>Ga0180007_10002883_pt1 | contig 19918 bp, 19 predicted proteins | sample MM_PC_MetaG_FD_121122 | JGI IMG/M metagenome (GOLD analysis project Ga0180007, IMG submission 121122) | Groundwater microbial communities from the Aspo Hard Rock Laboratory (HRL) deep subsurface site, Sweden - MM_PC_MetaG | ecosystem: Environmental > Aquatic > Deep subsurface > Groundwater... | reverse complement strand
CTTTTCAAAGCGCTCGGCAATGATCTGGGTCGCCTTTTTGGTATCTTTATCTTTCACATCGATCCAGTGCACATATAAAACACCCTTGTCTTTATCGATATCAACAGTTAAAGTTCCCGGAGTAAGCGTTATTGAATTAGCTAAAAAAGTGAGGGCGGTATCGGTTTTAAGCGAAGTTTTTATCTTAACGATTCCCGGATTTATCGGTAATCTCGGGTGCGCTACTCTCCAGGCAACATCGACGTTAGCTTTCAAGCATTCCCAGAAAAACCGGGGAAGATAACTAAATAAAAAATGCCAGTAACGTAACGGGTGCTTAAGCATGTGCGGACGAGTGACAAAGAGGTCACCGGTCATAAATGCGCAAAAAGCGGCTACGAAAACTCCGGCCAGCAAATGCTGCCAATCCGGCGGCCAGTTAAGCAGGCACCAGACCACAAAAGCTACCAAGAACAGGACTGCCTTTCTTTTCATTGTACCAACCTAATAACAGTTGACGCATAAGTCTTGGCGTCAAGTAAAACTCCCGAAGCTTTAAGTAAAAACGGCTCGCGCAGGCCCGGAAAAAATAAAAGCCCGCCAAAAACGCAGATAACCGCTAAAATAATCATCGATAATTTCATAAAAACTGGCACTTCCTTGATCATAGCCCATTGGCTTTTTAAGTTGCCGAAAAAAGCATATTTCATCACTTTAGTAAACGAAGCTAAAGTCAAAATGCTAGCTAACACTGCCCAAAAACCATACCAGTATTTAGCGGCTTGAACACAGGCGATAATGATCAAGAGTTTACTCCAGAAACCGTTAAATGGTGGAATACCGGAAATCGACATCGCAGCAGTTAAGGCAGTCGTAGAAGTAATCGGCATTTTTTCAGACAAACCCCCCATTTTTTTTAAATCCCGGGTTCCGGTAGTGTATTCAATCGCTCCCGAATTTAAAAACAGTAAAGATTTAAAAATCGAGTGGTTAAAAAGATGAAATAAACCTCCGATTATCCCCAAAGGCGTGCCTAAGCTGATCCCCAAGATAACATAACCGATCTGGCTTATCGAATGGTATGCCAGTAAGCGCTTTAGATCCCACTGGCCGATGGCCAAAAACACCCCGATCAGCATTGAAAGAGTTCCCAGAACCATCAGAATCGATAACAGCTGACTGCTTACTCCCAAAACACAAAAAATTATCCGGCACAAGCTGTAAATACCCAAAGATTTTATTAAAACTCCTGAAAGCATAGCTGATATCGGGGCCGGTGCCGAAGGATGAGCATCAGGAAGCCAGGCATGAAACGGCACTAAAGCAGCTTTTAGGCCAAAACCCATCAGAAATAAAATACTCACTAACATTAAAATGCCGGAGTGTTTTCCCGGGGAAAGCGATAAAGCAATGTCAGCCATACTCAAAGTCGAAGTGGCGCTGTAGAGAAATACTATGCCCAAAAGGATAAACAACGACCCCACCGTACTCATCACTGCGTATTTGAATGCCGCTTCTAACTCGTGGCGTTCAGTGCCGAAAGCGACTAAAGCATAACTGGCGACCGAGGCTATCTCCAGAAAAACAAAAAGATTGAAAATGTCGCCGGTTATCAATACTCCGTTCATCCCGGCCAGCATCAATAAAAACAAAGTGTAGAATTTCCATTTAGAGGTATATTTAGCCATGTAATTTATCGAAAACATCGCCACGCAAAAAGCAACCAGGTTTACGGTAACCAGCATAAAACTGCTCAACCCGTCCAAAACAAAAACAATTCCTACCGGAGGTTTCCATGATCCGGCGCTGTAAACCAGGGTTCCAGCTTCAGCCACTATCTTTACGGCATATAAAGACAAAAGCAACAGCAAAGCCGTAAAAGCACTGCCGATCAAATCGGGAAACCATTTAAGTTTTCGGCCGAACAAAGAAATCAAAAAGGCTCCCGACAAAGAAACTACTACAAATAACGGTATGACATTAGCGCCCATTTTTATCCTCGCAATTCATTGATCTTGGTGATATCGAAAGTTTTATATTTTTCATAGATCCGCATGGCGATGGCAATCAAAAGAGCGGTGGTGGCCAAGCCGATGACTATAGAGGTAAGTACCACTGCCTGCGGTAAAGCATCAACCATATTTTCAATAGCCGCGTCTGGCGAATAGATCGGAGAGCGCCCCTGCATCCGGTAAGCTACCAGTATAAATAAAAGATTTACCGCATATTCAGAGATGATCACCCCGATGATTATCTTGATAATATTACGTTTTCGCAAAATACAATAAAGCCCTATGCAAAAAAGAGCCAGGCAAAGTATATACAAAGTATGAGTCATTATTTATTTTCTCCTTCAAATTTCAGGAGCACCAAAGCTATGAATATCGCAAAAAGCCCGGCGCCGACCTTTAAACTGATGGCGATATTGCAAAGCGGGATGATCCCGGCTGAAAACAGTTTGAACGGTTCACCCTTAGGAAGAAAATTTAAAAAGAAATACCCGCCGGTAAACCCCAAAAGAGCGATAGCCAAAAACATTATTGCCCCAAAACCCTCAAAAAAGGAAAGCGCCTGGCTGGGTATTCTTTTCAAAGCTGCCTCTTTTCCATAAGCCAACATTAAATGAATAAAGGAAAGCGCGATGATGACTCCTCCGGCAAAACCACCGCCCGGCGAAACATGTCCGTGTGAAAGGATGTAAATTCCGTAAAGAAGTATTAGCCCTACCGTAAGGCGGGTAACCGTCTTAACTATTACCGACATTCCTCTATCGTGTTCTTTACTCATCAGAACCTTCCTGTTCAACAGATTTTTTACGCCCGATCCGGCGGACTAAAGCCAAGACTCCGATCACCGCAGTAAACAGGATCGTAGCTTCACCTAAAGTATCATAGGCCCGGTAATCCAAAATAACCGAAGCCACAATATTAGTCGCACCGGTTTGAGCCAGGCCTTGCTTAAGATAAGTACTAGCCACCTTCATTATTGGATAGCCAAAAGGCGGCAAATCCCCGATTGCTTTGTAGGCAACAAAGAGGAATATACCGATGAAAGATAAGGCGATCATAGTATTGAGGAACCAGCGTCCGCTGGTTGAAAAGGGAAGATCCCTTTTCAAAGTTGAGCGGATTAAAATAATCAAACATAATATTTCAACCACCAATTGAGTAATCGCCACGTCAGGAGCTTTGAGCACGATAAAGGTGATCGAAAGCCCCAAGCCCACTGCGCCCACGGCAATAACCGATGACAACAGATCTTTAAGCTCGACAGCTACGATCGCCCCGACAATCATGAAAATCAATAAAAGATAAAGTTCCAGCATTTCGAGCACCTTAATTTAACTATCCAGCGAGATCCCGGCTACTGCCGGGATAATTCTATTTATTCAGCGAAATCCCGATTACTATCGGGATACATTTTAATTGCCTATCGTAACAAAAGGTAAAAAAGTATACCCATACCTAAAAGACACCAGGCCAAATAAGTAGACAAAACTCCGTTGTGCAAATAACTTAGAGCGCGATTAAAACCAAAGGTGATCTTACTGCTCACTTCATAAATATCAAAGATTTTTTTCGCAGCTAACCGGTAAATAATTTTTAGAATGCCGATCTCCTGAACAGTATTGTAAAATTCTGTTCCCGAAATCCGCATCTGGGGATTATTTTTTAGGTCTTCACCGCCGATAAAAGGATCAGTTTGCCGCAGTTTAGCCACCCGGCCCAGAAAATAAATCAACAAACCGATTACTATGCTGATAATAAGTAAAATCGTTGCCAAACCGGCACTCCAAAATCCGAAAAATCGTATCGGTTCTAAAATAACCGGAAAGATAAAATGTTTAAGGGGAACCGCCAAAGCAAAAATTCCGAAAATTAAACATAAAAAGGCTAAAATGACTCCCGGCAGCCACATCAAAATCCCGACCTCCCGGTTTTCTTTCTTGGCCGCTAATTTCCGACCTTGAGCCGGCTGGCCTAAAAATACCGCCTGCAGTAATTTCATAAAACTAGCTAAAGTCAAAGCACTGCCAAACATAGCTGAAATCAGCCAAACTACCCAAAGCTTGCCGCCGGTTTTTGCAGTTTCCAGAATTCCCTGATAGACCATCCATTTAGAAACAAAACCATTAAATGGCGGTATTCCCGAAATAGCAAAGGCAGCAATTAAAAAAGTAACGAAAGTAACCGGCATGTATTTGGCTAATCCGCCCAACGAATCAAGGTTGGTGGTTTTAGCCTGCTTTTCAACTGACCCGGCCGAAAAAAACAGACAGGATTTATATATGGCGTGATTTAACATATGAAAAAGCCCGCCGGCAATACCGATGGGGTTGCCGGTGCCGATTCCCAAAACCATATAGCCGACCTGGCTCACGGCATGATAGCCAAGCAGCCTTTTAAAATCATGCTGGATGAGAGCCATCATCACTGCCGCTACAATAGTGAGACTGCCGATAAACATTAAAAAGGTATTCATCCCGGAATCAAGACGGAACATCTCCAGGGAAATCCGGGCTAAAAAATATATTCCCAAAAGTTTATCCAAAGATGCCGGTAAATACGCTGTAACCGGTGCTGGTGAATCCTCAGCGGCATCAGGAACCCAGGTATGAAAAGGCATTGCTCCGGCTTTGGCAAAAGCTCCGGCTGCCAGGCAAAGATAAGCAATCACTGCCAGTTTAGAAGTCAAGGGTATCGAAATCAGATCCATTTCAAACAAACCGGTGAGTTTCCAGACAAGACTGATCCCTAAAAGCATTAAAACATCAGTTCCGCCGATTAAGATAAAAGCCTTCTTGGCCGTAGCCGGCGTATTCTCGTTTTTGCCAAAACCGATCAAAAGATACAGCAGCAGCCCTAAAAATCCCCAAAAAACCATAAATAAAATCAAGTTGTTGGCAAAAACTGCGCCTAAAGAAGCGATTAGAGTGAGGCCTATGTAGAGGTAGTACTGAGGGGTCCTTTTTTCTGAACGCATATACCCCATAGAATAGACAGTCACCAGGATAGAAAAAAACCAGACGAATATCCCCACAAATATCGATAAATTGTCAAAACGGAAATATTCCTGAAACAAACTCATTTTATACCTTTTGTACGGGCGGCAAATTTGCCGCCCCTACTTTTAATTTTCTCGGTTTTAGCTTGTGAGAGCCTAACTAAATCCTCACCATTATAAAGTTTTTTACCCTTTTGATTAACCACAGCCATTCTTTCAGTACAACAGTAACAAGGATCGATTGCCGCCAGGATTATAGTTGCATCGGAAATCGTCTCGCCGACCACAGTCGCTTTATAGGTCGGCAGATTCATAAAAGTTGGGGCTCGTATTTTATGGCGGGCCGGGCGGTTAGTCCCGTCGCTTTTTACATAGTGAAAACATTCACCCCTTGGCGCTTCGATCTGGCCAATACCTTCTCCGGGAGGTATGTTTTTAATATTAGCGTCGATTTCAGTATCCGGCAAGCTTAAAAGACAGCGCTTAACCATGTCTATCGATTGAAAAGTCTCTAAAATCCTTACTACCGCCTTGTCGAAAACATCTCCGTTGTCAGTGACAATGATATCCCAATTTAAACGGTCATAGGCTCCGTAAGGGCAATCTTTCCTCAAATCCCTGGCGATCCCCGAAGCTCTAGCAGTAGGCCCTAAGGCACAAAAATTAATTGCCTCCTCTTTAGTTAAAACCCCTACTCCTTTTGTCCGGGCATGCAAAACCGGGTCATCAATGACTGCTTTTTTAAGCATTTCTAAAGTCGGGATAATTGAATCGATTTTTTTAATCACCCCTGGAATATCTTCTTTCTTGATATCCCGCCTGACGCCACCGGGTTTAAACATGGCGTAATTATTCCGATTACCGGAAAGTATTTCCATCACATCAAGTATTTCTTCGCGCAATTTCCAAGCCCACATGTAAACTGTATTGTAACCGAGAAAATGCCCGGCTAAACCCAACCAGAGAAGGTGCGAATGAATGCGTTCGCCTTCAGCAATAATCGTGCGGATGTATTTGGCTCGCAACGGCACTTCTAAACCGATCACATCTTCAATTGCCCGGGTGTAAGCATAAGGATGGCTGGTTGAACAGATACCGCAAATTCTTTCTACGGCAAAGGTAGACTGGTCAAAAGTTTTTCGTTCAGAAAGTTTTTCAATACCCCGGTGGTTATAACCGATTTGGACATCAATATCGATCACAGTCTCCCCGTCAACCGTCAGGGTAAAAAATTCCGGTTCCTCCTGTAAAGGATGATACGGGCCAATCGGCACTATGGTTCGTTTTCCCATTATAAACCTCGATCCCGAATTGAAGAATCGTCCCACTCTTTATAGTCACGTCTCAACGGATAAACCCCTTGCGGCCATTCATCAGGCAAAAGCAGCCGCTTTAACTCCGGATGGCCTTTGAAGTTTACCCCCAGCATTTCGCAGATTTCCCGTTCTATCCAGTTAGCTCCTTCGAATATCGGAGCTAAAGAATCTATCTCTAATTTGTTCTTTAAAAGTTTTACCCGAAATGAAATCAGGAAATTGATTTCATCAAAAGTGAAATGATAAAGAATCTCTATGTGCTTATGGGTATCCAGGCCGCTGGCAATATTAAACCGGGCACCCAGATTTTTAAAAACATAGGTAGCAATAACCACTAAAGCCTGGGGTTTGATCTCGATGTAGACCCGCTTGGGAGATTTATCAAAAACTTCCAGAATCTCCCCCTTAAAACGTTCACCTATATCTTTTAAAATATCGCTTCGATTCATTTTTTTTCTGGTTTAGCACTAAGTTTTTCTATTAATTTTACCACTCCGGCGATAATTGCTTCCGGCTTAGGCGGACAGCCTGGAATATATACGTCTACCGGAATAATCTTATCGACCGGCAAAGGGCAGTTATAACTGTGGATAAACATACCTCTGGATAAAGAGCATTCGCCGATCGCCACCACCACACAAGGTTTTGGCATCTGTTGGTAAACCTGTTTGATCCGGGGAATGCATTTGCGATTAGCTGAACCGGTGACTAAAAGCACATCGGCATGCCGTATACTGCCGGCTAAAAGCATGCCGAATCTTTCCACATCAAACCGGGGAGTCAAACAATCAAGTATCTCAATATCGCAATTATTACAACTTCCGGTAGAAAGATGAAATACCCAGGGTGACTTTAAAAGTGCTTTTAAGGTTATACTCATAATCCTTTAAGAGCCAGGAAAACCGCCATCATGGCCAGTATGGTCATCGGCCCCCAGAAAAATCGCATCGCCTGGTCGATCCTAACCCGGGGGTTAGTGTTGCGAATAACCGTTATTAAAGCTACCAATCCCAAATATTTTAATATTCCGTTTATCCAGTGGGCCCCGCTCAGGCGAAAACCACCCATAAAGAGAATCATTATAAAGAAAGGCAGGACAAACAACAACATATTTTTCATCAGTTTATATACCGCTAAAGGGGTACCAGAATATTCGATCAGTGGCCCGCCGACGATTTCGGTCTCGGCTTCCGGAATATCAAAAGGAACCAAAGCTAACTTTGCCTGAACGCACATCAGGATAACCAAAAAAGCCAAAAAGCCCGACCAGCTTCCTAAGATGATCCCGTTCTGAACCTGGTAAGTTATGATTTCACCTAAACGCAGAGTGAAACCGCCTTGGATAACCGGAACTAAAATAGCCAATAAAAATGGCAACTCATAACTCAACACTAGTTTCATCTCCCGCGATGAACCGATGCTAGCCAAGGGGTTTGCCGAAGCAAATCCGCCGATAATTATACTTAAGGAAGGTAAGACTAAAAGATAAACTACAACTATAATATCCCCGATAAAGGTCCTCTGAGGATTAAGACAGTTAAACCAGAGTATCGTCGAAACCAAAATAACACTGCCTAAACCCAAAAGCGGCGCCGCTAAAAAACTAAACTTTGAAGCTCCCTTAGGAACCATAGTTTCTTTACCGAGCAGTTTAACTAAATCGATCAACGGTTGTAAAACCGGCGGGCCAACCCGGTATTGAACCCGGGCAGTGACCTTACGGTCAACCCAGCTGGCGAAAAGCCCGATTAACGCCGTTAAAAAAAATCCGAAAATAATCAGATAAATTAAATAAATCATTTATCGCTTAAGCCTTTTGGCGAACCCAATGAGTAGAATGAACTACCAGGTTATCGCCGACTAAAAAAGTATTTTCATTAAGTTCAACATCCGGACCAACCAGCTTCAATGCCCCGTGAGAGCAGGACTTTATACAAAGCGGTTCAGTCGCTTCATTACGCCGATTGAGACAAAAATCACAGTTATGGTTAAGGTAAGGAACATGTTCCGGATAAATAGCCCCGTAAGGACAGGCATAGGAACAGGATTTACAACTCACGCAGCGCATGTTATGTCTGGTCAATAGCTTATCGTTCTCCTTTTGCTGTTCCAAGGCCTCGTAGGGGCAAGAATTAACGCAATGCGGCTCATCGCAGCGGCGGCAGACTAAAGCATAGGTTGCCAGCTCGACCACCGAGATTATACCGTTGTTGATCGGCTCCTGGCTGTGATAAAAATAACTGCATTGGATATCGCAGTCCTGGCATTTTCCGGCGGCGCAGATATCCAAATCCACAAACAGGCGTTTATCTTTAGTCGAATCCATAAATCAATCCCAAATACTAGGAAAATTTTTTATTTTGTCATAGGTAAATACCGGACCATCTTTACAGGCATAATAAGTTCCCAGCCGACAATGCCCGCATTTACCGATTCCACAAGACATGTTTTTTTCCATCGAAAGATAAATATTTTTTTCTTTAAATCCCAATTCCAGCAGTTTTTTAGTTGAAAATTTCATAGCGATCGGCGGGCCGCAGACAACCGCGATAGCCCTGGGGTAATCCATATCTAAATCATCCAGGATCGTAGTGACTACGCCTACGTTACCCTTCCAGGTGGGATCACCCTTATCCACAGTAAGCCTTAAGTTTAAATCATCTCTTTTGGCCCAGCCGTCTATTTCATTTCGGTACAATAATTCCTGGGGGTTTTTGCAGCCGCCGCGAAAGGATAATTTTTTAAACTCACCGCTGCGAGAAAAAAATTCATACATCAAACTGCGCAACGGCGCCAGGCCGCAGCCGCCGCCGACCACAGCGATCTCTTTGCCTTTGAACTCGTCTATCGGGTAACCAGCGCCAAAAGGGCCCCTTACGCCGATAGTGTCGCCTTTTTTCAGCTCATGGATCCGGGCGGTGACTTTACCTACTTTCATCACCGTCACTTCCATTTCCTCGCGCAAAGAAGGCCGTGAAGACGGCGTAAACGGAGCCTCACCGACCCCGGGAACAGTCACCTCGATGAATTGGCCGGTTTTAAAACCAAACGGTTCGGCCGGCCGAAAACGAATAGTCTTGATAGTCGGGGTTTCGGTTATTGCCTCTAAAACTTTTGCTTCGATCGAACGGTAAGGATTATCGACTTTTTGCATTGTCTACTAATTTTTTTAAAACTTTTCTAATATCAATCTTAGCCGGACAGGCTGATATACAACGGCCACATCCAGTGCAGGCAAATTCAGCTGCTACTTTGGGAAAAAAATCAAACTTTTTCTCAAAACGATTGCGCAGGCGCATCCAAAGTTTTTCGCGGGGATTAGCTCCGCCGGCAACCCGGGCGAAATCTTTGATCATACAAGAATCCCAGATTCTTAAACGTTCCATTTGAGCATCGTTTTGCTGGTCATACAAAAGAAAACAATGGCAAGTAGGACAAATCGTATTACAAGCCCCGCACTCAACACAAGCCTCAGCTTCCTCACTCCAGATCTCGCTCTCAAAGCCTTTTTCAACTACCCCTTTAAAAGACTCCTGGTTGGACAGGCCATTGCTTTTTACCTGAACCTCTACCTCACGGAATATTTTTTCCCGTCTGCGGTTACGGGTAGACATCAGGTCTTCCCGGGGCTGACGGAAAAACAAAGTATATTTTTCCACGATCCTCTTGCCTTTGCTCGAGCCGATCTCCACTAAATACCCCTCATCTACCGAAGAAAGGTTAAGGTCAAAATTCATCTGGGGATAAGGTTTTAAACCCAAAGCAGTACAAAAACAACTCTCGATCACTGAAGTACAATCAGCCGAAATGACTAGGTTAGCCTCACGCAGCTTAAGATAGAACGGATCTTGATAATCATGGTTACTAAAAACATAGTCCTGAATCTTAAAACCTTTTAGATCACAGGCTTTTACCCCGACGATGGCAAAAGGTCTTTCAAGCCTTTGGGGGATTTTTTGGCTAAAGCCGGAAGCTACCCGTTCGCGGGCTCTAAAGAAAAAAGACTTTAACGGTTCAAAAGCCCGGACTTCTCCCACCAGATAGTCAGCGCCGGCAGCAGTAAACTTCTGGTAAAAACGCTGCTGACCCTTTTTCACCGGGACAAAAACTTCGTAATCTTTCTTTAAACTTACTAAAAATTTTGAAAAATTTTCCGAAGAGATGTAATACATACCGGTTTTTATTTTCAGCGTATTTTTTCGGTTATCAGCTTACTTTGTGAATAAAATCACAAAGCAAATTAGAGGCTAAATTAACATAAATGCCCCTGGTTGTCAAGAATAATTATTCAGGTTTTGGCTAAAAGCAAAAAGGCTTTTTCGGCCACCTGTTCAGGGGTGATGTTTTGCAAGCAAAGAAAACCTTTTTGACAATTATGGGCAAGACAAACCAAACATCCGGCGTCCCCGTGCAGATAAACCGACGACTTGCCTTGAGGCATCCAGCGTAACGGCGAAAGACCGGGATCTTTACGCCCAAAAATCGAGATTACCGGCACATTCAAGCTGGCAGCAATATGTACTGGTCCAGAATCGTTAGAAATAAACAGGGCCGCCCGCTTAAACAAAGCTCCCAGCTCAGGGATATTGAGTTTTCCCCGAAAATCAATAATTTCATTCTCCTTTACCAACCGGTCAGCAAACCCGCTCTCTTCCTTAGAAGTGACCGCGATCATCGGTAAATCGACCTTTGCTTTAAGGATCTTAACCAACTCCGAAAAATAGTTTTCCGGCCAGCGTTTCGAAGGGCAAGACGCTGAAGGATGAATAACTATAAATCTAGTATTTTTAGCTATTCCAGCCTGATTAAGCCTTTCATCCACCCCTGTTTGGGCCTGGGAAGAAACCGGAAAATAAATCTTTTTATCCTCGACTGGTATATTTAAATAGCGCAAAATATCTAAATTATATTCCAACTCATGTTTCTTGCCTTCCTGTTTGCGATGGGGTATTCGGTCAGTAAGCAGCCAACCCATTTTTTTTATCCAGCCTACCCTTCTGGGTATTCCGGCTAAAAACACAATCAAATGTGCTCGGTCAGTCGGATGAAGAACAATAGCTAAGTCAAATTTTTTGGTTTTTAAAGCCGCGGCGAATCTTAAAATCCCCCAAAGGCCTTTTTCCCGGATCTGCTTATCGCAAACAATGACCTCATCCAAATAAGGATTACCTAAAAGAACATCCTTGGTATAAGGCCGGCAGATAAAAGCGATATGGGCTTTAGGATAAGCCAGCCGTAAATTTTTTATCACCGGAGTAGAAAGAATAACATCTCCTAAACGGTCAGTCCTGACAATCAATATCCGTTTAAACTGGTTATTCATAACTTTTAACAAGCATGGCTTCGGTAGCCTGTAAAACTTCCCCTGGGTCTATCTTCATATACTCAAGACGAGCCTGGTAATCTTTCTCTTTAAGGTCAGCTTGCAGTATATCTTTTCTAGTCAAGACCGAAAAATTTTCTGACCAGGGACCATATCGCTTGGGATTGCTTGGCCCGAAAAGGGCGACTATCGGTAGCTGGAGATAACTGCCCAAGTGCATAATGCTTGAATCAACGCATAAAAGTAAACGGGCATAATTTTTAAGTAAAAAATAAACCTCATCCATCTGAGTCTTTCCCACCAGGTCAACAACTCCCGACAACGACAAAATATCCTTATAGAAAACGCGTTCCTCGGTAAGCCCGAGAATGGCCAAACAATACTTTTTACTCAATGGCTCAATAACCCGGCGCAAGTATTCGTAAGGATACTGTTTAAGACGCTCTTTAGAAGCGCAAGCCACGAATATCGATGGTTTTAAGTTTAGGCTGCGGTATTTTTCTGACTGCTCCTCGCTTAATAAAAATTGGCTGGCTGATTCAGCCGGCCGGGGGGCGATTTTATCGATCAACTCTAAATATTCATCCTTGATATGTTGGGTTTTAGGCCAATAGCGCAAGGATGATGTTTTCCGTTTAACTCCCAGGACAAAAGGAAGCAGAGTATTTTTTAGATCAGCCATTACTGTATATTTCCCCCTTAAACTTAAAGCAAAATTTAGTTTTTGTTTAAACGACCAGGTTTTATCAAAAACCACTACCTCATCAAGACAATTGTTCTTAAGGAGAAAGTCTTTAGTTTTTGAAGAAACGATTGCGGTGATTCTTGCCTGCGGGTAATTTGTTTTCAGGCGGTCCAGGACCGGCAAGCCGATAATCGCATCGCCCAAGTTAGTAGGAAAATTTATCAGGATATCTTCAGACATCTTCAATCCGTTTTTTGATCAGATTTATGACTTCTTCAACAGTAATACTGCTCAGGCAGCGATTATCCCGGCAATCAACCTGATAACAGGGTATCGGACAGACTGAATCCTTCTGGATGACTACAACTTTTTCGCCGCGCGGCCCAGTTACTTCTTTAGCGGTCGGCCCGAATAAAACTATAGTTAAAACTCCTAAACCAGCCGCTAAGTGGGCTGGGCCGGAATCATTGGAAATAAAAATCCGGCTGTTGGTCATCAAAGCGCCAAGCTGTTTAAGGTTGGTGGTTCCCGAGAAATCATAGGCTTTACCTTCCATCCTGGAAATAACTTCCTGAATGACTTTTTTTTCTTTTTCGGTCCCGATAAAAACAACTGCGGCCTTATATTGTTTAATTAAAAAATCAGCCAGGCGGCTAAAATTAGCAGCCGGCCAGCGTTTAGGTTGCCAGTTTGCCGAAGGGTTTATCCCAACAATGAAACTGTGGTTTTGCCTTAAGGGGGCCAACCTCAAGGTTAGCTCATCCTGGACTGACGGCGGTATAAAAAAATCAGGATTTTTTTTATTTATTTCTATGCCTTGAGCCTCAAATAAGTTTAAATAATAATCCTGGCGGTGAATTGGTAAACTTTCAGGCGAAACCATCTCGGTTAAAACTAAATAATTCTTGAGGCGCCGGTAGCCGATGCGCGTTTTCATGCCGGCTAAACAACAGATCAAAGCCCTAGTGAATGAACGATGGATAAGAAATACCGTGTCAAAGTTTCTTTTTTTCAAAAACCGGATAAATCTCAATTTAGCGATCAGTGACTTTTGTTCACCTTTTTCATCAAAAACAATCACCTCGTCGATGTAAGGATTATCCTGGAAAACCCCCTGGACCCTTAAAGGAGCCATTACCGCCAAGTAAGCCGAAGGTATTTTATCCTTGATCGCCCGGAAAACCGGCGTAGCCATAAGTGCATCGCCCAGCCAGTTTACGGTCACTACTAAAATCCGTTTCATTTAATAGGGTTTTTTGGGTTTTCGCAAGGCATTATAAAAACCGCTTAGTTTAGCCCAAAGATTTATACCCAGGTCGCGGTTGGTAATCTTAATTCTTCTTAACGCAAAGCGATCAAGATTTTTGGACAAACCTCTATTGGTAGTACAAGCACAGAGATAGCCAGAAGCCTCCACTTCTTTCAAAGTTTCCTGATCGTAACCACCCATAGTATAAGACATCGTTTCGACATTCCGGGAAAATAAGTTTTCCAAAACTATTTTTGAGTTTCCGACTTCATAGCTAAGTTCTCGGCCTTTCAAACCAGGAAGATAAGCTTCAGTTATGGTGTGGGAACCGATGCTGATTTTGGGATTTCTTAGGGCTTGGCTGATTTCGGCTCTGGATAAATAACCGGGAGAGTTTAATTTATCCACAATAATAAAAAAAGTAGCCGGAAGATCAAGCTCAGCCAATATCGGGAAAGCTACCAAATTATCGCCATGTCCGTCATCAAAAGTTAAAACTATAGTTTTTCTGAAAAGCCGGCGGCCGTCTTTTAATGCTTGGCAATAATCCCTGAGACTGATCACTTTATATCGGTGTTTAGCGATATATTCCATCTGCTTTGAAAAAACTTTCGGGTCAACGGCCACGTAGCTATCGACCCGAGCAGCATCAAGCGAATGATACATTAAGATCGGAGTTTCATAATTCAGGTTGAGATAAACGTAAAAAGAAAGAAACATGGCTAAAAAAATAACAATCAGGACAAGGATCTTTTTCATTCAAGGATCTCCTGGTGTACTTTTAAGGTTTCCAAAGCCATTTGAGTCAAGGAAAATTGGAAAACATCTTCGGCGGCAGCAGTAACGATTTTTTCCCGCAGAGAGTCATCAGACATGACCTCCTCGATCGCCGCGGCCAAAGCATAGGGTTCATAATTGTAAAATAAAATCCCATTTTCCCGGCTGCGGATGATTTCCGGAATTCCTCCGGTGCAATAACCGATAACCGGGACTTTTTTAGCAAAAGCTTCGATTACCGAATAACCAAAACCTTCCTTAGCTGATGGGACTATCAATAAATCGATCAAATCAAGAAACTGTCCTGGCGGCAATACTAAAAACCGTACCTGCTGGCCCAAATTTTCAGCCGCCAGGAGTTTTTCCAACTTTTCTTTCAGCTTTCCTTCTCCGGAAATTACTAGATAAATATTTTTGTAACGGTCCAGGAGTTTTTTCATTGCTTCTACGGCCAGAAAATGGCCCTTTTCCTGAGAAACTCTGCCGAGGATCCCGATCAGAAAATCTCCGGCTGAAAAACCCTGGTCTTGTTTACGGCATTGGCCGGGAAAAAACTCATCAAGATCGACCCCGTTGTAAACCACCCGGATCTTCTTTTCCGAAATCCATAGATCCCGAATCAGGTGGCGCCTGACTTTTTTGCTGACCGCGATTGATAAAACTCCTGAAAAGGGAAAAAATCTTCTAAACAGGCCGGGCCGGTAAAAACCGTGATAAACCGAAAGATAAGGAACTTTTAAAAAACAATAGATCAATCCCCCTAAAAATTGAGTCACCCGGGTGTTACTATGGACAATATCGATTTTCTCCTCAAGGATCATTTTCTTAATAAACAAAAAAGAAACCCAAACTTTCATGCTGGCAATTGATTTTGTTTTTATCGGGATAGTTTTATGTACTGCCCCGGAATTTTCCAGGATTTCTACCCAGTCGCCGCCGCTGGAAGCTACCAAAACCCGATGGCCCTGCTTGATCAATCCCTTGGACAAATTTAAAACATAGCGGGAAATTCCACCGGGATTCAGATGCGTAGCTAAAATCAATACGTTCATTATTTCAATATTTCCTTAATCTTGTTAAAAACTGCCTGAGGGGTTATTTTTCCCAGACAAAGACTTTGGTCAGAAAACTTACATTTTGGTTTATAACAAAAAGAACAGGGCAGATTTTCGGAAAATACAGTAAGACTAGGGTCAGGAACTGTGTGCCGTTTAGGGTCAGTCGGCCCAAAAAGAGCGATCACCTTAAGGCCCAGGCTTTGAGCCAGGTGCAAAGTAGCTGTATCTGGAGTAATAAAAATCTTAAGTTTAGCTAAAACTCCTGCTATTTCCCCCAGGGCAGTCTTACCGCAAAGATTGATCAGACGCAAACCGGCTGATTTTTCAATCGCTTCAGCCACTATCTTCGCTGCCGGTTCACCGATCAGAACGACCTTTGCCTCCGGGAGATTTTTCTGAATCAAATTTACTAAATGTTTTATCTGATCGGGAGACCAGTTTTTAGAACTCCAGCGGGCAGAAGCCGACAGATTTATTCCGATTAATTCTCCTTGCTCAAGCAGGCCTTTAGCTGGCTCTTTACGTTCCCAAAAAACCAGTTTTTTCTCGCTGATCCTGACTCCCAACAATTGCAGGATCTTTTCCTGCGAATCGAGTGGTCCTATTTTTCGATCATAGGCAATACTCTTAGTCAAAAGCCTTCCCCAACGCAGACGATAGCCGAAAGAAAAACGGCTAAAACTCAGGAAAGCTATCAGGTGTGAACTGCGGTTATTTTGTAAATCAATAATATAATCAAAACTCGCCCGGCGTAAAGCTTTGGAAATCTTATTAATATTGCCTATTCTCTTATAACCGTCATCCATAGCGACAATTTCGTCAATATACGGGCAATCGCATAAAAAAGAATAGTATTTCTTTAAAGTCAAAAGGGTGATTTTGGCCTGCGGATACGCCTCACGTAACGCCTTCAAAGAAGGTAAGCTTAAAATAATATCCCCCAGGGAAGAAAACTTGATCACCAGAATATTTAGACTCTCGATCGTTTCCTGATAAACTTTCTTAGTTAAATCCAAACAGTACTGAAGATTATAGCTCTGCTCGACTTTGCGACGGGCCTTAAGGGTCAATTCAGTGGCATATTGGGGATTTTTTATTATTTTTAGCATAGCTTCGGCAATGCCGCCAGGATTTTTAGGCTCGACCAAAATCCCATCCTTACCGTTTTCGATTATTTCTTTAAAACCTCCGAGATTACTGGCAATCACCGGAACCCCACAGGCAAAGCCTTCGATAGCCACCCTGCCGAAAGACTCCTCGATCACCGAAGGAGCAACTAAGATCCGGGCATCGCTTAAAACATTCTCCACGTCTTTATGGAAACCGCAAAATTCAACATTGTAATTCAGGGAAAAACGCCGAACCATACTTTTTAAATAATCCAAATAACGTAATTTTGACTTGTCGGCTGAACCGATTATTTTCAATTTAAAATAGGGATTAAACCTTACTACTTTTTTAAACGCCTCAATTAAAAATTCATAACCCTTAGTCGGCGAAATCCGGCCCATACTGACGATCAGATTACTCTCCTGGCGTTTAGAGTAATCACGAAAAGTAAACTTATCCAAATCCACCCAACGCTGGACAATCCTGATCTTTTTTTCAGGAACTCCAAAACTATCCTTCATGTGCCGAGCCACCAGTTTGGAAGGACAAATCACGTATTTACCCCAACCCATGACCTCGCTGGAAAGCGGGCTCTTATAAACTCCGTGGGCAGTAGTGACAAACTGAGTATTCGTTTTACGGGTTGCAAAAAAACTCAGCCAGGCCGGCACCCGGCTGCGGGCATGGACAATATCGATATTTTCCTTAGCAATAATCGCTTTCAGGCTTTTGATATGCAACAAGCTTAAAGGTGACTTACGGTGTACGGCAAGCTGGTAATGCTTGATCCCCAATTTTTCCAATTCTTCAGTAAGCCGGCCGCCGGAACTGACTACGATATTTTCAATACCCCGGGATTTAAAAAACTTGACCAAATCCATAACCCCTCTCTCGGTACCGCCGATATTCATAGCCGGAAGGATCTGCATTACCCTCATAGTTAAATTAGCTCCTCTATGGCTTTACCAACCTTTTCTTTATTCTTAGCAAAAATCTGGCAAGAACGTAAAACGATCGACTCAAAATCATAGGGTTTTTCTAAAAAACTGACTTCATTGCCTATCGATTCAAGAAATACCTTATGTTTGTCGCCTTCCTGGCCTAAGCTGACACAAACTGTCGATGGATTAATGGCTATACTTTCGGAAATCATCGAAATGCTGTCAGTGGTAATAAAAGCTACTTCAGCCAAAGCCACAAACCCTTCAAAAACAAAATCAAAATTTTGCCGGTTGGCCAAAACACAAGCTGCAGTTTGCTTAAAATCCTTAAGTTCTTTTTCGATCAACTTCTCGGCCGCAGGCGGCGTGCGCCGCGAGCTGCTCAAGAGTATTTGATAATTATTTTTTTCGGCAAAGTCTTTTACTTTGGAAATAAAAACTTTTAGGTTTTCAAAAAATTCCTGTTTATTCAGTAATGGCCCGCCGATAAAAAATGAAATCTTTTTACCTTCGGGCAGGCCGAAAAGATCTTTGCATTGGCTTATTTTTTCTTCCAAATTTTCCGGATAACAAAGAGCACCTTTGATCGCGACAGCCCGGGGCCCGGGAATCCGGTCATGTTCAGGAATAACCGCTAAGTCAAATTTTCGCAACGGTACATTCGGCCGTAAGATAACCACTGATTTTGCGCCCAAATAAGAAGCCAATAATTTATTTGCCGGTGCGGCAATGCTGCCGGCACTGATCACTAAATCAGCACAAACGCTATCCAGAGCCCGCCAGGTTTTCTTATCTACCACCCAGGAAAGCAGTCTTCCTGAAAATAAACAGTGACGGCTAACGCAGGTTGCAAAAAGGTCAGCCAAAAAACGGTGGAATTGACTACGATATCTGATTTCGATGGTCCGGCTGCGGATCAGCTTCTTTCTTTCCGACAATAACCGCAACAGCGAACGCGATTGTTTAAAGTGGCCGAGTTTTCGATCGGTCAGGATCACGATATCACGGTTCAATTTACGTTTAAAACGTTTGTAATACCAAAAATATTCCCAGGGATACTTCCTTAAATAATCTTCGTAAATCTTATTCAACGACTGAAGGATCTCTTCGTCGCTCTTTCCCGAAGGGTCTATCGGCTTTCCGATCTCGCTGACGTGATGAGTCAGGTTTTTCCGGTAACAAAAATCCGGATATATTTTTTTATTGAATTTTTTTGCCAGGTAGACCGAACCGCGCGGAGTAGGGACTAAATGCGAGAAAAACTCGACTACTGGTGCGTCTTTTTCAGCGCCATGATCGATGACTATGCCGATCAAGTGATCGTTCTTTAAATAACGGATCAACTCCTTGATCGAAAAAACCACATTGATCTTTCCCTCGACCCTCACTTCGTTTAAAAACCGGTCGAGTTCCTTGTTTTTCTGTTCCTTGGCGAAAATAGCAAAAGTCCGGCGATGGGCAAAAAGAGATATCGCAGTTTCCCAATTACCGGCATGGATCCCGACAAAAATCCCGCCGTCGGGAGTGATGTTTTCTTCCCCCTTGATAGTCACAAAGGGATAGATCCTCGGTGCGATAAGGTTTTCAATGACATCCAAAACCAGGTAATGGAAACTTCGCTTCAAAATAGCGTGCAGTTCCTGATAAGACTTTTCAGGAAAAGCCAGCTTAATGTTGCGGAAAGCCACCCGGCGCTTACGGCGATGATAATAAAAAATCAGCCCGATAAACTTTGCCAAAGCATAGATGACCCAAAAAGGAGCTTTAAGCAACATTCGCTGAAGTAACTTACAAAAATTATACATCGTAGTTATAGTTTTCCGGCTAACTTAGTTTGTAAAACTTCAATAAAGCCTTTACTATTTTCGATCTCGACAGTTATTTCCATGACTATGATATTCAAACGTTTTTCTCCTAAAGGAAAATGATATTTGTCTTTAGCGGTAATTATCAGATCGGAAATCCCCGCTGACAACAATCCATCCTCTAACTTAAGGTATTCGGCAGCCTTCAACTGGTAATGATCAGGGTAGACGATTTTACGGGAAATATCCAGCCCAGATTGCTGCAACTTGTTGAAAAATCCCTCCGGGTATCCGATGGCGGTAAAAGCAGCTGTTTCTTTACCCTTAAGCCAGTTTAGGTCAACCGGGTTGGCCGCTAAATCAAAAAACCCTTTAACTTGATAACCGGAAAAAAACAACCGACTTTGCGGTGAAAACTTATTGATCAAGTCCGAAATCTGCGCCCGGTCGAAGAGCTCATCAGAGTAGTTGACTACGATGATGTCGGCTCGCTTAAGCGAACTTAAAGGTTCCCGAAAAATCCAAGCCGGTATCAGCCGGGGTTTATTCCTAAATTCACGCGCGCCCATGACCACCAAATCAACGGTCCTCTTTAAACGGCGGTATTGAAATCCATCGTCAAGAATAAACAATTCAAAATCAGAGTCCAGTTTCCTGGCTAAGCCCAAACG
>Ga0180007_10002882_pt1 | contig 19919 bp, 20 predicted proteins | sample MM_PC_MetaG_FD_121122 | JGI IMG/M metagenome (GOLD analysis project Ga0180007, IMG submission 121122) | Groundwater microbial communities from the Aspo Hard Rock Laboratory (HRL) deep subsurface site, Sweden - MM_PC_MetaG | ecosystem: Environmental > Aquatic > Deep subsurface > Groundwater... | reverse complement strand
ATTCATCAAGCTTTTATGCATTTTAGCTTGTGTTTCCGCGATCTGTTTTATTAAAATTGGATTTATGTCTGTTTCCCTAAGTATTCTACCAGGAAGATAATTATATAAAACACAAAAATGATTATTAAAGAAGAGTATATTAGAAGCAACAATTGGAAAAAACTTTTCCCCCTTGTTCAAATTTAGTTCGTTTAAAAGATCTATCTCGTATTTTAATTCCTCATGGTTACTCCCGGAATATATTTTTAATATATATCTATAGTTTCCCTTTTTATTAACGCTGATTAAATAATTTTTCGCTTCTACCCCTTTATCTATTTGGTCAACAAAATATTTCCATTTCGGATTAATCGTTTTGGCTAATAATAATTTAATATTTTTTACTCTCATTAAGCTTCTTAATAGATAAGAAAATTCCAAATATCAACAAGTCCAGATTAAAAATATTATCCTTCTTACAGTATATAATAGATGATTTTGATAAAAAATCAAGTCCTTACGTGCAATTTATGGCCTTTTAGACAACCAAGGCAAAGCAAACAATTATATAAATATTTAAAAAATGGGCTGGCCTGAACCAACCCATAACTCCATCAAAAATGAAATAGCCGATCAGCATTTCTGAAGAAAATGCTCTCCTTCGCATCGGCTCTTTGCCCTATGAGTAGCAGATTCACAGCATCCTTAATAGCAGACAAAGTTTGCCATAAAATGTGTGTGGCGCCATTGGCCAAATGTCTATAAAGTCGATGTTCGGCTAAATTAGCCCAATGGTAAGGGTATTTAGCAATAAGTCTCGGACCTAGTTTAGGGTGGATATATTCATTGGCCCTGATTAAATAGAGTGGCTCATCAGAACCAAATAGAATCCTCTCGCACCCAAAAGCATCTAATCCACTTTTGATAACGCCAGCAGAAACTACCATCGATGTGTCCATATAAATATTGGGGTAAGTGGCAAATTCGCGAAGGCAAATTTACCGGAATTTTATCGTGGGCACCAGACAGGTTGTCGCGAAATGCCGGCGATCTGGGCAGTCTCGTCGACCTTATGGATCGAGGATTATTAGTTCAGATCAGAACCCGCGGACAAGTATTTACAAACTCTCCGAATGATAAATTCCTTTTAATGATCCTGTGCTCGCAGGCCAAACTCGAAAACGACAACCGAGGAGTAAATGTTAAGCGCGGTTTCAGAGCTAAGTGTGAGATGGGCTTTAGGCCGAATTTAACGCCCTTGGGATACAAAAATGATCATTATTCGGGTAAGGGGATGAAAAAAGTTTTTGTTGATAAGGCAAGAGCGCCCATCATTAAACAGATATTTGAAAAAGTGGCCTATGAAAAATATTCCGGTCGCGAAGTCTATGAATGGTTTAAAAACGAGACTAATCTAAGAAGTAGAAATGGTAATATTCTGAATTTGAGTGTTATCTATCGAATGCTAAACAACACTTATTATTGCGGTTTATTCGAGTTCCCCGTAGGAAGCGGTATTTGGTATCGAGGATCTCACGAACCAATAATCTCCAGGGAATTATTTGATGCTGTTCAGAAGAAAATGACCGTTGCGCCGAAATCTAAACCAGGCACCAAACAATTCGACTTCACAAGAATCTTTAGGTGTGGCAATTGCAACTCTGGTATAAGCGCTCAAGAAAAGTTTAAACGATACAAAAGCGGTAAAATTAAGAGATATGTCTACTATCACTGCACCCAATTCAATAACTTTGACTGCAACGAGCATTATATTAGGGAAGAAAAAGTTATTGAGCAACTATCAAGTTTATTAAAAAGCGTTTCTGTCGAGACAATTGCACCTAAAGTAACTCTTAAGCCAGAATTGGACAAATTTATGGTCTTAAGAACAACTTTACAAGATTTTAAGCCAAGTAATGATAAAATTGAGCCGAAAATAGATCTTTCGGGGTTTATCCGCTATATCTTACAAAATGGTACTAAAGAGCAAAAACGAGAGTTAATCGGCTGCTTAAATACAACGATCTATCTCGAAAACAGAGAACTCATTATAAAATAGCAATTTCTACTCAAAAAGTTCCAAACTCAAAGGTTTTTTAAGGTTTGAGAAAAAGTTCGAATCCCTTCCTCTCGGTTGTGGAGAAACACCAAAATAGGCCTCTTTGACAACAAAAAGAACCTTAAACGGTTCTTCTCGCTTTTACCTCATCTTTTACTCTATTCCACACCTGTAAAAAAGTTCCAAACTGCTGCTGGCGGAGAGAGTGGGATTCGAACCCACGGAGCCCTTGCGAGCCCACAGTCTTTCCAGGACTGCCAGTTAAACCACTCCTGCATCTCTCCACCCTCATTATTTTACCAAATCCTCTCCTCATTAAAAAGAGCCCCGACGTGTCGTCGGGGCAAATGGAACCTGACCAGCAGCTCGAGCTCATGGCTCGAGGAAAACAAAGGTGGGCTTAAGCCCTGATGGCGGGCGAGCAGCGGCGGTAGTCCGATTGGCGAGATGGCCGCCGATGCTTCTGACCGTTCTTCCTGGCCCGAGCGGTGGCGGTATCCACAATCTGCTGGGCCAATTCACAATCATCGGAGAGACGACTGAGATGTCGTCTTTCCCTATGCGTCAGCCTTACTCCCACTCTCTTTCCTCCTTCGTCCTGTTACTTCGATGCCGAAGCTCCACTGGACAAAGGGACTCAAGACGAGTCGAATCTCAAGCTCTCCACCACCTTCCCCTTCCGTGATATTTCTAGTATTATAGATAATAGCAAAAAAGTCAAACCCTGTCAAGGGGAGAAATGATATTTGCAAGCATAATTTTCTTTTCCACCGAAGCAATCAAGCGTCTGGTGGCCACCACCGCATCAGGCGAAACCGAAACCGAAGTCGCGCCTTCTTGCACCATTAGTTCAGCAATTTCCGGATAGACCGTGGCCGCCTGACCGCAGATGGAAACGGTGATGTGATAACGACGGCAAACCTTAATCACATGAGCAATAGAAATCTTGACCGCCTCATCGCGCTCGTCAAATTCCTCGGCCAAGCGCTCATTGTCCCGGTCAATACCTAAAGTCAGCTGCGTTAAATCATTGGAGCCGATAGAGACCCCGTCAATGCCAGCTTGGCAAAAACGATTCATCAAAATGACATTGGAAGGCACTTCCACCATCATCCAAAGATTAAAATCCGGACCCCGCTCCAGACCCGCCCCTTCAATCAGAACCTTAACTTTTTCAAACTCATCCAAGGTCCGGACAAAAGGAAGCATCAGCCAGAGACCTGGATACATCGTGCGGACTTTTTTGATTGCCTCCAGCTCCAACTTAAATAAATCCGGTTCTTTAAGATAGCGATATGCCCCGCGATAGCCGAGCATCGGGTTATTTTCTTGCCTTTCGTATTTTTCGCCGCCTTTAAGGTTACGGTATTCATTGGTTTTAAAATCAGTTGCCCGATAAATGACCGGTCGGGGCGCAAAAGCCCGACAAGTCGTCTCTAATCCTTCGGCTAATTTTTTGACATATTCCTCTGATTTTCCCGCTTTAACCAAAGCCCGCGGGTGCTCACCCAGCGCCGCAACCATAAACTCGGCCCGCATCAACCCCACCCCATCGCACGGAAGTTTCGCTACTTTTTCCGCGGCCTCTGGTTCGCCCAAGTTGACATAGACCTTGGTGGCCGTCACCGGAATTTCTTCATTAAATCCACCCATATCGTCTTTCCCCGGCGGCGCCTCTTGGCGGCTGATTTGACCTTTATAAACCAACCCTTTAGCCCCATCAACCGAAATAATCTGTCCGTTTTTTAAAACATGAGTGGCTGTCCCCGTCCCCACCACACAGGGAATCCCCATTTCTCGCGAGACAATGGCGGCATGAGAAGTTTGCCCGCCGGTTTCGGTGACAATCGCCGCTGACCGTTTCATCGCCGGTACAAAATCCGGATTGGTTTTTTCAGTCACTAAACAATCGCCCTCTTTGATTTTGTCAATTTCGGAAGGCGAATGAATAATTTTCACCGTTCCTGAAGCAATTCCCAGCGACGCCGCAATCCCCTTGAGAAGAATCTCCGTGTTGCTAGGGTTTAGGGTAGAGGGTTCAGCGTTTAGGGATTTTTTACTGACCCCTGAACCCTGAACGCTATCCCCTGTATTTATCGTTGTTACCGGCCTTGACTGGACAAAATAGATTTGATTGCCTTCAATCGCCCATTCCGTATCTTGGGGAAAATCATAATGTGCTTCAATTTCTTTGCCATATTCGGCTACTTTTTTAATTTCTTCATCGGTCAGTTTTTGCTTTTTGCTTTCCTGCCCAGAACAAGTAAGATGCTTATTTTCTTTGCCTACCTTGACAATTTTCCAGGCCTGATTGTTTACTTCTTTTTTTATAATTTCAAAATTATCTTTGGCCACGACATAGCGGTCAGGAGTGATGGCACCCGAAACAATCGCCTCTCCCAGCCCCCAGCCCGCCTCAATAACTATCTTTTCTTTATCGGAATTCACCGGATCAAGGGTAAACATTACGCCGGATTTTTCCGCTTGCACCATCTTTTGCACTGGTACGGCAATGCCAACTTTAAGATGGTCAAACTTGTGGATTTGGCGGTAATAAATCGCCCGGGCTTCAAATAAAGACGCCCAGCATTTTCGAACCGCCTTGAGTACTTCGTCAGTTCCAGAAACATTAAGATAAGTTTTCTGCGCTCCCGCAAAAGAAGCCGTCGGCAGATCCTCGGCGGTCGCCGAAGATCTCACCGCCACAAAAATCGCCGAAGAAGTCGTGGTGTAAAGCTTATGGTAAGCACTAGAAATTTCCCTTTCTAAAAATTGCGGCAGCATTTTTCCTAAAATCGCTTTCTGAATCTCTGCGGCAACGGAATTTAACTTTTGGCTTTTTTCCACATCAAGATTTTTTAAAAGCTTTTTGATTTTTAAATCCAACCCCGTGCTTTTTAAAAAGTCAAAATAGGCCGCGGCCGTGACAATAAAACCCGGCGGCACTGGTATTCCGGCGCGCACTAGTTCGCCTAAATTAGCACCCTTGCCGCCAACCAAAGCAATGTCGTCTTTAGAAACTTGTCTAAACCAAAGAATGTTACTGATGACCCCTCCGCTCCTGAATCCGCGGTAGCGGAGTTCAGGAAGCCCTCCGAAATCCGCACTGCAAGTAGAGGACGTAGTCCCTTTTGCAGTAAGGATGTAGGATGGGCTCTTTTTATTTTTTCACTACTTTATAAATAATGCTGGTGCTAAAGCCCCGGCGGGCTAAAAACTGGGCTTTTTTTTGAAAATCCGCCTGGCGATATCTTCCTTTGCTCTCTACGGCCTGTCTGGCTAGCGCTTCTTCATCTTGATTCTGAATACTTGCTTCTATGTTCTCTTCCGATATACCGAGCCGTTTCAGTTCCAACTTTAAAAGATACGAACCGCTCGGCCGAAGTAGATTCCTGTCCCTTACCCACATTTTAGCAAATTCTGTATCATTGAGCAATTTATTTTGTTTGAGAACAGAAATGGTCTTATTGATTTCTGCTTCAATGATACCTTTGCTCTTTAACTTTTCTGTCACCTCAAAAACAGTCCTGGGTCGGAATTTTAAAAGATTGAGCGCAATTTTTATCGGATCATTCATTTTAGCTCCGATTATATTCTACATCAGATTATTCTTCTTCTAATTCGAATTTTTATGCCATCAAAAATAATCAATGAATTTTTAATTGATCTTTTATCAATGACTTTGGAGCTCAATAATATCTTTAGCGCCTGGTTAACTGACATGATGGTTTGGTCTTTTAACCTTAGAACGATAATTCCTATTTTGATAGACCTGTAATAATAGTAAATTTCTCCGAAATCCAAATCTAAAGTAATAATAGTATACTTATTCTTTTGAGCGAATTGCACAATCTCTAAATCTTGGGCTTTGCTTAAGCCAAATTCAGTAAGGGTGGCAACTTGATAACCTAATCTTTTTAAAAATTCTTTGGTTTCCCATGAAAGATTCCCATTAAGCAAAAATTTAAGCATGGGTAATTTGGGGATTTAGTTCCTCTTCATATTTGGTAATATTTTCAGCATATTTCAAGGCGGCTTTAATATCTTTTTCTTTAAGCTCGGGATAAGCTTTAATAATTCTCTGAAAATCATACCCATGAGCGACTAAATTTAATATTAAGTAAACGGGAATTCTCGTTCCCCTAATCACTGGTTTGCCGACTAATATTTGCGGGTTAATTTCAATTTCTCTATCCATTACTGCCTCCATTTTGATTATATATGAAAGAATGTAAAAATCAAGCTGCGCTTCAGATTCTTAAATTAGAGAAAATCATCTGCCTTGCCGGCAGGCAGGAAATAATTAGGTCAACTTCTATAAACTTTCCTTCTCCGTCTTCCCTTTAATTTTATCTTCTATCTCTTTAGCAATTTTAGGATGTTCTTTGAGATATGATTTGGCCTGTTCGCGGCCTTGACCCAATTTTTCTTGACCAAACTGATACCACGAGCCCGATTTAGTCACAATCCCCAGCTTCGCGCCAAGGTCAAGCAAATCGCCTTCTCGGGAGATGCCTTCGTTAAACATCAGGTCAAATTCGGCCGTCCGAAAAGGTGGCGCTACTTTGTTTTTAACCACTTTTACCCGGACGCGGTTGCCAATCGGCGTTTCTCCGTCTTTGAGCTGTTCAATCCGGCGGATATCCAAACGAATCGAAGCATAAAATTTCAAAGCCATGCCACCCGAGGTTGTTTCGGGGTTGCCAAACATCACGCCAATTTTCATTCTTAGCTGATTAATGAAAATAATCATCGCTTTGGAGCGGGAAATGGCGCCGGTTAATTTGCGCAGGGCCTGCGACATCAGCCGCGCCTGCATTCCCATCATGGCATCGCCCATCTCGCCTTCAATTTCCGCCCGGGGAACTAAAGCGGCAACAGAGTCAATGACAATACAATCAACGGCATTGGAACGCACCAGGGTCTCGGCAATTTCCAAGGCCTGCTCGCCGGTATCGGGCTGGGAGATAAGCAGTTCTTCCACCTTAAGGCCCAACCGACGGGCGTAATCCGGATCAAAAGCATGCTCCGCGTCAATAAAAGCGCCCGTGCCGCCCTTTTTCTGAACTTCGGCAATGGCATGCAAAGCCAAAGTGGTTTTACCGGTTGACTCCGGACCAAAAATCTCAATAATCCTTCCCCGAGGGAATCCCCCCACGCCCAAAGCCAAATCCAAAGAGATAGAACCGGTGGGGATGCTTTCAATCTGCAAACTTTCTTTTTGGCCAAATCGCATAATTGCCCCGGTGCCAAACTGCCGCTCAATCTGACCCAAAGCCATCTCGAGCGCTTCTTTCTTGGCCTTGTCGTCATTGTTAATTGACATATATTCTTCCTTTCTGCCCAACTAATTACTAATATTCCGCCAGTATCTTAATCACTTTGATTGTTTCTTTTTGAGCCCGATTAGTAGAGCGAAGTTCTATATTATTAAGTCCTGCCTGCAATTTTACCTCTTCTTTAAAATTACCTCTATCATCCAAAAAAACCGTCTGATCATTAATTTTTAAAGAAGCACCTTCATCGGTTTTGCCCACCACCTCCACCTTATCCGAACGAATCACGGTCTCGGTGGAAGGCGAGCTCACTTCCAAATTTGGTGGTGAAGTAAAATTCCTGACCGCATAAAAAATATAACCCAGAAAAACAGCCAGCACCAAGAACACAAGACAAAAAATGATGATTTTAGGCGTCAGGATCGCTCTTTTTTCCTTAATTTGCGCTTGAGGCACAAGCATTCCCGGCGAAAAATTCCGACGGCGCTCCCGCTTAAAAATCTCCAGTATTTCTTCTTTGGGCGCGCCTAGAAAATCGACGTATTTAGTCAAGAACCCTTGTGCATAAACATCCGCTGGCAGTTCACCATAGCGGTCATTTTCTAGGGCCTGAAGATACTTAAGACGAACTTTTGTTTCTTCTTCCGCTTCTTCCAAAGTCAGCCGCTTGCGCCGTCTAAGCATCCGCAACCGCTCACCCAAAGTTTTCTCGGAAATAATTTTACGATTAAAAAAGATAGCCACGCTCTTATTTAATCAAAGCTAGCTAAATAGTCAACCTTTTTATCCCAATCAATTACAAAATAGTTAAATCTGTTCCGACCTCATACACATTAGGGTCATTGCCGCCATCAGCGGCCATTTTCGCCAAATTTTCCTGGCCTTCAAAAACCGTGTCAACTTCATAGGTCTTACTGGCAACCGATATCCCCACACGATAATGATAAACGGCCGTATTGAGCGGATCCAAGGGCAAAACCGCAATCGACGCACCAGCAGAAATAATCGTAAAGTTAATCGGCAGCCAGCCCGTGCCGTCATTTTTCTTTCGTGCACCCTCATCAGGAAAACCCGAATCAATGGAAGTATAGGGCCCCGCGAGATTCTTAAAATCACGACTGTCAGCCAAATATAAATTGATGGCCGTCGCTAATGTTGTTATATCCGCCATCCGCTGGGCGTCTCGGGATTTTTGTAAAATTTGCGTTGGATTAAACTTGATGATGATAATCACAACCAAAATAACAATTACAGCAATGGCAATCAAGAGTTCAATCAGCGTAAAGCCCCTTCCTGGCTTTTTTTGCAAATTGCCTCCTTATTATAAACTACTCTTCTTGTAAAAATTTTCCCGCCTTACTGACGACTTCTGCCGGCGGAAGATCAGACTTAACAATATAATCCACCCGGCCCAATTTAAAACAATCAAAAATGGCTTTTTCCTGACCAGCGTTAATAAGGAGAATAACCGGCGTTTGGGCGGTTTCATCTTGGAAACGTATTTTCTGAAAAAGCACTGTCCCGTCCATCTTGGGCAGATCTAACTCCAACAAAATAAGGGAGGGTTTTTCCGCCGCTACCTTCTTTAGCCCGTCCACGCCATCATAAGAGATCGCCACTTCATAATCTTTGGCCTGAAATTCCCGGCTATACATTTTGGCCAAAGTAACATCATCTTCAATTATCAGAATTTTCCCTTTTGCCATTGGTTTTAATTTAATTCAATTGGATTGAATCCATTTATATTATAAACTATTTCTTTACTCTTGGCAAAGCAAAGCTGAAGGCCGAACCCTTGCCCGGCTCGGAATGCTCCAGCCAAAGCCGACCGCCCTGGACTTCAGCTAAGGCCTTAGCCAACGCCAGCCCCAAATGCTTGCCGCCAGCAAAAATGTCTTTCTGATCCTCTTCTTTGATGCCCACACCCGTGTCTTTCACATCAGTGATGATCTCTTCTTGAGCCGGCCGATAAGAAATGGTGATTTTGCCACTCGTGGGAGTAAATTTAATTGCGTTGGAAATTAAATCCATTAAAATTTCCCGCACGCGGTCGGGATCAGCTTTGACCATTAAATCTTGGGAAGAAGGTTCATATTCCAAGGTTTGATTTTTCTCAAAAGCCGGTAACTGAAAATCGGCCACAACGACTTCAGTTTCACGGCTCAAGTTGACTTCACCGATATCTAGGTCTAATTTTCCGGCCTGAATTTGGGAAAGTTGGGTCATTTTATGTCCTTTCTTTAGGATAATCACTTTTCCACGGCCGGTTTGCCGCGGACCCCTCCTGATTATCTGCCGGCGCAGGCCCCTGATAATAAGGACGGCTGCCGGCCGGAGGCGAACCATGAGGTTGATTCATCGGCATTCGGGCCTGGCTGCGCTCGTGGTCTAAAGCAATGGCATCAAGCATCACATCGCGCGGTTTAGCGCCGTCAGCCGGACCAATTATCCCTTCCTGTTCCAGTATATCCAAAAGCCGAGCGGCCCGAGCATATCCAATCCTTAATCGGCGCTGTAACAAGGATGCCGAGGCCTTGCCGGCCATCACCACTACCTCTTTGGCTTCATTGTAAAGTTCGTCTTCAGCCATTAGCTCTCCCCCCATTACCCCTGACTGACCGGCATGATAAGCCAAAACCGACTCATCATACTGGGGCGGCCGCTCGTGTTTGAGAAATTCGGTAACGCGCGTAATTTCTTTATCAGTCACCAAAACACCCTGAAGACGCTTGGGTTTGCCTAACTCACTGCCAATGTAAAGCATGTCCCCGTTACCAAGCAAGCGTTCGGCGCCGGCCAAATCCAAAATAGTGCGCGAATCCACTTGAGAGGCAACCGCAAAAGCAACCCGGTTGGTAATATTGGCTTTAATCAGACCAGTAATCACATCAACCGAGGGGCGTTGAGTGGCCATCACCAAGTGAATACCGGTTGCTCGGGCCATCTGGGCCAAACGGACAATCGCCGCCTCCACCTCATTGGCCGCTTGGGCCATTAAATCGGCTAACTCGTCAATAAAAATGACAATATAAGGCAAACGACCATTGGGAGGATTTTGATTATAGGCCTCAATATTACGCCGGTTGGTTTCCTGGAAAAGACGAAAACGGCGGTCCATCTCCGCCACTGCCCAGCGCAAAGCAGAGATGGTTTTGTCAACATCTAGAACCACCGGCGCCAAAAGATGAGGAATGCCGTTATAATGGGTAAACTCCACCCTTTTGGGATCAACCAAAATCAAGCGAAGATCAGAGGGCGAGTTCTGGTATAAAAGAGAAATAATCATGCTGTTGATACAAACTGATTTGCCCGTACCAGTGGACCCAGCAATCAAAAGATGGGGCATATTTTTAATATCGGTAATAAAAGGAATACCGGCCACATCGCGGCCCAAAGGCGCAATCAAATTTGACTTTTTATTCTTAAACTCATCTGATTCCAAGATTTCTCTTAAAGTTACAATCGCTGGTACTTTGTTGGGAATTTCAATCCCCACGGCGGATTTCCCCGGAATCGGCGCTTCCACCCGGATAGCGTGAGCGGCCATGGCCAAAGCCAAATCATTGGTGCGCGCCGTAATCTGATTCAATTTCACCCCTTCGTGTGGCTTGAGCGTATATTGGGTCACGGTTGGACCGATATTGACATCGCCCATCCCCACCTTAATGCCAAAATCCTCCAGGGTTTTTTGGATAATTTCCACATTCTTGGCAATATTGCCAGAAGTGGCTTTGGAAGTGCTGGAGTCCAAAAGTTCCAAAGAAGGATATTCCCAGGTCTGGCCTGGACTGGCGCTCAATTGAGGATACTGCGGCACGGAGCCCCGCTTTTGCAAAGTGGCAAACACCGAGGCCCGAGGTTCGTTAATATTAATTTTTTCGGCGGCGCCCGAGCCAAGCTTTTGCCATAAAGCCCTAATTGAAGTGTTAAAGGCAACTAAGAGTGAAGTAATTGCCAAAGCAAAAACTAAAATTAGAGCCGCATACACTCCCAAAAATCCTTGGAACAAATTTCTCACTCCAGAGCCAATCGCTCCGCCTAATGGGCTTAAAGCCGCCGGGACAAAAATGAGCGCAAAAAATGTTCCAACAACAGAAATGGGCTTGACCTGAAAGCGATTGGGCATCAGCAATGCCGTCCCATACCCCAAAAAAATGAAAGCAATAAGATAACCAATCGCTCCCCACCAATCAACCGCCAAGCGAATAAAAAAACGGCCAAAAGAACCGGCCAAATTAAACATCCCTAAGGCAATGATAATGCCTAAAATCAACAATATAACCGCCGCCACTTCGCGGGTGGTGTCGGGATTCATCGTCCAATCCAATTCTTCCCATATGGAAAGCCGTTGGCCCTTGCGGCGATATTTTCTCCTTCTGGCCATTGCGATTACCTCCAAATTACTTTCATTATAATTTGCTTGGCAAATTTCCGAAATTAAAGCTACTGCTTTAATTATAACACTTTTGAAAAGCACAAAGAAGTACTAAGTAGCAGTATATAGTTATCGGTTATCAGTATCTGAAAGTGAGCCATGCACCCTCAAAACACAACTCAAGGATCGGGCCGAGGGGATGCCCTCGAGCGAAATGCCGGTGTCCCGAACGAAGTTCGAGACTAGGTTGGCTAGGGCGGCTGAAAGCGAAAGGGCGACCCGAGGCCAAGCGCTACAAAGAAAAAACCGCTTTAAGCGGTTTTTTCCTCCGGCGTCTCTGTGCCGCGATGAAATTCCACCAACTGGCCGGTATCAGGGTCGCATTCCACCTCAATATTCTCTGGCTCTGAACCAGTGTCAATTTCCTGGGTAATTTGCGCAATGTTTTCAGTCATTTCCTCTCCTTTATTTATTCTTAATTATTCCATTATACCATAAAAATCGCCTCTTGTCAACCGAACGGCTTGAAGTTTCACACGAAAAAGATATAATATAATTGGAGATAAAATGCAAACCATTATTAAGACAATCTATCAGGATGGGGTTTTCAAACCTCTTGGGAAAGTCAAGTTCCCCGAAAATACCAAGGTGGAGCTTGCTCCTTTGATCAACTATTCTTTGAATTTCTCCTTAGCCAGCGGTCCAAAGGAACTCTTAGAAATGTTTAAATATGCCAAAGAGGCCTATCAAAAATCAAAAACTAAATTGCCTGATGGTTTAACATTCCAAAGAAAAATCAGGAAAGAATCAGACCGGAAAATAGATCTCGAGCCGAAAGAGCTGAATGTCTAAATACCTTATCGACACCAGCATTATCATTGACTATTTACGGAACCATCAGCCAACTATTAAACTGGTAGATGAGCTGCTCCGGGAACGCAATCAATTTTATATTTCCGTTCTAACCCAAGCTGAACTCTACAGCGGCAGAAGCACTAAAAAATACGCTTTTCGGCAATCCTTAGCGGCTCTGACTGTTGCTTTTAGAAAAATCCCCCTCGATGAGGAGACAGCGATTGGTGCCGGTTATCTCAAAAGGGACTATCAGGTAACTCTTTTTGATGCCATTATCGCCGCCACGGCCATCAATAGTCGGATGGCCCTGATTACCCGCGATAAAGATTTTTCCCAAATTAAAGTCCTCAAAAAATTAAAAATTATTTGATAGGGGTAATCCTTCGACTGCGCTTTAGATAAACAAAAAGCGCGATCGGAAATCGGCCCAATATTACTTTAAATTGTTGACCGTTCGTCGCGCTTTTTGTTTAGTGGGCTTGAGTCCTATCCTACCTTCCCTGAACGAGAAAGTAAGAACGTTTTGCCCTAATCCCTCTCCCGACGATTCTTATCGGGATCCCGACATCAGCTTGGCTGATCGTCGGGACTTGTAAGGTGCCTGGACAAACCCTCCTTTGAAGACTTATCCACCGTTTTTGTAAGGGATTATATCATCATAAAACAATAATTTTCATTTGTCAAGAGTTGAACCTTAAATTTGCGCTATTTTGGGCAGATTGGACAATTAAATTATCAATGATGACATTGGAATACCATCTTTAGTCCCAAACTTAATGCTCGCGCCTTTTGGCATCTTAAATTTCTACCGAGTCCCATCTCTTTTTAAACTTGGTATGAAAATCTCCTCCTGAACGGAGTTCCTCGTATTCTTCTTGCGATATTGTCTGTAGCCCTTCTACGGTTTCTATCGTGTAAGTACCGTTAGAATTTTTTTGATACGCCCCGAGTTGCTTTTCTTGATTTAGAGCCATATCTTCTCTTATTTCCCGATATCCTTGAGTATAGTGTGCCTTGCCATCAATATTGTATGCGTAATATTCAGTTTCCCGATCAGGTTCTATATTTTGATAATCCGGCATTTCCGATAACCTTTTATAGAAAGTTTTAGCTTGTTTAAGAGAAGCAAAATTAAGGACAAACCGTGTGGCCGCTTCTTCTCGTACCTTCGATGTGCCAGAGCTAACATCTAAAAACTTAAAATTGAGCGGAATTTTTTGCTCGGTGGCTATTTGGATAACTAATTTTTTAAGTACATCAAAACCCCCAAAGGGAATATCAAAATACAATCTTTCTTCGCCACTCTTAAATTGCTTTTTTTCTCTTAACCTTGTCGCTTCTAAATTATTGAATTCCGCCCAAGCTATGCCTTGCTGATTCTGCCAGCGTTTTTCCGTAAAAGCAAATCTTTCATCGACGCTAATTTCTTGATTACCACGAATAATATGTTCGGTAATTTTATCATTAACCGGCTGATTTTCATTCAAAAATTCGATCCGATCGTGATGACGAATCGCTAAGCCCCCATCGGGGGTTTCGAAAAAACCAGTCCCAGTAAAACTGGCGATACATTTTCCGCTGGCCAAATGAATCACTCTCACCCCCTCATCACCAAAAAAATATGGATAGTCAATAAGATGTTGGCCATCTCGGGCTTCAGCTATCGATCTGATCCTTTCCGCCACTTCTGTGGTCTGCAAACGCTCACCCGTTTTTCTATCCCAAACCATTATTTTCTTATTTGTTCCAGTAATAATTTTCTGACCATCTTTAGTAAAAACGAAATCATCAATATCAAAACGTTCGCCGGTATCCAAAGTCATGGTGATTTCACCTGTTTCTATGTCAAAAATTTCCATTTTATTCCCAAAAGAAGCAATAATCTCTCTATTTGATAAAAACTCGAAACTCTTTGGTGGATGGTGCGCTTTTGGATTCGAAATCATCTCTGTTTCGCCCGATTTAATGTTATAAAGATTAATGTCGCTTCCATAAATCCAAAATGCTAGTAATTTCTCATCTGGAGATAGCGAAGCACCGGAATCAAACCCAAATCCTTCAGCCATAAATTCAACTTCTAAATCATTATTAAAAGCAAAAAAAATATTCCCATGTATAAAACTCACGCCAGACGGGGTCGATTTGAGTTCACTAAATAAATTGATCTTTTCTGGCTCAAATAGAGTTCTTACCGAGTGGTCAGACCTATCCGAAACCTTATGCTTTCTGGGGGGGGAATATCCTGTTCGTCTAATTCCACTTCCGTCTCTTCGGGTTTAATTAGTTCTGATGGCTGATTGTCCGGATTAAATGCGCCAAATATTTCTCTATTCATAATTTAATTATGAATTACTTTAATTATGATATCAAATTAATTTGTATTTAGGCCGCTTCTCGATCGCGCTTTTTTGTTAGGGAAAGGGTAAAAAGGGTAAAATGGGACAGAAGGGTTAGAAGGGCGAAGAAGAGATAAAAGGGACGATTCATTTCCCCTCTTCATCCCCATCTTTCCCACATCTCCCATCTTTCCCATCTCTCCCATTTCCCCCATGATCCTTTTTGTCTATGGATACAATTTGGCCATCTTCTAGTTTTTCCAAGTCAGCATCAGTAATAATTTTATCTAAAATTTCCTGCTCGGTCTGGGCAATATTTTTAAAATTTCTTGCTTTTTCTTTGACTGGTAGAGTCCCTTCAGTTTGCATTTTGCGATATAAGGATTGGCGTAAACGATTCAAAAGATAATCGAGTTCTCGGCATTTATTAGTAAAAAATTCAAAAACTTTTTGATTAATCTTTTTATCTTGATAGAGATCCTTAATATCTTCTTTAATTTCCGCCAATGACCCCAGCGAAAAACTTAAGAAATCATAATATTCCTTAGTGGTAGATCTTTTCCACCCTTCGACGATGTTTTGCTTAACGGAACGCGCCGAATCGTTTAGGTGGACTTTGCGACGTTTCTCGTCGTATGGTAATTTTTCAGTCAATTTGACAACATATAGCCGCAATTCTTCAGCTCGCCGATAGACTAGGAGTTCTTTAAAACCATCGGGTTTATGCTGTTTCAAACTTCCTCCTTAAAGAAAAGGGGTGAGATGGGCAAAAGGGATGAAAAGGGTGACCCGAAGGAACACTATTTCAATTAATCTGTACAACTAATTTTTAGTCTCAACCCTTCTCTCCCATTTCTCCCTTCTCACCCCTATCTCCATCTCCCTACACCTCGATAATGACAGGAATCACCATTGGGCGTCTTTCGGTTTCCGCGTACAAAAACTCGCCCATCTCCTGACGGAGGGCTTTTTTAATATAGTCCCAATTAGCCGGATATTTTTCATTGTGGCGAGCAAACATCTTTTTCACTTCCTGGCGGGCCTTGAAAACCAAGTCCTCTCTTTGACGCATATAGATAAACCCGCGCGAAATAATATCAGGAGAGGTGATAATTTTACCGGTTTCATGATCAATGGTTAAAATCACCACAAAAATGCCATCTTTGGCCATAGCTTGGCGATCGCGCAAGACAATATTTCCCACATCGCCCACGCCCAGGCCGTCCACCAAAACGTAGGAGGCATCGGCCCGCTCCTGAGAAATGTGGGCTTTGCCGCCTTGAATCTCAAAAATTTGACCATCTTCCATCACAAAAGTGTGGTCTTCCGGCATACCCAACTCCTGCGCCAGCCGCGTATGTAAAACCAAATGGCGATATTCGCCGTGAATCGGAAAGAAATATTCCGGCTTGACGGTGGAAATAACCAGCTTCAGCTCGTCACGTTTGGCGTGCCCCGAAGCGTGAATGCGTTGGGCCTCGGAACCGTAAAAAACATCCGCTCCTAGCTTAAACAAATTGTTGACTGTATCAGAAATCGTTCTTTCGTTGCCCGGAATGGCCGAGGCAGAAATGACCACCGTGTCGCCTTTTTTGATATGGACTTGTCTATGCTCGCCGGCGGCCATCCGCACCAAAGCCGAGTATTCCTCACCCTGCGAGCCAGTACAGAGAATAATCAGATCTCTATCAGGAACGCCGCTGATCCGACGAACATCTACCACAGTGTTACGAGGGACTTTCAGATAGCCCAAATTCATCGCAATATTAATGGCTTTATCCATAGACCGACCCGCCACCGCCACTTTTTTATGAGAGCGAAAAGCGGAATTTAGCACGCCCTGAATGCGGTCCAAAGAAGAAGCAAACGAGGTAACAATGATTCGTCCTTTGGCCCGGCGGAAAATTGAAGCAATCGTGTCATGGACAATGCTTTCGGAAACCGGCGTGCCTTTGTATTCAACATTGGTTGACTCTAAAAGTAAACATTTTACCGGATGTTTGCTTAAATCAGCCAATTTGCTAATCACTTTTTGCGATTCCAGTTTACTCGGATCTAACTTAAAGTCGGCAATGTGCAGCACCAGACCTTCCGGCGTATCAATCGCCAGACCGACATCATCTAAAAAAGTATGGGAAAAAGGAATAAATTCAATTTTAAAAACCCCGAGCTGAATTTTATCGCCGGCCTTAACCACTCGAATTTGAGGCGTTTCTTCAAATTCTTTCATTTTGGCTTCAATAAACCCGGCGGTGAGTTTGGTGGCGTAAATGGGCGCCTGGAGTTTGCGCCAGATATAAGGAATACCGCCAATGTGATCCTCATGGCCGTGAGTAAAAACTATGCCGCGAATTTTATTTTTCCGATCTTCCAAATAGGAAATGTTGGGAATAATAAAATCAATCCCGAGCATTTCGCCGCGCGGGAACATAATGCCGCAGTCAACGATAATAATATCGTCGCCATATTCATAGACCATCATGTTCTTGCCAATTTCGCCATTGCCACCCAAAGGAATGAGCCGCAACCGCGGAGAAAAGGCGCGAAACGTTTTTAATGGTTTTGTCTCGGTTGCATAGTTGTTGGGTAAAGTTGCAATATTCATAAACGCTCCTAACGTCGCTTAGAGATTACAAACATACAAATTACTTTACAAATATACAAATCTTAGTATTTTTGTATCGATTTTTGTAACTTTTGTAATCTTTACTCAATTTGTCTTAATATTTCTGTTATTTTTTTAAAATCTTCTATCATTACTTGTTTTAAATTGGCTCGGTATAAAGCCGCGGCCGGATGATACAAAATCAAATAGACCTGATCGGCCTTTTTGTAGGCCTTGCCGTGAACACTGCTAATAGAACGGATTTGGGGGAAAAAAACCTGCATGGAATGCCGCCCCAAGGTAACAATCAGTTTGGGCTTAATGGCGCGGACCTGGCTAATCAGATAATTCCGGACACAAACATCCACTTCTTCTTCCAGGGGATCGCGGTTATTAGGCGGCCGGCATTTAACCACATTAGTGATAAAAACCTCTTCGCGTTTGAGACCAACCGACTTGAGCATCTTGTCAAGGAATTGGCCGGCCTCGCCCACAAAAGGACGTCCTTCTTTATTTTCATTTGAACCCGGACCTTCGCCAATAAAAAGAACTTTGGCTTTGGGGACCCCTTCACCGGGAACTGCTTTGGTTCTGCCTTTCCAAAGAGGACATTTGCGACAAATTTTTACTTCTGAAGCAATCTCTTCTAAATTCATCAAGCACTTTCAAAGTCAAAAAAACTTAATTTGGCGAGTCCTTAGTGTGTATTGGTTCTATTATAACATAATTAAGCCAGTTTGTCAAGGCCCACGAGTTCAATTTCTAAATGCAACAAAACTAGGATAGGATTGTTGCATGAGAAAGAAATCCTTTAAGCATCTAACGGATGCCGATCGAATCCGGATAGAAGTGCTTCTAAGGGAGGGGTATAAACAAATTGAGATTGCTCGAAAACTGGGTGTCGATCGGTCAACCATAAGCCGGAAAATAAGAAACCGCGGTACGCCCACCGGCTATCATGCCTCGCAAGCAGAGATTAATCACCGTCTAAGACGAAGCAAATGTCATCCAAAACGAAAGATTGAAGAAACTCGGGCTGGGACATATGTTTTAGAAAAGATAAGAATGGGGTGGAGCCCCGAAGCAATCAGTGGCCGATTAAAACTTGAAGTAGACTGGGGACTAAAAGATCCCAACGAATATGTTAACCCCGAATCAATTTACCAGTTTGTCTACGAATCCGATTTTGGAAAGCATGAGAAGCTTTACGAATATCTAAGACGAGGCAAAAAACATCGGTCGAAAAAATATGGCCGCAAATCCCAGAAAACAACCATTCCTAACAGAGTATTTATTGATATGAGACCAAAAGCAATTGAAGAACGGAAAACTATCGGTCATTGGGAGGGAGATACTATTCATTATCCTCAAAGAAAAGGTGTTAATTCGTTGGTTGAAAGAAAGACAAGGTTTGTCCTCTTGACTAAGCTTGAAAGAAGAACTGCCGAGCAAACTACCGCAACCGTGGTTAACCGGCTTTTAAAACATGAGCGAGGCAGTTTAACTCTGGATAACGGCAAGGAAAATATAAAGCACGAAACGATTTCAAAAGCGCTTGATGTGTCAGTGTTTTTCTGCCATCCTTACCATAGCTGGGAAAAAGGTTCAAATGAAAATATGAATGGCTTGGTGAGAAAATATTTGCCCAGAGGAACCGATTTAAGCACTGTTAGCCAAGAAGATTTAGATGATATTGCTTGGGAATTAAACAATCGTCCGCGAAAAATATTGGGTTTTCAAACGCCTTGTGAGATCTTAGAGGGTGAATATATCAAATTAAATAATGTTGCATTTAGTTCTTGAATACGGCCCCGACATCACGTCGGGCCGCAGACCCTATGGTTTTAAAACTTTAAGGGTTGGTCGGTCGACGTTTCTTTTTTGATTTCGAAGGAAACCAAGAGCGGCCGACTGACGGTATCCGAATAAGAAGGAATTAACGAGGCATAACCTTTATAAGAGCCAGCCGGTATGGGACCTGAAATATAGGTTGTTTTATTACCCGAAGAGAGGACAGGAACATAGAGCGTTTTAGCAGCTTGGGCCGGCCAGGTCGTAAAAGTAAAAGCAACAGCTCCCAAACCACCCGGCTTGTTCGGATTTAGGGGGAGTTTATTATAAGTAACGCTGCCGGAAACTGTGCCCATATTGCTGATTTCCCCTCCAGCAGACGACCTGGCAGATGGTTTTGTAGATGGCCCTGTAGACGGTTCCGTAGACGGCGTAGACGGCCATGGAGATAACCCTGGAGACGGTTCTATGGGCGGATTCGTCGATGGCCCTAATGAAGCATTGACTTTCATGGTTTCTATTTTAAATACGACAAAGCCCCTCACTTTAACCTCTTTGAATATCGGCACTGGATATTGGATATCCGAGGCATATCCATCAGCCGTAAATTCCACTTGATAAGGGGTTCCAGATTCAAAAATTT
>Ga0180007_10002881_pt1 | contig 19929 bp, 13 predicted proteins | sample MM_PC_MetaG_FD_121122 | JGI IMG/M metagenome (GOLD analysis project Ga0180007, IMG submission 121122) | Groundwater microbial communities from the Aspo Hard Rock Laboratory (HRL) deep subsurface site, Sweden - MM_PC_MetaG | ecosystem: Environmental > Aquatic > Deep subsurface > Groundwater... | reverse complement strand
CCGATGATTTTTACCAGGCAGTACTCGAAGGTACCCAGATGAAGCAGTGAGGCGATAACCTGGTTGGCCTCCTCGACTACTCCCATACGGTGGAGCAATAGAGTCAACAGTCCGTCTCCTGCATTGCCGACCAGAGCCAAAGCAAAGATCAGTGGCGCCCAGCGGGAAGGGGTGTAGGTGTGGTCGAAGTTTTTTACTTTCTTATAGGTAGAAAGGACTACTTCTTTTATAGACATCTGCTCCCTCCTTAACAAATTAACATAGCCTAAAAAAACGGATTTTGTCAACCCTGACCGATTGCTTATGAAATTAACATTTTACGGGGCGGCCGGTGAAGTAACCGGTTCGAAAACATTAATTGAAACCGGCGGTCAGCGCTTCCTTTTGGATTGCGGCTTGTTTCATGGTGAATCAGAGCAGCGTAACGCTGAACCTTTCACCTTTCAAGCGAAGTCGATTGACGCAGTAATTATTACGCACGCTCATTTGGATCACATCGGGCTTTTACCGAAGTTGATCAAAGAAGGTTTTACTGGTCCAGTTTATACTACCGAGCCAACCCGACTCATTTCTAAATTAATGTGGGAGGATGCGGCTAAAATACAGGCCGAGGAGACTGAAGGTGGTGGGCATCGTATTTATGATTTAGCTGATGTGCAGAAAACTTACAAGTTATTACAGAGTGTTAAGTATGATGAGTGGCGGCATCTACCCGGCGGAGTAGAAATTCGATTTCGTGATGCCGGTCATATTTTAGGTTCAGCTTTTATTGAGTTGCGGGCTGAGGGTTTGACGCTGGTTGGCTCAGGTGACATTGGAAATGATGATGTGCCGATTATAAAGAATACTGAACCATTGGCCGAAGCTGACGTAATTATCATGGAATCAACTTATGGCGCACGCAATCATGAAAGTGCCCGAGGTCGGTCAGCTCTTTTGAGGCGGGCTATTCTGGATATAGTTAAGCAGCATGGCACGTTGATCATTCCGGCTTTTTCACTGGAACGCACACAAGAAATTATCTACGAGATAAATGGTTTGATTGAGGGTGGCTCTTTACCAAAGTTACCGGTGTTTCTCGATGGGCCGCTGGCGATTAATTTATTGCCAATTTATCGACAGTTTCCGGAGCTGTACGATAATGAAGCTATGTTTATGCGAGCCACTGGCGATGATTTTTTCCGTTTTCCCGGGTTAGAAATTACGCTTCGAGCGCGTGAATCGTTTAATATTGATGCTGTTCAGCCACCCAAAGTTATAATTGCCGGTTCTGGCATGATGGGGGGCGGACGCGTAGTGCGACATTTAGCCCACTACTTACCTGACAGTAAAAATATGGTACTGGTGGTGGGTTATCAGGCGCTCGGTACACGCGGTCGACAAATTGCCGACGGTGCTCGGTTGGTAGAAATCGATGGGTCAGAGATTGAAGTAAGCGCTGAGATACGAAAAATCGAAGCTTACTCGTCGCACGGTGATCAAAGTAAATTATTGGGTTGGTTGGATACAGCTCATCGTTTGCCGCAAACTATCTTTTTAAATCATGGAGAAAAAGATCAGTCTCAGGCACTGGCTGAAATCATCAAAGCCAGTGGACGAGCTGGTCGGGTTATAGTGCCCGAAGAAAAGGTAATATATGAGATTTGATTGAAAATTAAAATTTTTTCCTGATCGTTTTAGTCACGAACACCTTGACCGGCGGGTCAGGGTGTTTTATATTGGAAGTCGCTCCGTCAGGAGTTGGAACAATCGCCGCTCATTAGGGTTCCCCAGAAGCTCGCCTTCGGGGGAAATTTGTGTATTTTTTGAGAGAATCAGTCATGAGTTTTCAGCTCAAATCCAATTATCAACCTCAAGGTGATCAACCTCAAGCTATCACCAGTTTGACGGCTGGTTTGCGCTCCGCTGAGCGGTATCAGACATTATTAGGCATTACCGGTTCTGGTAAAACATTTACCATGGCTAATGTTATTCAGAATCTTGGCCGGCCAACACTCGTTATCGCTCACAATAAGACGCTCGCCGCTCAATTATGTAATGAATTTCGTGAATTTTTTCCCGAGAATGCCGTAGAGTATTTTGTTTCTTATTACGATTATTATCAGCCGGAGGCTTACTTACCAACATCTGATACTTATATCGAAAAAGAAGCCAATATCAATGATGAGATTGATCGTTTGCGACACAAGGCCACACAATCACTTTTGACTCGAGATGACGTAATAGTGGTGGCGTCGGTTTCTTGTATTTATGGCTTGGGCGCTCCTCAGACCTATGAAGACTTACATTTACGTTTCAAAAAAGATGAGCAATTGTCACGCACTGAAGTGATGCGGCAGTTGGTGCAAATGCAGTATGAGCGAACTCGTTCTGAACTACAGCGTGGCAAGTTTCGTGTAACTGGTGATGTGTTGGAAGTCATGGGGGCGGCTGAAGATATTATAATTCGAGTGGATGCACCGGGTGGTTTGATTAAAGAGATAACAGTCATTGATCCAGTAACCAAGAAGCGTCGGTCGAAAGAAGATGAATTTTGGTTATTTCCAGCTAAACATTTTATTACCCCTGGTCCGGAACGCGATCGTGCTTTGGTGGCGATTAGAGCTGAACTTGAGACACAGCTAACTCATTTTAAACAAACCGGTCAGTTGCTCGAAGCCGAACGCTTGGAGCGGCGCACTAATTTTGATTTAGCCATATTGCGTGAGATCGGTTATTGCCACGGCATAGAAAATTATTCCCGGCACTTATCTGGTCGCCTGGCTGGTGAACCACCAGACACTTTGTTGTCATATTTTCCGGCTGATTTTGTTTGTTTTATCGACGAATCACATGTGACTGTGCCACAGATTCAAGGCATGTATAACGGTGACGCGGCTCGCAAAAATAATTTGGTGGAATACGGGTTTCGTTTGCCATCAGCCCGGGATAATCGTCCATTAAAATTTGACGAGTTTATTGCGCGAGTACCGCAGATTGTTTTTGTCTCAGCCACACCGGGTGAATATGAGCGTCAGATTAGCGAGCGAGTGGTCGAGCAAGTGATTCGACCAACAGGGTTGGTTGATCCTCAGATAACAATCAGTCCGGTTTCTGAAACTGATGAGCATCCGGGTCAGGTGGATGATTTAATTGAGCGACTAGCCGTTTGTGTTTCAGCGGGCGATCGGGCTCTGGTGACCACCCTAACCAAGAAAATGGCTGAAGATTTGTCTGAACATCTTAAAGAACGCGAGTTCAAAGTTGCTTATTTGCACAGTGATGTAAAAACAGTTGATCGGATAAGAGTACTGACTGATTTTAGACGCGGAACTTACGATATTATTGTGGGAGTGAATTTACTGCGGGAAGGATTGGATTTACCGGAGGTGACATTAGTGGCTATTTTGGATGCTGATAAAGAGGGATTTTTGCGTAGTGAAACCTCACTTATTCAAACCATTGGTCGAGCCGCCCGCAACGTCAGAGGTGAAGTTATTTTATATGCGGATCAGATCACCGGTTCAATGTCCCGGGCCATCGGAGAAACCGAACGACGACGTGTGAAACAGCTGGCTTATAATCAGGAACACGGTATTACGCCACAAACCATTGAAAAAGAAATCAAAGATTTGATGGTTGGTTTGGGATTGGAGGCTGATCGTATCTCCGGGATTTTGTCTTTAGAGTTGGCAGCTGAAAATCGATCTGTGGCAGAGATCATTGTCGACAAAGAAAAACAGATGCGACTGGCGGCCAAGAACCTGGAATTTGAATTAGCGGCAATTTTACGTGATGAAATAGCAGAACTTAAAAAGAAAAAATCAACCTCGTAAAAAATAGATGAGACCTCTGTAAAAGTCGCTTTCGTCGCGAAATTTTAGGATTTCGAGCGAAAAATCGCAGATGCGACGATGTTTATATGGAGTATAAGCGGAGGAGCATATGCAATTTTGTAGCCGAAACTCTGAAATTACAGCAGAAATGGACTTTTACAGAGGTCTCAGATATAAAAAAGCCTCAATTGAGGCTTAGATGTTTAGACTGATTTTGTTTTAGCATCTTCCTGTTTGAGTTCCTGTTGCACGTCCGGCGCCAGGTAGATGTTGCGCAATGCAACGAAGACATGCACCAGTTCGCGAACAATTTGCAGTCTGAATTGCTGGAAGGCTGTTTCGTCAGTTGGCTGTCGCAGAACAGCAGCGTATAGCGCGCTCATTCTGGTCAGACACTCTTGTGCACTCATTTCAATCCATTTTCGGGATGTGGTGGTATCAGGTCCGGTGTGGCACGGAGACAACTGTACATGTCTGGCGACGAGATTCAGGATATAGCCAATCAATTCAGCTACTACGATTCGACTGAACGGTGGATCTTTAACTTCTTCACCCAAGGCTTGCAAATTAGCCATGATGCTCTGGATATCACTCGGCAGGCGATCCAGACTTAGGCTGACCTTGACGCTTATCTTCGGTTTTGACTGACTCGGTGATTGACTCTGATCCGATGGCTTAGGTTGAGGCTGGTCAACTGGCGGATCCAGAGCAGTGACGCGTCGGCTTAGGTCACCCTGCAGAGCCCGACGAACATTGTCACAGGTTAGCATGCTATCAAGTATCAGCCCCAGAGCGATCAGGCGATGTTTGGCCACTCGCGCCAGCTCTGGAACGTTTTCGGTCTGGGCTCGATAAGCTGTAACGAAACGAGCCAAGTCACGAACATGCAGAGCCACTGATCGCCACATTCCCACCACCGAGATATCACCTGAACCACTACGGAAGCGGCGATCTGGAACTTTGATGTTTTGATGAATCAGCTCAGTTGCTGCCACGGCAATGGTAGCGGCTTCCTGCAAATTGGCCTGTGGCTGGTCAGCCAATTTTTTGAAGGCTGACAGATTAGCATAAATCTGCGCAGCAACAGTAGCCAGGGTGTCAATTTCTTCTTTTGTCATGACCTCACCTAAAAAGTTGAAGGAACTGATATTGACCCAGTCGGGATATTAATATAAATTAGCTTTTCGATTCAGTCAAAATAATCTCAAAAATAGATTGAACCTCATATTTACAGCCATGGCAAAAATGCTTGAAAAAATCACCATCCGTGGAGCTCGGGAAAATAATTTGAAAAATATCTCCCTGGAGATACCACGAAACAAGCTGATTGTTTTTAGTGGTCTTTCCGGTTCAGGTAAGTCATCTTTGGCTTTTGATACGATTTTTGCCGAGGGGCAACGTCGCTACGTGGAATCGCTATCGGCGTATGCCCGGCAATTTTTGGGTCAGTTGCAGAAACCGGATGTCGATGAAATTGAAGGATTATCACCGGCTATTTCGATCGATCAGAAAGCTCACTCGGCTAATCCGCGCTCAACTGTGGCCACCATCACAGAAATTTATGATTACTTGCGGGTGCTATATGCGCGGATCGGACGACCGTCCTGTCCAAGCTGTCGTGAACCCATTCGCCAGATGACCGCCGAAGAAATGGTTGATGCGATTTTCGCTGATTCTGAAAATCAACCGATTGTACCAGCAAAGAAAATTAAAGAGGTCATGATTTTAGCGCCGATTATTCGTGGTCGGAAAGGGGAGTATCATCAGCTACTTTATGATTTATATAATTCCGGTTTTGCCCGAGTGCGTGTTGACGGTCGAGTAAGATCGTTGCGCAATCGTTTAGTGCTGGACAAGAATCGACGACATGAGATTGATTTGGTTGTTGATGTATTTGCCCCAACAGTGCTCAAGACACCCAATGCTGAGATTCGACAAAGAGTAGCTGAGGCGGTGGAAATCGCACTTAATCGAGGTGCTGGCTTAGTGCGCGCGGTCTTTCCAGGTGGTCTGGAGCGTTTATTCTCCAGCTCACTAGCTTGTTCTGATTGTGGTACTTCATTTCCGGAGATCGAGCCCCGCTTGTTTTCATTTAATAGTCCCTACGGAGCTTGCCCGGCGTGTACTGGTTTGGGTGTTAAACATATTTACTCCAGTGAAGTTTGTCCGGCTTGCACAGGTCTGCGTCTGCGACCTGAAGCCTTAGCGATTAGAATCGGCGGTCTAAACATTGTTGAACTGACCGCCCTATCGATTGCCGCAGCTTATGAGTTTTTGTCTGGCATTGAATTGCGAGGACGAGAGAAAGAGATTTCAGAAAACGTAATGAAAGAAATTGCCAATCGCTTAGAGTTTATGTTGAATGTTGGCTTGCACTATCTGACACTTGATCGTCGGGCTGGTACATTGTCTGGCGGCGAGGCTCAGCGCATTCGTTTGGCTTCACAAATTGGATCAGGTTTAGTGGGGGCTTTGTATGTACTTGATGAGCCATCAATTGGTCTGCATCAAAAAGATAATAACCAACTTTTAGCCACATTGAAGCATTTGCGAGACATCGGTAATACGATCATTGTTGTGGAACATGATGAGGATACGATTCTGGCGGCTGATTGGTTGGTTGATTTTGGTCCAGGAGCAGGGGAGCATGGTGGTGAAATTGTCGCGAGTGGTCCAGTACCGGATATTTTTGATCATCCGGAATCGCTAACCGCCAAATATATCCGGCGCGAACGGCGTATTCCAGTGCCAACCAAGCGGCGAACCAAGATTAATGAAACCCTGCGAATCATCGCGCCTAGGGAACATAATTTGAAAGCCAAAGAAGTCGAAATACCACTGAAAAAATTTGTTTGTATCACTGGCGTATCTGGCTCGGGAAAATCAACATTAGTAGACAATATTTTATATCGCTCGGTCGCCAATCGATTAAATCAGTCCAAATATCAGGTGGGGGAGCATAAGACTATTTTGGGGGTGGAATACATCGATCGGGTGGTTATGGTGAATCAATCGCCAATTGGCCGGACGCCACGCTCCAACCCGGCAACTTACACTGGAGCCTGGACACCAATTCGTGAATTGTTTTCCGCCACAGAAGAAGCTCGTTTTCGTGGTTATCGGCCTGGTCGGTTTAGTTTTAATGTACCCGGCGGTCGTTGTGAAAACTGTCAGGGCAATGGCACTCTGGCGATTGAGATGCATTTTTTACCGACGGTCTATGTGACCTGTGATGTTTGTAATGGTCGGAGGTTCGATCGTGAAACACTCGAAGTCAAATGGCGCAACAAGAGTATTTACGATATTTTAAAAATGACTATCGATGAGGCAGCTGACTTTTTTACTGAAATTCCACAGATCAATGATAAAATTTCGGTTTTGAATAAAGTTGGCTTGGGTTATCTTAAAATTGGTCAATCAGCCACTACACTTTCTGGTGGTGAGGCTCAGCGAGTTAAATTAGCTAATGAGTTGGCCAAACGACAAACCGGGCGCACGTTATATATTTTGGATGAGCCAACCACAGGCTTGCATTTCGAGGACATTCGGCAATTGTTAGACGTGTTGCAATATTTAGTGGATCACGGTAATTCAGTGGTAGTTATTGAACACAATCTAGACGTGATTAAAGTTGCGGATTACATCATTGATCTTGGTCCGGAGGGTGGTGAAGGTGGTGGTCAGGTGGTGGCGATTGGCACACCGGAAGAGGTGGCTAAATATTCTGATTCTCATACTGCCAAATATTTACGACGAATGTTAAATTGATCAGCAATGGTTAAAGGTGGTTTTTCCAATCTGTCGTCATGTAAAGATTTTTGCGGGACAAAAAACGAACCAATGACTTGGTTCGTTTATTTAGTTGATTTGAGTTCTGGTGTTTAATGTTCTGAATACCACCAATCGAGCAGACAATCATCATCATTGTTGTACCCGGGCGGGCGATCATCAGATTTATTGCCCCAGCCCTGCCAACCCAGAATGATAGCAATGAAAGCCGATAAGGTCGCAACGAACAGCACAATTATCAAGACGATGGTTATTGTATCCATGATTAGTCACCATGCTCTATAAAGAGCAATAACTCGCTTAATTTTAAATTAGCTAATTTATTTACTTACTACAAGTTGTGTCAAAAAATCGCCCACCGGGCGATTTCTTTTTAAATTAATTGGCCGTGGCTAGAGCCGACTCCGCCTTTAATCGGCGTTTAATTAGCACACCCAGAATTGGCGGTGTTAGCAAGGTGGAAAGTACCACCATAATAACCACGATGGAAAACGTCTCATCTGAAACCACGCCAAGTTGTTTACCAACGTTGGCAAAAATTAGACCAACTTCACCCCGGGGGATCATACCGAAGCCAACAATGGCACGATTAATTCCTTTGCCGGCGACCCAACCCGCAGCGATCTTACCAACAAAGGCAACCAAAGTTATGACCAGACCAATGCCGAGAACTTTCGGATTGAGGAAAGTTTGTAGATTCACCTGTAAACCAGTGTAGACGAAGAAGATGGGCATGAAGAACCAACCGATCTGTTCAATCAGATTTTCAACATGCATGTGATCTTCGTGATCAGCCTCTTTATTCATTTCGGCTTTAATCTCAGTCGTTTCTACATCATTACCTTGCAGCTTTCCAGACCAGCGGCGCAATTTTTGTGAAATGGCTGGCGCAACAAAGTCATTAAAATGTAACGGGTCCAATACTAGACCAGCAGCAAAAGCACCGACTATCGGAGCCAGACCTGCCAGCACTGCTGCACCATAGGCGTAGATACCGCAGAACAATAGAGCTAGAGCCATCTTCATGCCTACACCACTGTGAATTTTTGAGAATAATCGGCCAATACGTTTCGCCAGCAATTGTCCTAAGGCGATTGATATCACCAAAAATAGAAAAGCCTTGGCTGAAATCCAGGCAATTTCTCCGGCTGAGACCTGACCGCCAGAGACAATGCCAGCTACAACTGCCAGGATTAGCAAACCCAGAATATCATCGAACACCGCAGCTCCTAATACAATTTTTGCTTCTTTAGTCGCTAGGTATTTTAAGTCTTTAAAAACCCGAGCAGTGATACCAACAGAGGTCGCTGTCAAAGTGGCACCAATAAAAAGATAGGTATTATTTTCTAGTCCGGGGATAAGCAGTTGTGAAACAAAGTAACCACTGACAAACGGTAGAACCACACCGACTATAGCTACCAACAAAGCTTTAATGCCCACGCTTTTCATTTCACGTAGATTGGATTCCAGTCCAGTTCTAAAAAGCAAGATGATGACCCCCAGCTCCGCCACCAAAGCAATGAATTCTTTATGCTTTAATTGTTCGATAAAACCAAGACCAGGCAGAAAAGCCAAAGCACCGAGAACGACACCCATTAAAAGTTCGCCCAGTACAGCTGGTTGCCCGATACGTTCCATAAGCGCTCCAATACGAGCGAACATCAGCATGACAAACAGGAAGAAAATAAGAGTTATAGCTTCGTTACCGTGACCTGTTTCAGCCGCAGCTTCACCGTGTTCGGCAGCCAAGGCGATGTAAGGGAATAGCAGTGCTGCTCCGCCAATAGTGAGCGCAATCAATCCTTGCTTAAGAGACATATTATTTAGACGTAAAATTATATTGTTGAGAATAACGCGTGAAATAATAACGAATTAAATTGAAAGTAGCAATAAGTCAGGGTTTTTAAGAGGGTTCAATTAAGGCTGGGCTTGACTTTCGTTGATTCTTAGGTTAAATTTATCACTCGGATTGGTGGTTGCCACCAGTCAAGGCGCTCTTTCTTAAAGAGAACAGGGAAGTCTTCAGAGAAGGCGACTAGGAGGTCGCCAGGGAGGTCCAAGATGATCGGCAAATTGATCTGGGGTCTGATCGAAAAGATCGTCATGTTCGTGGTCAGGCGGATCCTGGAATGGCTCAAGCGTCGAAAGCGTCAGCGATAAGATCGTTGGATGTAGGCGTCGGCACAAAGGGGATAGGAGCATGATTTCGATCTTTGGGCTCAGCGCAGCAGCTTCGCTCGCCATCCTGATCGGTGGCGGGGTGTGGTTGCTCACCGGGTTGCCGTTTGCCGTAAATGGCGTGCTTGAGAAGCGGCGCAAGTATGGTTTGGGCGTGTACACGGGAGGCTTCTTCCGACGGATGGGGAGCTACACCTTTGCCATGGTTCTGGCAATCGTCTTCTCTCCGATTCTGTTTGTCTTCTGGCTCGGCAAACGAGCCGGGCGCAAGCAGGTGTCTCAGTCGCATTAGCCAGCTGTTCAATAGGGTATGCGTAGAGGGATGTTTTTCATCCCTTTTTTGTTTATCCACAGAATCTTTTTGACGTTCGGTTTTTGTTCGGGTAAGCTGTCAGTGAAGAGATTACTAGGTGGATAATCAGTATGACTATTAATGAAAAATTAACTAAAAAACAACACCAACTTTTGAAGTTCATAACCGAATATTTACACGATAATGGCTATGCTCCATCTTATCGTGAGATTGGGGAAGCGTTCGGTTTATCGTCAACAGCTACAGTTCATGAACATATTAAGAATTTAGAACGCAAGGGCTATCTATCTAATAACAATGGCACTGGACGGACTTTGGAGGTAGATCGTTCATTAACCCGATTAGCTGAAGCCTTCACTCTACCACTTAAGGGATTGATTACTGCTGGTGAGCCGATTGAAGCAGTTGAACAGAATGAAGAGTTGACTGTTCCGGCTTCTTTAGTCAGAAAGCCTGACAAGACTTACGTATTACGGGTTCGTGGCGATTCGATGATTCAAGATGGTATTTTATCTGGTGATTTAGTGGTAGTGGAGAGCAATCCAAGCCCAAGAGATGGAGAGATTGTGGTTGCACTTATTGATAATGAATTTGCCACCTTAAAAAGATTTTATCGAGAAAGGGGGAGAGTGCGATTACAACCAGCCAATAATAATTTAAAGCCTTTATATGTTAAAGATTTGGTGGTTCAGGGGGTGGTTCGGGCAATTATAAGGGATTTTCAGGCTATTGGTTAATTTAAATAAAGGTCGTTTTGATAAAAAGAAAATGTCGCGCCCGTGGGAGACTGGCACGACATTTTCTCGGGCCGACAGAGTCGGCCGTTACTAATCCACGCACTGTGGCATCAAAATCGTAACATGATGCCATAGTTTAGCCAAGTTTTAGCTATGGCCAGGAGGAAAATAAAGGCAATTTGGCGTCAGTATATTGGCGCCATGCTCGATATAATTAGCATCCACTAAAATGTGGGCTGCTCGGTCTCCGCCGAAGAAATCAGTACAATGCGGCGATCAATAATATACAAAAACCCCGGTCTCCCTCCGGGGGTTTTGTTGTAAGGACGTCGGTTTGAGAGTATCTCAGTTTTTAATTTAGTGTGTTTAAGCGAGCAAACGCTGCTCATTACTCAGTTGATTAACACCAATTTATCCTTTTTAGTATCAACTTTAAGTTGGCCACCCTCTTCAAATTTACCTTCAATAATCATTGTGGCAAGCGGGTCAAGAATTTCATGTTGGATTACTCGTTTTAAAGGACGTGCACCAAAAGCTGGATCAAATCCTTTTTGAGCTAGAAGTTTTTTAGCTGATGGGCTGACGGTTAATTCGATGTGTAGTTCGGCTAAGCGATTGGCGATTCGAGCCAGTTGAATTTCAGCAATACTAACTATTTGTTCCTTGGTTAGTGAATGAAAAACAATGACTTCATCCAGGCGATTCAAGAATTCCGGCTTCATGTAGTCACGTAGCAGAGTCAGAATTTTGTTTCGAGTCGAATCTTCCTTTTTAGCTCGATCATCAGCGAAGCCAATCGAATCTAGTCCTCGGCCAGCTTCTAAAATCATGTCTGAACCAATGTTTGAAGTCATAATAATGACCGTATTTTTGAAATTAACTTTTCGACCCTTAGAATCGGTTAAATGTCCTTCGTCTAAAATTTGGAGAAAAGTATTCCAAACATCTGGATGGGCTTTTTCAATTTCGTCCAGCAATACTACCGAGTAAGGTCGACGTCGCACCAATTCAGTTAACTGACCACCTTCTTCGTGGCCAATATAACCTGGCGGCGAACCCAGCATGCGCGATACTGTGTGTTTCTCACCATATTCAGACATATCTAATCGGATCATGGCGGTTTCATCATTAAATAGGAATTCAGCTAAGGATCTAGCCAGCTCCGTTTTTCCTACACCTGTTGGCCCCAGAAATAAGAAGGAACCGATCGGTCGATTTTCTTCCGAAATTCCAGCGCGAGAACGCCGAATGGCGTTGGCCACGGCATGGACGGCTTCTTTTTGACCAACTACTCTTTTTTGTAGTTCAGTTTCCATTTCAGTCAATTTTTCAGCTTCCTCGCGCAGCATTTTATTGACCGGGATACCGGTCCAGCGTGAAACCACTTTGGCTATATCTTCTTCAGTTACTTCTTCTTTCAAGAAGCGATGATCCTGCTGTAAACCCTTTAATCGATTTTCAGATATTTGAAGAGATTTCTGTGTTTCAGGGATCATTTGATGCCGGAGCTGAGCCGCTCGTTCAACATCGCCATCTCTTACAGCAATTTCCTCTTCTTGTTTCAGTTCATCCAGCTCTTTCTTTTTTGTCCGTATTTCCGCGATTATATCTTTCTCATTTTTCCAGCTCAACTCCAAGCCACTGTATTTTTCTTTTAATTCAGCCAATTCTTTTTCAATGTCCGTACGCCGAGTGATCGAATCACGATCCTTTTCTTTTTCCAGCGCCTTTTTTTCAATTTCTAGACGCATGATGTCGCGCTTGAGTCGATCCAGTTCTTGTGGCTCGGAATCAATTTCCATACGCAATGCTGCGGCCGCCTCGTCAATAGTATCCACGGCTTTGTCTGGCAAAAAACGATCCTGAATATATCGAGTCGTCAAATTTACTGCTACCACGACAGCCGGATCGGTAATTCGGACACCGTGATGCAGTTCATAACGATCTTTAATGCCGCGCATGATAGCGATTGCGTCATCAATTGATGGTTCGGCCACAAAGACCGGCTGAAAACGTCGTTCCAAGGCCGCGTCTTTTTCAATGTATTTTTGATATTCCTTGAGGGTAGTGGCGCCGATGGCCCGTAGCTCGCCGCGAGCTAGAGCTGGTTTTAACATGTTGGCCGCATCCATTGATGAGCCTTCAGCCGCGCCAGTACCAACCAAAGTATGCAATTCGTCGATAAATAGAATAATTCGACCATCCGATTTTTCAACTTCTTTCAAAACTGCTTTTAATCGATCTTCAAATTCACCTCTAAACTTAGAGCCGGCGACCAGTGATCCCAAATCCAGCGAGGCGACTTCTTTGTCTTTTAGCAGCTCTGGTACATCACCTTGCACGATTCGTTGAGCTAACCCTTCGACAATGGCGGTTTTTCCGGTACCAGCTTCGCCGATTAGCACCGGATTATTTTTTGTCCGGCGGGATAAAACTTGCATCACCCGACGAATTTCATCATCCCGGCCAATGACTGGATCTAGTTTTTCTTGTCGAGCCAACTCGGTTAGATTACGGGAGTATTTTTTTAAAGCCTGATATTTTTGTTCGGGTTCAGGTGAATCCACTTTTTGCGATCCGCGAATATCAACTAGTACTTTCATGACCTTATCATGGGTAATGCCAGCACTAGTTAGCATATCTTGAGCGGTAGAAGGAGCAGCTAACAGACCCAGCAATAAATGTTCGGTTGAAATATATTCGTCACCAAACCCTTTAGCCTCTTTATCCGATTGACGCAGGGCTTTTAGAGTGGCCGAATGAAGAGCAATTTGTGTGGTTTCACCATTCGCCCCTTGTTTAGGCAGGGCTTCAACAGCTGATTCCATGCTTTGTAAGAGGGTCTGTCGATTGACCCCGAGTTTATCGCAAATGGAATTCACCACACTGTCAGCCGGAGCCAATAAAGCGGTTAATAGGTGTAATGGATTGAGTTCAATATTTCCGTTTTCAAAAGCCAGCACCTGAGCCGCTTCGAGTGCTTCACGGGATTTAGTGGTGAAATTTTTGGGAATCATAGATCTATCAAATAGGGGATAGTCGTCTTTAAAGCCGACTTCGCTGTCTAATAAATTGAGCCTGAAATAAGAAAATCATTTTTATTAGCACTCTAAGCTGATGAGTGCTAATCATATTTTACGACAAATATTGAACCTGTCAAGCCAGTGATTTTTGCTCTAATTTTACAGTTAAAAACGATAGATAGAGACTCAGTCTTGACAAGGTCATTTTAACATGTGGTCGGAACCAGTAACGTGGCCTGGGCGCAGACGGAAACACCGACCGTGCCGCCCGATGCGCAGGAACAGATTCGACAGGAAGTCGAACGAGTGGCGCTAAGCGAAGTCGGGCGATTGCGTGAGGCTGACAATGAGGGTGTGGGCGAGGGACTGGGTGTGGGCGACGTGGTCGATCGAGCCCTCGACATGATCGAGACGTTCGCTACGCGGGCCACCACAGCCTTGGAAAACATTGCACCTGAGGCCTGGCGCATTCTGCTGCGACAGCAGTACGTCGAAGGTGTGCTGTGTATCTTGATTCCGCTGATGTTTCTGTTTCTGGCGGCGGCCTACTGGAAGATCGTGAACAGTAGCAAGAGCCTGGATCAAGACATGAGATTCTGGGTCGGCAGAGTCATTCCGATAATCTCGTTTGTTATGGTGGGTGTAGCACTGGCTATTTATGTCCCCCACAGCATCGCCCGATTCATCAATCCTGAGTTCTATGCGATTCAGGATATCCTCGAAGCGCTCCGGCCAGCAGTCAATCGCTAGAGCCATCAGCCGATAACTCGCTCCGTCACCATGCGGAGCTTTTTTGTTGGTCATGATAAACTTAGACCAGAGTATGAAAGTAACTATATTAGGGGTTCAAATTGATTCGGTCACCACAGAAAAGGCCCTAAAAGCGGTGGCTGATTTTTTGACTGAGCCACGCGGTCATGCTGTGTTTACTCCTAATCCAGAGATGTTAGTTTTAGCGCGGCACCGGCCACTATTTCGGTCAGCACTCAATTCGGCTGATCTGGCCATACCAGATGGAGTGGGTTTGTTATGGGCCGCTAGACTACTTGGAAAGAAATTAGCCGAGCGAGTTACCGGTACAGATATGGTTGATCGAGTTTGTGAATTAGCTACTCAGCGCGGAGTCGCAGTTTTTCTTTTAGGGGGTGGTCGAGGGGTGGCGGAAAGAGCTGCCAGCGAGCTAGTTAAGAAGTATCCGAAATTAAAAGTCGTTGGTGCAGCGACTGGTGGTGATGTAGTTAAAGACGAGCAAGGAGTCCCGGTTTTAACATCCAGTGTGCAAGAAATGTTATTGGCGGCTAAACCAACGATTCTTTTCGTCGCTTTTGGTCACGGAAAACAAGAAGAATGGATCCAGGCTCACCTCCATGAATTTCCATTTATTCGGGTGGCTATGGGTATTGGGGGAGCGTTTGATTTTATCGCGGGTGATGTTAAGCGAGCACCGGGCTGGCTACGAAAAGTACGATTGGAATGGTTGTGGCGATTGGTTTTGCAGCCGCGGCGAATTAAGCGCATACTAACCGCGGTTATAGTCTTTCCCTGCTTGGTGATAGGGGAGAGGCTTGGTATTATTAGAACAGAATAATCAGATGAAAAATCAAATAAACTTTAATTTTATTTCTGATCGGTTGATCTATGGTTCGAGTTAGATTTGCTCCATCACCTACCGGCTACTTACATGTTGGTGGCCTGCGAACAGCTTTATATAGTGAATTGTTTGCCCGAAAGCACGGCGGTGTGCTTATTTTGCGGATCGAGGATACGGATCAAGCCAGAACCGTGGCTGGTGGTATTGAGAATATCATTCGAACTCTGGCTTGGGCAGGAGTTAAAATTGATGAAGGTCCATTTCTGGATCAACAGGGTGAATTGAGGCAAAAAGGTGATTTTAAACCTTACATTCAATCCCAACGATTGGGTATTTACCAGGAACAAGTGCAGACATTGTTAGCTGCAGGCTTGGCTTATCGATGTTTTTGCTGTGCCGAGCGTTTGTCCGAAATGCGAGAACAGCAGAAAGTTGACGGTGGACGAACCATGTATGATCGTCATTGTCGTGATTTGAGTCCGGCTGAAATAGCGGCTGAAATAGCCAAAGGTTCGCCCTCAGTGATTCGTCTTAAAGTGCCGCTCGGTGGCACTACCTCCTGGGAGGATATGATTCGTGGTCACATCGAAGTAGCCAATGATCAGCTGGATGATCAAGTTTTATTGAAGTCTGATGGTTTTCCAACCTATCATCTAGCAAATGTTGTTGACGATCATTTGATGGGTATAACTCATGTTATTCGGGGGGAAGAATGGTGTCCTTCTACACCCAAACATATTTTGTTGTACAGAGCTTTTAGCTGGTCACAACCAGAGTTTGCTCACCTGCCATTATTATTGAATCCGGACAGATCTAAACTTTCCAAACGACAAGGTGATGTAGCTGTCGAAGATTATCAGGCCAAAGGGTACTTGTCTGAGACGTTAATAAATTTTATTGCCTTACTTGGTTGGAATCCTTCAGGTAATCGCGAGATTTACACTAAAGAGGAGTTGATCGCCGAGTTCGATTTAACCAAGGTAAATAAAGGCGGTGCTGTTTTCGATTTGCAAAAACTTGATTGGATGAACGGTGAATATATTAAAACCGCCAATAGTTTAGACTTAGCCACACGGGCGTTACCGCAATTTGAGACTGCTGGATTAATTCGTCGAACTGGTGGTGAACTCATAAATACTAAAACAGATCAACCAATTACACTCGACTGGTTGGCTAAAGCAATATCTATTGAGCAACAGCGAATTAAGACTCTGGCTGAGTTGCCAGCCGCCACGGAATTTTTATTTATTACGAAATTGACTCAATATCCAGCGCTACTTCCTTGGAAAAAATCAAGCCCAGCTGAAGCTAGGGTGCGCTTGCAAGGCTTGCTGGAACATCTGATAGCTTTGCCGGAAGAGATTTTTCAAGATTCTGAAAAAATTGAGCAGGACATTATTAAATTTGTAGCTGATCAAGGCTGGACTAATGCCGATTCTTTGTGGCCGCTACGAGTCGCCCTGACCGGAAGAGCCGCTTCACCCAGTCCATTTGAGGTGGCCTGGGTTCTGGGGCGATCAGCGACATTATCACGCCTTAAGGACGCACTAGCCGTACTCTAAGAGATGTCTCAATTTAAAGTCCAAACAAGATTTAGATGCTCGACAATAGTGGTTGCACTATTGATAGTTTTTGTCGTTTCTTTTGGCGGCTTAATGTTTTACCCAACCAAGGCTCAAGCCGAAACTGCCGATAGTTTACGAGAGCAAATCGATGAGATTAATTCTGAGGTACAGCGTAAGAAGGCTGAAGTTGAAGAATTGAACAGTCGAATCAGTCATTATCGAAATTTGATCGAAAATAAAAAATTAGAATCAGCCTCATTGGCTGATCAAGTTGTGCTTTTGGAAAATCAAATTGCTAAGACTGAGGTTAGTATAGAAATTGCTGAGCAAGAAATCGCCGGTCTAAACATACAAGTGAATCGACTAGAGGAACGTATTAATGCTGTCGAACAGCAGATCGATCGAGAACGTAAATTGCTGGGTTCGTTAGCTCGCAAATTATATCAACGGCAGACCAGTGCGAGCATAATGGAAATATTACTAACTCACAGCACTTTTTCTGAATTTTTTGATGATTTGTATGCTATTGTTTCGCTGCAGCGAAAGATGGATGACGCCCTAGACCGAATTAAAGATTTAAAACAGTCTTTAGATATCGAACGGCAATTACGGGAAGAGAAGTTAGCAACTGTCACTGAACGCAAGACTCAACTGGAAAACGCTCGGCGTGAATTAGAGGATGAGATATCTTTTCGCGGGTCTCTTTTAAATGAAACTAAATCTTCAGAGCTGGAGTTTCGTTATATGTTGGCGGAACTGAAGCGTGAGCAAAATGAGGCTGATTCCGACATTGCTTATTTAGAAAAAATACTGCGAGAGAAAATTGATTTTTCTGAGCAACTGACTGATCAAGTTTCTTTTATTTCGTGGCCAATAGCTCCACTTCGCGGAATCTCAGCCATTTTTCATGATCCTGAATATCCCTATCGACATATATTTGAACACCCAGGTATTGATATTCGGGCTCAACAGGGGACTGCGATTCGGGCAGCAGCCGCTGGTATTGTTGCTCGAGCTAAGGATGCAGGGTTTGGTTATAGCTATATAATGTTGATTCACAATAGTGGTATTTCTACGGTTTACGGTCATGTTTCCCGGATCACTGTTAAAGAAGATACTTTTGTTGAGCGAGGTGAGATTATCGGTTATTCCGGTGGAATGCCCGGCACACCGGGTGCCGGTAGTTTGACCACTGGACCTCATTTACATTTTGAATGTCGGTTAAGTGGTATTCCGGTAGATCCGATGCAATACTTGATTGGTGGCTAATTAGTAACCAGACATAGAAAAACCCGGAAACTCCGGGTTTTTGATATCTTATTTTCTCGGTGCCGTCTTTTCTAGTCGATCATAGACATGAATTGGCATGTTGCCGGTAGACAAAATACAGCTTTTTTGGCAGGTGCCGCAGAAAAATCCAGGCAGAGGAATTGGTACATCTTGCAGTTTGGTCATGAATAGATCTTTTTCATCTATCACCTGCACTTGCTTACAATGACGACAAACGACCTCGAATGACCAAACGTCACTCGTTTCATCTTTTTGGAATGAACGCATGTTAACCTCCAATACTTAAAGTATCATCAAGGCGACTGCTTAGACCAGCCAAGGATCGGATTCTTGCCACTCTAGGACCGAGGATTATGATCAGCTGCAAGCCGTAAATTAATCTGCGCTGATCGAGGTGATGTGCCAGCTTAAGCAGCGCTTGTCGTTGACGAAACAAGAAAAAGAAAGCTCTTTGATAAGCCAGTTGCATAATACTGGCTGTACCAGCCGGTGATTCCAGCCTTTGTTCCAGTGGAATGAAATCCGGATGTTGATGTTTGTCTGAGATTAGCGGTTTAACTGTTAACCATTCTTTTTTGAGCCAATCTACAACTACTAATTCTTGTGCTATCTTTTCTGCTGCAAACAAATCGAGCGCTCCACCCAAATAATCAGTCTGAGGAAAAAATAGAGTTTCGGCAGCAAGACCAGCCAGTACCGTTGTTAGATAATCCCAACATTCAACAGCTGGTTTGTTTTCGCTTCTCCAGCGACAGATAACTACACCACCACCGCGGTTATCGATAGAGACGCCTATAATTCGAGTAACATAAGGTGAGTGTGCCAAGCGGTTAGAACGTGACCAGCTTCATGTATAGCGGTCGAATTGAGTGGTTCGCGGCTCACAGCAACCTCCTGGCTGAATGATGATAATGATCAGCTAGTTTATTAGCCTACTAGTCAAAGTAAAAATAAACAAATTAGAGCATAAAAAAAGACCCACTTGAATAAAGTGAGCCGAAGTCTTAAAAAAGTAGCCGTTCATCAAAGGGGCGGGGACCAAGAATCGCTATCACTTCAGCGTGGTCTAATCGACCTTGACGATAAAGAGTTCCGGCCAAATTGAGCAAGCCAGAACGATTTTCTGCCAGTACGGTTTTGGCATGTTTGTACCCGCAGGCCAGAACACGTTTTTCTTGATCCGGCGGCTCAATCCTGAAAGCCCGACTTATATCTTCCATCCCTTCTATATCAGGCTCGGTTCCCCAGGGGGGACTAGTGGCATCTTGACCTTGAGCCACTAAGTCTGTTGCCAATTTATGAGCCCGCTGTAAATCATATTTAGCTGTAAGCATTTGACTTTTACCAACCACCTGAAGTTCAGCCGCAATACCAGCCAGAGCCATCGACAACATATACCAGTTGGAGATATTAGTTGGGAAGGAGGTGTCGCGCGCCATGACACGGCCATCGTATTCGCGTATCTCAGTGATCACTATTCGCTTGATACTCGGTGATCGCCAGGCTAGAGTGGCATGGCCAGCTTCATGAATAGCCATGCGTTCTCGCCACTCAAGTCGGTGCTGTTCGGCTATTCTTTCCAGAAAAGCACCGAATTCATCAGCACAGGAAGAAATAACTGATTTGGT
>Ga0180007_10002880_pt1 | contig 19932 bp, 25 predicted proteins | sample MM_PC_MetaG_FD_121122 | JGI IMG/M metagenome (GOLD analysis project Ga0180007, IMG submission 121122) | Groundwater microbial communities from the Aspo Hard Rock Laboratory (HRL) deep subsurface site, Sweden - MM_PC_MetaG | ecosystem: Environmental > Aquatic > Deep subsurface > Groundwater... | reverse complement strand
TCCAATAGGTAATTTACCTCTCGACTCCGCCCCTCGACTCGCTCGGGACTCCGCTCGAGATAAATTAGAATTTTCTATTAATTATAATCTATAACCTAGTTGTATGGGTATTTTATATATAGTTGCTACTCCAATAGGTAATTTAGAAGATATTACTTTAAGGGCTTTAAGAATTTTAAAAGAAGCAGACTTAATTCTCTGCGAAGATACCAGAGTCACTAAAAAATTATTAGAACGCTACAACATTGGAACAAGAACGTTGTCATATCATCAGCACTCGGGGAAGTTTAAAGTTGATAAGTTGCTAAGTTTGATAAGTCAGAATGAATCAACGGCTTTGGTAACAGACGCCGGCACCCCGGGCTTATCCGATCCCGGAGGAAAATTGGTTGAGAAAGCAATAGCCGCTGGACACAAGATTGAATCTGTCCCAGGACCATCAGCGCTTGCCGCCGCTATATCGGTTTCCGGCCTGCCTATGGACAAGTTTTTATTTTTGGGTTTTTTGCCGCATAAAAAAGGCCGCCAGACGTTAATCAGTCAAATATCAGAAAGCAAGTATCCGGTTGTTGTTTATGAGTCGGTCCATCGGATTGTCAAATTATTAGAAGAATTAAAACTGAAGAATAAAGACTTAAAACTTGTTGTTTGCCGTGAGCTGACTAAAAAGTTTGAAACTGTTTATCGAGGGACAGTTGAGGAAGCGCAAAAACAATTGAAAGAGTCGGAAACTAAGGGCGAGTTCGTGGTGATTATCAACCGCTAATAAAATGCTAATATTCACCTATCTCTCACTAATAAGTCGCGAATTCATAAATATTTTATGAGCAAAAAATTTTACATAACCACACCAATTTATTATGTTAATGATAAGCCACACATTGGCCATTCTTATACTACTTTAATGGCTGATGTTTTAGCTCGCTATTATCGTGAAAAGTTGGGCAAAGATAATGTTTTTTTTCTAACTGGTACTGATGAACATGGTACAAAAGTGGCTCAATCAGCCGAGCATTCAGGACTCTCGCCGCAAAAGTTTTGCGACCAGACTTCGGGCCTTTTTAAAAAAGCTTGGAAAAGTTTAAATATCGATAATGACGATTTTATTAGGACAACAGAAGAACGTCATATCAAGGCGGTTCAAAAAATTTTTATTCAATTAAAAGAAGCTAAGACTCCTAAAGGTAACCCAGCTATTTATCAGGGAAATTATGAAGGTCTTTACTGCACTGGTTGTGAAAAGTTTATCACAGAAAAAGAATTAGTTGACGGTAAATGCTCCTATCATCAGAAAAAGCCGGAAAAACTTTCCGAAAAAAATTGGTTTTTTAGATTAAGCGATTACCTAGATGACTTAAAGAAGAAAATCGAGTTAAATGAATTTGAAATATTACCAACAAGCAGAAAAAACGAAACCTTAGGATTAATTGAGCAAGGAGTAACTGATTTTTCTATATCTCGTGAAACAGTAATATGGGGAGTGGACATCCCTTTTGATAAAACACAAAAATCATATGTTTGGGTAGATGCACTTTCAAATTATATCACTGCTATAGGTTATCCAAATAATCTAAAAGAGTTTAAAAAGTGGTGGCCCGTTGATGTGCATTTACTAGCTCAGGATATTTTAAAGTTTCATGCACTTTATTGGCCAGCGTTGTTAATGGCTTTGGATTTACCTTTACCTAAAAGAGAGCTTATCCATGGTTTTTTTACAATTGATGGCAGAAAGATGTCTAAGTCTTTAGGTAATGTTATTACTCCTGAAGAATTAGTAAAAAGGTATGGGACAGACGGTACACGTTATTTATTACTAAGTCCATTTTCTTTTGGACAGGAAGCAGATATTAAAGCAGAATTGTTTGATGAAAGATATAATGCGGATTTAGCTAATGGTTTGGGTAATTTGGTTTCGCGAGTTTCTAATATGGTAGAAAAATACTTAATTACCGATATTAAAACAGAAGAATTTGATATTAAAAGAGATAAGAGTTACAAAAAGTGTTGTCAATTCATTGAGAAATACAAATTCAATGAATCTTTAAAGGAAATTTTTAATATAATTAGCGAAACAGATCGTCTGATTGATGCCGCTAAGCCCTGGGAATTGTCCAAAGATCAGAATAAGAAAGAAGAGTTGGATTTTATACTAAAAATTTATGTTAAAAGAATTTTACTTATAGCTGATTTGTTAAAACCTTTCCTCCCCCAAACTTCAGAAAAAATCACAGAGATATTTACGGCCAAGAAAATCAAAAAACCCAAGGAGCCATTGTTTAAGAGAATTTGATCATGTGAGCATGTTAGCACTTGATCCCATGTTCTCATGTTCCAGTGTTCTAATGTTCTAATGTTCCAGTGTTCTAATGTTCCAGTGTTCTCATGTTCTAATGTTCCAGTGTTCCAATGTTCTAATGTTCCAATAATCATTAATCAAATAAACTTATGACAGTCATAGATTTTATCATTTTAATAATCCTGGCCGGTTTTGTGTGGAAAGGCATAAAATTGGGGCTGATTGAAGCGGTCGGCGGCATTGTGGGTTTGTTTATCGGCGCTTTTGTGGCCGGACAATATTATGACGAGGCCGCAGAAATGTTAGAAGGCTTGTTGTTCGGCTCAACGGTTCTGGCCAATGTTTTGGGCTTTCTGCTGGTTTTTATTCTGGTCAACCGGGTTATAGCTTTGCTGTTCTGGATGGTTGATAAAATTTTTCATATTATCGCTATCATTCCCCTTTTAAAAACTTTTAACCGTCTGCTGGGCGGCATTTTCGGGCTGATTGAGGGTTTGATTTTTATCGGCATTATTGTTTATTTTTTGTCCTTTGTGCCCTTTACCGGCGGCTTTCAGGAAAAGGTGGAGGATTCCAGATTCAGCGGCATTTTGGAAACAATCGGTAAAATTGCTTCGCCCTTTATTCCCGATTCGGTAGAGAACTGGAGCGGTAATCTGCCGGCCATGCCCAGCTTGCCTGGCGGCTTAAATTTGGACAACATTCCTTTTAATGATCTTGGCGATTTGATCGAAGGTAATCCCGATATAAATTTAGATGCAGATTAGTTTCGAATTTCGAATTTTGAATTTCGATTGAATTTAGAATTTCGAAATTAGGAATTTATTCGAAATTAGGTTCATTCGAAATTCACAATTAAAAGATATGTTAATAGATACCCACGCCCATCTTAACTTCGAAGATTATAATATTGACAGGGAAAAAGTCATTAAACGCTGCCAGATAAAAGAAATGGCAGTTATTAATGTTGGAGCGCAGCTTGAAACCAGCATGCTGGCCGTTCGCTTAGCCGAAAATCATCATAATATGTACGCTGCGGTCGGCCTTCATCCCATTCATGTTTTTGACGAGGAGTTTGATTATTATGATTTCAGAGCCATCATCAATAATAAAGTGGTGGCTGTGGGCGAAACCGGTTTTGATTATTATCACTTGACCTTTAACAGAGGATGCGCCCAGGAACTGTTAACTTCCGAAGTCATTGCCGAGCAAAAAAGAGTATTTTTAGAGCATATCAGATTAGCCAAAGAAAAAGACCTGGCTCTAATTTGCCACGGCCGCAATGGCCTGGAAAAAAGGAATGCTTATAATGATATTTTAGAAATACTGGTGGCGGAAAAAGTTGAACGGGCAGTCATTCACTGCTTTGGCGGAGATGTAGCCACGGCCAGAGAAATTGTCAAACGCGGTTATTACTTAGGCATCGACGGTCCGGTGACTTTTACCAAGAAAGCGGAAGAGCTGCAGCGGGTTGTTAAAGAAATGCCTTTAGACCATCTGTTAATAGAAACCGACTGTCCGTTTTTAGCTCCGGAACCGCATCGGGGCAAAAGAAACGAGCCGATTTACGTTGAATATGTGGCCGAAAAAATCGCCGAGCTCAAGGGAATCAGCAAGGCGGAAGTTATTGAGCAGACTTGGCAGAATGCCAAATATTTGTTTAGATTGTAGTTGGGGACTGAGGACTGATGGCTAAAGATTAATATATTATTCATCAATTTTTAATCCTTAAATAGTCAAATATGGACACACTTTCAATAATCACTCTTATAGTCGTAGTAATCAGCTTTGCCGCGCTGTTTTGGCTTATAAACAAAAAAGGCAGGGAAACAAAAGGCGACCAGTCGATGCTGATGCTGCAAAATCAGATAAATGAAATCAGTAAAACTTTAGATTTTCGTTTAAATGAACATCAGAAATCTTTTCAAGCTCAATCAGGACAATCGCAACAAATTATTAAAGACGTTACCGAGAGATTAACCAAGCTGGATGAAACCAATAAACAGGTGGTTGGTTTTGCTGATCAGTTAAAATCTTTACAGGACATTTTAAAAAATCCTAAGCAACGCGGAGTAGTGGGTGAATATTATTTAGAGACATTATTAAAAAACGTTATGCCGCCTGGCAGTTATCAGATGCAGTATGATCTGGGACAAGATGAAAAAGGAAATAAATTAATTGTGGATGCTATGGTTAAGGTTAAAGATAAAATTATTCCTATTGACTCCAAATTTTCTTTAGAAAACTACAATCGTTTGGTGGTTGAACGTAACGAGGCAGAAAAAATCCGTTTGGAAAAATTGTTTGTCAATGATTTAAAAATTAGAATTCAAGAAACTGCAAAATATATTCAACCTAATAAAGGCACCTTGGATTTTGCTTTCATGTTTATACCTCACGAAGCTATTTATTATGATTTATTGATTAATAAAATTGGCGCAGTCACTGAAGATACTGAAAATTTAATTCAACGGGCTGCCAATAAGTACAAAGTTATTATTGTTTCGCCAACTTCATTTTTAGCTTATTTACAAACCGTACTTCAAGGATTGCGCGCACTCCAAATAGAAGAGTCGGCCAAAGAAATTAGAAAGCGCGTAGAGATGCTGGCAAAGCATTTATCAAGTTACGATACTTACATGCAAAAGCTGGGCAGTAATTTAGGCACAACTGTAAATATGTATAACTCGGCTTATAAAGAGTTTGGCAAGATTGATAAAGATGTGGTCAAAATCGCCGGGACAGAATCAAAAATAGAAGTGCAGGAACTGGAGAGGCCAAAGCAGGAGTCATAATTTTTTGCTAATCCTAGCCAAAAATAAAGTTTTAGGGATAATTAGAATTTTAAACCCTTGATATTTTTCGCTAGTTTTTGTATAATAATGGCGAAATTTTTAATTTTAGACGTGAATAACACTCTCGCCTCGCGTCGAAGTGGGCGAATAAATCACGAATTATCGTGAATTATCGCTAACGACGCGAATATTCGCAAATTAAACACAAATTACGGATTATGTCCTTAAAAGATAAAAGTCAGAAAGAATCATGGTGGCAACAAAGCATGGTAATTTTTACCCAAGTTACCGGCTGGATTGCGACGCCCATCATCTTGGCGTTGTTTATCGGCAGAGCTCTGGATGAAAAGTACGGCACCAAGCCGTGGATTTTTTTAGGACTGACCGCCATAGCTTTTGCGATATCTTGTTTAGGAATTGTCAGAATAACTATTAAGTACGTTAAGAAGGTTGAGAAGGAACTTAAGGAGAAGAAAAGCGCGGATAGCGCGGATAACACAGATAGCGCGGATTAGTGTCGCAGATAACACGCAGATAACTCGCCTCTCGACAGGCTCGAGGTCTATCGACAGATAATACGCGAATATCAAATAAAAAAATAAATGAGTCAAAATATTGAACAAACAGAAAATATTAATCAAACTAAGGACGCCCAGAGTCCGGAAGTTTTAGGCGAGGAAAATCAGGGACAGCAGGAAGTCCAAGGTCATATCAGCCATGAGCCGACTTTGTATGCGGAGCCGGTTTTTAATTTAGGAAATTTTACGGTAACAAACTCATTATTAAATTCATGGATCACTGTTATCATTATCGTTCTATTGGCAGTAATCATCGGCAAAAAAATTCAGCGAATTCCCAAAGGCCTGCAAAATTATGCCGAAGAAATATTAGAAGGCGCTATGAAAATGGCCGATTCAGTTACCGGCTCGCGGGCTAAAACCAAAAAGATCTTTCCCATTGTTTTTGCTATTTTTATGTTTATTTTGATTAACAATTGGCTGGGATTAATCCCCGGCATTGGCTCAATCGGTTTTATCGAAACTCACGCAGGCCATTCAGCGTTCGTGCCGTTTTTCCGGGGAGGCACAGCGGATTTAAATACCACTTTAGCTCTGGCGCTTTTTGCCGTAATCGGTTCTAATCTTTTTGGCTTTATTACCGTAGGCATTTGGAAATATTTTAATAAGTTCATCAATCTTAAGGCCTTTGCCGAAATTCCCAAAAAATTTAAGAAAGAACCGACCATTATTTTTGTCAATCCTATCAAAGCTTTTGTCGGAGTAATCGAGATAATCGGCGAGATTGCCAAGGTGGCATCGCTGTCGTTCAGGTTGTTCGGCAATATTTTTGCCGGCGAAGTTTTGCTGGCGGCCATGGCAGTCATCTTTGCCTTTGTTTTGCCCATACCCTTTATGTTTTTAGAAGTTATCGTCGGCATGATCCAAGCCCTTATTTTTGCCATGCTGACGCTGGTTTATTTTTCAATCGCCAGTACAGAGGAAGAACATTAGAACATGAGAACATTAGAACACTGGAGCATTAGAACATGAGAACATTAGATCAAATGCTCACATGCTCCCATGTTCCAATGAAATATTAATGATTAAATTGAGCGACGTTAAAAAAATAATTCCGTCGTAACTCAATTAATCAAAGAAAGAAAATAATTATGGAATTAACAACACTAGCCAAGGCCTTGGCCATTGGCATCGGTTCGATTGGTCCGGCTTTGGCCATTGGCAAAATCGGCGCCAAGGCCATGGAATCTATCGGCCGAAACCCGGAAGCGGCCGGCAAAATTTTAGTGCCCATGCTTTTAGCCTCTGCCTTTGCCGAAGCCATTGCTATTTACGCTTTGGTCATTGCCTTTTCGATTTAATAGTCTGTTGATGTTCAGAAGATCCCTGCGCGGGTCTTCTGGGATGAGAAGATTATTAATTTAGTAGGTAGTGAGTAGTATGTAGGGAGTAGTTACTCTAATTACTATGATCTACGCTCGAAATACAAAATATATGGACGAACTAATAAAAACATTTCATATCGACTGGAAGCTGATGATTGCCCAGATCATTAATTTTGCCATTGTTCTGTTTGTTTTATACAAATTTGCCATTAAGCCGCTTTCTAGGACTATGGAAAAAAGAACCAAAAGGATCGAAAAGAGTCTGGACGATGCCCGTCAAATAGAAGAAAATTTGGCTAAAATGGAGCGCGACAAGGAAGAAAATGTCTTAGAAGCCAAAAAAGAAGCCAGAAAAATAATTGAAGAAGCCATGGAACAGGGCGGAATGCAGGGCCAGCAGATAGTTAACGATGCCAAGCGAGAGGTGCAAACAGTAATTAGCGCGGCCAAAGAACAGATTGCCAGTGAAAAATCCCAGATGTTAAAAGATGTTAAAGCAGAGGTCGGCGGTTTAGTAATTGCGGCGACTAAAAAGATTTTAGAAAAGACCGGCAATAAAGATGTCGATCGGAAATTGGTCGAGGAATCCCTAAAAGATATTAAACACGGATAAATAACAGATTACGCACCGATAACTCGCAGATAGCTCACCGATAAAGTATCCGCGCGTCATCAGTGTGTCATTTGTGTGCAATCAGTGAACTACCAGTGATTAATATGAAAAAAATAACAGCCAAACAATATGCCACCTCGCTTTACCAAGCCATTAAAGAGGCAGAGGGCGATGAACAGAAGCAAAAAATTCGCAATTTTTTAGAAGTGGTTAAAAAAAGGAAAGATTTAAAACTGCTTAAAAAAATATTTATTAGTTTTACTGAAGTATATCAAAAAGAAGAAGGAATTTTAAAAGCCGAAGTAACTTTCAGTAGAGATTTAAATTCAAAAATCAAAGAGGAAGTCAAAAATTGGCTTAAAGACTATACCGGCCGGACAGCAACTGTAGAAGAAAAAATTGATGAATCGATTTTAGGCGGAGTGATTGTTAAGTTCGAGGATACAATTTTAGACGCCAGTTTAAAGAATAGCTTAAAGAGATTGCAGAGTTCGTTGTTGAAGTAGTTGGCAAGTTGAATAAGTTGAATAAGTTACTATGTTATTTTTATTGAAAACTTATTAAACTTATCTAACTTATTAAACTTAATTAATTTATGTCTAACAAAGATCAGATCATCCAAGATCTTAAAAAACAGATTGACGACTTTAAAACCGAAGCAACTATGGAAAAGACAGGCACGGTGGTAGAAGTCGGCGACGGCATTGCCAGAATTTCCGGCCTGGCGGACTGCATGTCGCAGGAAATGATAGAGTTTGAGAACGGCCAGTTTGGCGTGGCCTTGAATTTGGAAGAAGATACGGTGGGCGCCATGCTGCTCGGGGATTATACCGGCATTAAAGAAGGCGACAGCGTTAAAACCACCAAAAGAATTTTAGAAGTGCCGGTGGGCGAAGCGTTGGTCGGCAGGGTAGTGAACCCTTTAGGCCGGCCCGAGGACGGCAAAGGCGAAGTCAAATCAGAAAAGTTTTATCCGGTAGAAAAAATCGCTCCCAGGGTTATTGCCCGCGAATCGGTGAATGCGCCTTTGCAAACCGGCATTAAAGCCATTGATTCCATGATTCCCATCGGCCGGGGGCAAAGAGAACTGATTATCGGCGACAGGCAGACCGGCAAAACCGCAGTAGCTATCGACACCATCATCAATCAAAATAACCAAAATGTTATTTGTATTTATGTGGCCATCGGCCTTAAAGAATCAAAAGTGGCTAAAATTGTGGCTAAGCTGGAAGAGCACGGAGCCATGAGGTACACTATTGTAGTTAAAGCCGGCGCTTCGGACCCGGCCTCCTTGGCCTTTATTGCGCCTTATGCCGGCTGCGCCATGGGCGAGTATTTTATGGATCAGGGCAAAGATGTTCTGATAATTTATGATGACTTATCCAAACACGCCGTGGCTTACCGCGAAATATCACTATTATTAAAAAGACCCCCGGGCAGAGAAGCTTATCCCGGAGATATTTTCTATTTGCATTCACGCCTGTTAGAACGTTCAGCAAAATTAAGTAAAGATAACGGCGGCGGTTCGCTCACCGCCCTGCCTATTATCGAAACCCAGGCCGGCGATGTTTCGGCTTACATTCCCACCAATGTCATATCAATCACCGACGGCCAGATCTTTTTAGAATCAGACTTATTTTATAAAGGCATCCGTCCGGCGCTTAATACCGGCATATCGGTATCCAGAGTCGGTTCAGCCGCTCAGATAAAGGCCATGAAAAAAGTGGCCGGCAAGCTCAAACTGGCCATGGCTCAATACCGGGAGCTGGAGGCCTTTGCCCAGTTTGGTTCGGATTTGGATGAAGCCACCCAAAAACAGCTTAATCTTGGACGCCGGCTGACCGAAATCCTCAAGCAGGGCCAGTACGAGCCGATGGCCGTAGAACATCAGGCAGCAATTCTTTACGCTGCCATCAACGGCCTGCTTGACGATATAAAGGTGGAAGAATTAGCAAAATTTGAAGCTGAATTTCATAAATATTTAGACGCCTCCGGCGCCGAAGTCTTAAAGAAAATCAAAGAAACAAAAGACCTCGATGAACAAACAGAGAATCAGCTAAAGTCGGTCATTGAGGATTTTAAGAAGCAGTTTGTTAAGTAAGTAGTGAACAGTGAGCAGTGAACAATAATCAATAGTTATCATATGCCTCAAGCTACAAGAGATATCAAAAGAAGAATAAAATCGGTTGGCAACACTAAAAAGGTTACCAAAGCCATGGAAATGGTGGCGGCCGCCAAAATGCGCAAAGCCACCGCTCATGTTTTGGCTACCCGCAGTTATGCCACCTTGGCTTGGGATTTGGTCAGAAATTTAGCCAGCCGGACAGATTCTAAATACCATCCTTTGTTAGAAACAAGAGAAAAAATAAAAAAGATAGGCATGGTTTTAATTACTTCCAACCGGGGCTTGTGCGGCGGTTTTAATAACCAGATTATCAGCCGAGTAGCCAAGTTTATCAAGCAACAGAAAGAAGAAGTGGATATCGAGGCGGATTTAGTTATTATGGGTAAAAAGGGAAGGGAAGTTATGTTTAAACGCGGCCATACCATCATTGCCGAGTTTGTTAAATTAGATATTACCAGCGCCATCGAGGAGATCAGGCCTCTAAGCTTAATGATCATTAATGATTACCTTGCCGGTAAATATGATAAAGTGATGATTGCCTATACTGATTTTATTTCAACTTTAGTTCAAAAGCCCAGGATTTTAGAGCTGTTGCCGATTGCCACTCTGACAGAAGATAAATATTTAGGACAAGTGGGAACCGGAGCAACTTTGGCCGAAGAAAAAAATAAAATTTTTAAACAGGCGATTCAATTTGAATATTTGTTTGAACCTTCGCCAGATGAAGTTTTAAGCGAACTGTTGCCAAGACTCATTGAAATGCAAATCTACCAAGCTATTCTAGAATCAGATGCCAGCGAACATTCGGCCAGAATGGTGGCCATGCGCAATGCTTCGGACGCGGCCAGCGAAATGATTGCCGATTTAACTTTGATGTTCAATAAGGCGCGGCAGGCGTCAATCACCGCTGAACTTGCTGATATAAGCGGCGGGCGTTTGGCTATGGAATAAGAGAAAAATTTTCAATTATCAAATTATCAATTAATCATATAAATTTATGTTAGAAGATAAAGCGGAGCAATCTATAGCTCAAAAAGAGCGAGGGATTGGCAAAGTTAAACAAATAATCGGCGCGGTGGTGGACGTGGAATTTGAATCAGAGCTGCCTAAAATTTTTGATGCCTTAGAAGTGGCTATGCCCGATGGCCAGAAGTTAACCTTAGAAGTCCAACAGCACATTGGTTCCAATATAGTCAGAACCATAGCTATGGGGTCAACCGATGGTTTATCTAGAAATGTTGAAGCAGCGGCCACCGGCGCTCCTATCAGCGTGCCGGTCGGGCCAAAGACTTTAGGCAGAATGCTTGATGTTTTGGGCAATCCCCTGGATAATAAAGAAGCGGTAATAACCGAAAAAAGATATCCTATTCACCGCCATTCGCCAAAGTTTGTGGACCAGTCAACTAAGGAAGAAATTTTAGAAACCGGCATTAAAGTCATCGACCTTATTTGTCCGATCGTCAAAGGCGGCAAGGTGGGAATGTTCGGCGGCGCCGGCGTTGGTAAAACTGTTGTCATTATGGAATTAATCAGGAACATTGCCCAAGAGCACGGCGGTTACTCGGTATTTGCCGGCGTGGGCGAAAGATCGCGCGAAGGCAACGATTTATACCACGAAATGACAGAGTCGGGAGTACTGCCAAAAACTTCGTTAGTCTTTGGCCAGATGAACGAACCGCCCGGCGTCAGGGCCAGAGTCGGCTTAACCGGACTTTCTATTGCCGAATATTTCAGAGACGAAGAGCATAAAGATATCCTGCTATTTATCGATAATATCTTTAGATTCACTCAAGCAGGCTCCGAAGTTTCAGCGCTTTTAGGGCGCATCCCGTCAGCCGTTGGTTATCAACCGACCTTAGCTACAGACCTCGGCGAATTGCAAGAAAGAATTACTTCAACCAAAAAAGGTTCCATCACCTCGGTTCAGGCAATTTATGTGCCGGCTGATGATTTAACTGACCCGGCGCCGGCCACCACTTTTGGTCATCTGGATTCAACTGTGGTTTTATCAAGATCATTAACAGAGCTGGGCATTTATCCGGCCGTAGATCCGCTGGATTCAAATTCAACCATTATGGATCCAAAAATTGTGGGCGAAGAGCATTATAAAGTAGCCAGAGAAGTCCAGCAGGTTTTGCAGCGTTATAAAGATTTGCAAGATATTATCGCCATTTTAGGCATGGAAGAGCTTTCGGATGAAGATAAAAAGATTGTAGCCCGGGCCAGAAAAATTCAAAAGTTTTTATCCCAGCCCTTTTTTGTGGCCGAAACCTTTACCGGCACCGAAGGCAGGTATGTATCGCTCAAAGATACTGTCCAGGGCTTTAAAGAAATTCTGGAAGGCCAGCACGACAGCAAGTCGGAACAGGCGTTTTATATGAAAGGCGGAATCAGCGAAGTGCGCTAATCGTGTATCTTGTATCCTGTATCCTGTATCGTGTATCGTTAGTTATCGGCAATATCTAAAAATTTTTATAAATAAATATATGCCTATTTTTGAATCACAAACCCCATATTGGTTACTTATAATTACATCCCTAGGAGCAGCATTAATCTCTGGTATTGTTAGTTTAATAATTGGTTTCAATGTGGAAAAGAAGAAAATACGTCCACAAATTACTACTCATGGATGTAGAATATCTGATTTAAGTGTTTATACATATTTTAATGAAAACAATAAAACTTCTGCCCCCGCTTGCCCATTTATTTCTAAAGATGGCCAGGATAAATGTAATTATATTATTGAGGAAAATGATGATAAAAAAGATAGAAAAGAGGAAATGTTAAAAATTAATAATAATATTTGTTATCTTTCGCGTTGGATTCTAAAAAAATAAATAAAAATTTTTTCATCCAACATAGAATTACCAATTTACAACAATGTAGAATATAACATCTTAATTATCAATCTAAAATAATATAGAAAGGCGATTTGTATGGCAAAAGAATATTATGTTTATCTAATGATGAATTCTAGAAATACGGTTATATATACCGGCTTAACAAATGATTTAGCCAGAAGGGTATGGGAACATAAACACCCTGATAATCCAAAAAGTTTTACAGCCAGGTATAATGTGGATAAATTAGTTTATTATGAAGTTTTCGAGGACATTTATGAAGCAATTGAAAGAGAAAAACAAATAAAAAGATGGAACAGGGAAAAGAAACTGAATTTAATAAGAACAATTAATCCTAATCTAAAAGAGTTAGAAGTAGTCTAAAGGCCGCTTTATTCTACTGTCATTCCGAGCTTGCCGAGGAATCTTGATGGGTAACAAACGTTCAATCCAACTTCGAGATCCCTCCGCCTTGGTCGGGATGACAGAAGAAAGCGGCTGACGAATCAGTCAAAGTATTCGAGAAATATTCGAGATTATTAGCGATAATTCGCATTATATAAGCGATATATGAAAATAAAGTTTAAAATCGCCACGCCCGAACGTGTCGTCTATGAAGATGAGATAGACCAAATAACCCTGCCGACCAAGGTGGGCGAAATTACTATTCTGCCCAACCATTTGCCTTTGGTCAGTTCGTTAATGCCCGGAGAAATTTTAATTAAAAAAGGCAACGAGGAAATGCCAATAGCAGTTTCCGGCGGGTTTGTGGAGCTTCATAACAATAATTTAGTAATATTGGCTGATACGGCCGAAAGGGTCGAAGAGATAGATATAGAACGAGCCGAAGCGGGCCGCAGAAAAGCTCAAGATACATTAGAAAAAAAGCAAGACGCCGATGAGGTGGATTTCACGGCCCTGGCCGCCAAGATGGAAAAAGAAATGGCCCGGCTTAAAGTGGCTAAAAAATATAAAAAACTAAGGCCAAGCCCGCAAATTAAAATTGAAAAAGATGAAGAATAGCTATGGACTATAAGTATCAACATCAGCATAAGGCCGAAGCCATTTTAATCACCTGCATTGATTTTCGTTTTCATCAGGCAACCATTCAATATGTCAGCGAAGAGCTTGGCCTTAAAGATTTTGATTTATTGACTGTGCCTGGCGTGGCCAAAAATCTTGCCGAAGGCAATGTGTCGGGCAAAGAAATCATCAGAATTATCAAAGAAGTCAGCCGGCCTTTGCATCAAATCAAAAAAATAGTTGTCATGAATCATTGGGACTGCGGCGGCTATGGCGGCAGCAAAAGTTTTGCTTCGGAAAAAGATGAAGAAGAAAAGTATAAATCAGATTTGCAAAAAGCAAAAACAATCTTAAACAAGGAATTTTCAGAATTAGAAACTATCATAGGTTACAGTAAAGTTAAAAATGATCAATTAGTATTCAAGATGATCGAATAACGACCATTTTTTAATTAAAAGACTACCTTGGTCCTTTATTTTTTTTAAATCATTTTTACTTAATTAATCAGTAATAATTAAAATTAATAACTTTAAAAAGAGAAGATAAAAAACTGGCTGTTGACTGTTCCCAAAGCGCGCTGGAAGATATTAAATTAGCAGTATCTCAAACTCAGAATAAATCCGTATCGTTGGTCAGCGGGTTTGCGGTTCAGTAATTGGTAATCAGTAACCGATAGCATTATAAAAACCCTTGGATTTTTGTGGTCTAGGGGTTTTTTGAATTTGTTTTTGCCCTATCAAGTTGATAATATTTGTTAAGAGAAAATTCAGGAGTTTAGGATGCCCAGAAGGAAAGGAGTTATCAGTTTTTGCTTAAGTAATAATTGTGCTAAAATACCCCCATGAGCTATTATCAAAACCTCAACCTGGAACAGAAAAAAGCAGTGGAATTTAAAGAAGGGCCGTTGTTAATTGTGGCCGGCGCCGGCACCGGCAAAACAACCGTTATTACCGAAAGGATCGGCTGGCTTATCAAAACCCGGAAATTAAACCCGGAACAGGTTTTAGCTTTAACGTTCACCGATAAAGCGGCGGGCGAAATGGAAGAACGGGTGGATAAGCTGCTGCCATACGGCTATGTTGACCTCTGGATTTCAACGTTCCATAGTTTTGCCCAAAGAATTTTGGAACAGCACGGCTTAGACATAGGCCTGCCGGGCGATTTTAAGCTTTTAGATCAAACCCAAGGCTGGCTGATGGTCCGCCAGAACCTGGAAAAATTCAAACTGGATTATTACCGCCCTTTGGGAAATCCCACAAAATTCATTCACGCTTTAATCAAACACTTTTCCCGCTGTAAAGATGAATTGGTTTTTCCGCGGGACTATTTAGATTATGCGGAAAAACTGCGTTTAGATGCCGATGCCCGCCAGGAAGAATCAGTAGCGCTGGAAGTCAAACGTTTAGAAGAAGTAGCCAACGCTTACCATGTTTATCAGCAATTATTACTTGATAACAACGCTCTGGATTTTGGCGATTTAATCAACTATTGCTTAAAACTTTTTAAAGACCGGCCGCAGATTCTTAAAAAGTACAGGGATCAATTCCACTATGTTTTAGTTGATGAGTTTCAGGATACGAACCACGCCCAATTTCAGCTCATTAAGCTTTTAGCTGAACCAAGAAATAACATCACCGTGGTCGGAGATGATGATCAATCAATTTATGCCTTTCGTGGGAGTTCAATTTCAAACATTCTCGAGTTTAAAAAAGATTTTCCCAAAGCCGAGGAAGTTTTTTTAAATACCAATTATCGTTCTAATCAAAATATCTTAGACCCAGCATATAAATTTATTCAATTGAATAATCCGAATCGTCTTGAAGTAAAACTCAAAACCAAAGATACCGCATTGAGTAAAAAGCTCAAGTCAGCCCTCAAAGGCAAGGGAATCATTGAACATCTTCACCAGGAATCATTGGATGACGAAGTGGCGATGGTCATCAATAAAATTCAGGAACTTTACAGTCAAGGCGACTCATCGTGGAATGATTTTGCCATTTTGGTCAGAGCCAACGACCAGGCCAATGTTTTTACGGCCGGCCTGGAAACAGCGGGGCTGCCTTTCCAGTTCGTGGCCTCTAAGGGTCTGTACCTCAAATCGGTGGTTATGGATACTATTGCCTTTTTAAAGATGCTAGATAACTACCACGAGTCGCCGGCTTATTTTCGGCTCTTAATGTCGCCCATAGTCAATCTGTTGCCCAAAGATTTAATAAATTTAACCCATCTGGCCAATAAAAAGTCCTGGTCTTTGTACGAAACCAGCCGCCAGTTTATGGGCCAGATTGCCATTTCGGAAAAGTCGCAAAATTCCCTTGATAAAATCATCAGCTTGATTGAAAAGCATGCCTCGCTGGCCAAGGAAAAATCGGTGGTTCAAGTCACCCTAAGTTTTTTAGAACAAAGCGGCTATATTAAATGGATTGATAAGCAGGCGGAGCAAGCCAAGCGGGAAACTTTCAACTATCTGGGGCAGTTCTATAAAAAAATTAAAGACTTTGAAAGCAGTCATGACGATAAGTCAATCAAAACTTATCTGCATAATTTAGATTTAGAGCTTGAGTCGGGCGAGCAGGGAAAGCTGCAGTCGCTTTTAGCGGAAGAGGGCCCCGATACCATCAAGGTTATGACTGTTCATCAGGCCAAGGGCCTGGAATTTAAATACGTTTTTATTGTCAATTTGGTTGACCGAAGGTTTCCTACAACTCAAAGATCAGAATCAATTGAACTGCCGGATGAATTAGTCAAAGAAATTATTCCCGAGGGCGACATCCATCTTCAAGAGGAGCGTCGGCTATTCTATGTAGCTATAACCAGGGCCAAAGAGGGGCTGTTCTTTACTTCGGCAGAAGACTATGGCGGACAGAGGAAAAAGAAGCTGTCCAGATTTTTATCAGAGATCGGTCTGGGCGATGATAAACAGCAGCCGGCAACTCGCCTCGATGCGAAGCGGGCCGGGCTGTCGGTTACGGAGGGTGTGGGAAAATTTGAGAAAATAAAAGAAAATCAAGAGCAGAAGGCCAGGCCTCCTGCCAGAGATCAGTTGCCAGCTAAATTCTCATTCACTCAATTAAAAGCTTTTGAAACCTGCCCCTTGCAGTATAAATACGCTCATATTTTAAAGATTCCGGTCAAAGGCAAGGGGCAGTTCAGTTTTGGCAAGACCATGCATAATACTTTGCATAAATTCTTTGATTTAATCAGGGAGCGTTCGCAGAGCAAACAGGCGGAGCTTTTTGGTCAAGATAAGTTTGATAAGTCTAATAAGTCTAATAAGTTTAATAAGTTAGATAAGTTAATAAGTCTAGAGGAATTATTAAAACTCTATGAAGCGGCCTGGATCGATGACTGGTACGAATCAAAATCGCAAAAAGAAGAATATTATAAAAAAGGCAGAGAGATTCTCAAAAATTTTTATAATCAATTACCTGAACCAATAATCATTCCTCAATTTTTAGAAAAGCCGTTTAATGTCAAGATAGGGGAGCGCACCATCAAAGGCATTATCGACAGAGTGGATAAGCTCCCAGACGGCTCCATCGAAATTATAGATTATAAAACCGGCAAGCCCAAAGAAGAAGATAAGTTATCTTTTGACGACAAAGAACAGCTGTTAATTTATCAGATCGCGGCCACTGAAGTCCTTAAAGAAAAAGTCAGCAAATTAACCTTTTATTATTTAGATAACAATGCGCCAATCTCGTTCCTGGGCGAAGAAAATGACTTGGAAAAAATCAAAAATAAAGTTACCGAAGAAATCAGCCAGATAGAAACTACCGATTTTAAAGAAGATGCCAAAATCGTTACCCCCTCTTTGCATAAGTGCAAGTTCTGCGATTTTAAGGATATTTGCGGGTATAAGGTGATTTAAAACCTAAGATCAAAGAATTTTGCTCAGGAACCAAAAATATTCTAAAGTTAACCTTTATTGACAGGTAAGTTAACATATGTTAATATATTAAATATAATAGGTTAACTTAATAATAGTTAAAAAAGTATGAAAAATAAGCAATTTTATTCAACTGTAGAAGTTGGAAAACTATTAGGAATCAGCAGGATCGCTGTTTTTAAACGTATTAAGAGCGGTAAGATTAAAGCTAAAAAAGTTGGCCGAAACTATGTAATTGACAGGGCTAATATAGAAAATCCCTTAATTGATACTCTAAACGAAAGGACAAAGAGCGAGATAGATAAAGCTATTAAAAAAACAATTAAAGAATATGGTGAAACATTAAAAATGCTGGCCCATGAAGATTAATCATAGAATAATTACCCCCCTTTCTTTAAAAGAGGTAGAATATACCGCTTTTAGTCTAGCTCGTGAATTGATGACTTATAATGAACCGATTCCAGATTTTTCTACTCGTTATCCTCAAAAGCTGGAAAGTTGCTTGATTATGCCTTTCCAAAAATTCAGTAATAAATATCTTTATGAAGGGTTTATTAAAAAAGCAGCTATACTTTTTTATTTAATGATAAAAAATCATCCTTTTCAAAACGGTAATAAACGAATCGCTATGACAACTTTATTAGTCTTTCTTTATAAGAATAAAAAGTGGCTTAAAGCGGATACCAAAGAGCTTTATAACTTTGCTATGTGGGTTACCCAGAGCCCGCCTGATGCGAAGAACGAAACCGTTAAGGCGACAGAAAATTTTATTAAAAAGCGCTTGGTTGATTTGCGATTTTAAAGAGATCTGCGGGTATAAAATAATTTAACCGCTGACCACGCTGACATAAGCGAACATTCGCTGACCGCAAACAAAAAGATCAGCCCAGCCAGACTGGGTCAGCGGTTCGCGACCCGTTCGTGCCGGTTAGCGTCGTTAGCGATTATAATGAGCGTGCAGTAAAATTTTGCACCTCATTTAGTTTGCATAAAGTCAGAAAAAACTATAAAATCAATCTGACTAAATCTTATCAGAGGACTTTTTTGAATATTTTTTTGACAAACGCGTTTAATTAAGGTAAGATATAAATAATTATTATTAATCTAGAATTTATGGAACAACCAACAGAGCAACCAACATACGAGCCGCAACCAAGCTCAAAAAAGTTTTGGCCAATTATTATAGCCGTAGTGACCACTGTTATAATAGTAGTGGTTTTAATGTATTTTTGGCAGGCCACAGCCGATAAACAAAATCAAAAAATCGACCAAACTGAACTGCAAATGCTTCAGCAAAAAGTTGATTTATTAGAATAACAGCTAGCCACTCTGCAGGCTATAGAATTTGAAGAATCAGAGGAGTTAGTAGAAGCAGAAGAATGGCCGGATTTAAGCGGCTGGAAAGACATTACTTATAATGTCTACGAATTTAAAATTCCTCCAAACTGGCATTATTATCCTGAAAAATTAGAAGGTGGCGTAGGTTATTCCGAAAATCATTTTTATGACGCTAGCGATAATGAACTGGCAAAAATAAAATGTCCAATGACTGAAGCAGGTTATCCAGGAGTTGATATCGAAAGTCAAGAACGTTCGGAAATTCAAAATAAAAGATTTTATGATATAACTTTGTGGCTGGGGACTCCAACTGCCGATCCCCAGTTTGCCACAGTGGATTCTGACTTATTTTTAATTTATATTAAACCCCATGTGATTGCAGATTATGATTGGCAGCATACTTGCGAAATAATTACCATTAATAAACCAAAAACAGAGGGTTTTGCCGAAATTTATACTAATATCTATAATTCTTTAAAAGTAAGAGAATACTAAAATAATAAAACCATCGGGCCAAACTCGGTGGTTTTAGATTTGCCTAAAACTATAAAAAATTATAAAATCAAGTTATGAAGAAAATATTTTTAGGCTCCAATGGTACCTTTATCAATAAAAACATTGCCAAAGCTGTGGGCAAGCCGGCCAAGGAAATCAAACTGGCTTATATTACCACTGCTTCCAAGGGAGTCAGCAATACCGGTTATATTGAAGCCAATAAAAAAATGATGGCCGAATTGGGCATTAACTATCAGGAAATTGATATTGAAGGCAAAACTAGTTTGGAATTATGGAATATGCTGGAACATAAAGATGCGGTCTATCTTTCCGGCGGCAATACTTTTTATTTGCTAAAGGCCGCCAGAGAAAGCGGCTTTGTCAAAGTAATCAAAGATCTGATAGAAAAAGGCGTGGTTTACCTTGGCGAATCTGCCGGCGCCTATTTGGCCTGCCCGACCATAGAAATGGCCGACTGGAAACATCAGGACAAATACAATGAGATGGTTGCAAAATTCATTTTGTTGTAAAATAAGGGTATAAAGTAATTAACTTTACACTCTTATGCAACAACAAAAACAAAAACGAAAACCTTATCCCTCGGATTTAACCGAG
>Ga0180007_10002879_pt1 | contig 19933 bp, 29 predicted proteins | sample MM_PC_MetaG_FD_121122 | JGI IMG/M metagenome (GOLD analysis project Ga0180007, IMG submission 121122) | Groundwater microbial communities from the Aspo Hard Rock Laboratory (HRL) deep subsurface site, Sweden - MM_PC_MetaG | ecosystem: Environmental > Aquatic > Deep subsurface > Groundwater... | reverse complement strand
GTAAAAGGAAAAAAACGGCGGGTTCGTTTACATCAGGGGATGACTTCCGCATGGAAGAAAGCGATAGTGACGCTAAAACCAGAAAGCAAAATAGAGGTAACGTAATATGGGAATAAGGAAACTCAAAGCGACTTCTCCGGCAAGCCGTTGGGCGACTTGTTTAACTTTTGAAGAGATCACTGTGAAAAAGCCGGAAAAATCTTTGACGACGTCATTGAGGAAGACAGGCGGTCGCAACAATCGCGGCAGAAAGACAGTTAGCTCCAAGGGTGGCGGTCACAAAAGGTCTTACAGGATGATTGATTTTCGTTATTCGCAGAAGGGGCAGACCGGCGTGGTTGAAGCTATTGAGTATGATCCTAACCGTTCTTCCAATATTGCCCTTGTCAAATATGAAGATGGCCGGAAGGCTTACATTATCGCGCCTGTCGGGATCAAAGCCGGCCTGACAATCGAATGCGGCCCTGTGGTGAAGATGGAGACGGGTAATGCGACAGAGCTTAAGAACATTCCACTTGGGACTATGGTGCATTGTGTTGAGATGGACTCCGGAAGAGGAGCCAAGATAGCCAGGTCGGCGGGCAGCGGAGTCACGGTAGCCGCGAAAGATGGTGGTGATGTTCATTTGCGTATGCCTTCGGGTGAGATCAGGCTGGTTAGTGAAAAATGTTATGCCACTATAGGGCGTGTTGGTAACCTGGATCATGAAAAGGTCGTATTTGGAAATGCGGGCCGAACAAGGCATAGAGGCCGCAGGCCGCATTCCCGCGCGGTAGTCAAAAATCCGGTTGACCATCCTATGGGCGGCGGTGAAGGAAAATCTTCCGGTGGAAGGCATCCATGTACACCTTGGGGCAAAATAACGCGAGGTCTCAAAACCCGTAAAAAGAAAAAGGCGTCTAGCAGTAAAATCATAAAACGGAGGAAATAAAGCATGTCGAGGTCGGTAAAAAAAGGGCCTTTTGTTGATAAAAGCCTGTTAGAGAAGATAAGTAAAATGAAAGAAACAGGATCCAAAAAGCCGATAAAAACCTGGTCAAGAAGATCAATGGTTTTGCCGGATTTCGTCGGAATAACGATGATGATACATAGCGGCAAGAAATTTCAATCGGTTTTTATCACTGAAAATATGGTCGGACACAAACTGGGAGAGTTCGCGGCAACGCGTAGTTTTCGTTCGCACGGAGCGGCTACCAAGGTGTCTGTGGCGAAAACGTAACATATTTATATCTTGCAACGATCAGAGGAAAAAGTCATGTTGTCTAAGGCGAAAGCGAAATATGTAAGGATGTCTCCGAGAAAAGTTAGATTGGTCATGGAGTTAATAAAAGGGAAGACAGTTGAGGATGCCAATGCTATTCTCGGTACGGTGAATAAACGTGCCAGCGGTCCGATCAAAAAGGTTATTGATTCAGCGTTCGCCAATGTTAATTTTGATCGGCAGGCGAAATTGCTTGAAAAAGATGTTGTGATCTCAAAGCTCGAAGCCGGCGGCGGACCGATGCTGACCCGTTACAGGGCGGCTACGATGGGACGCGCAGCCCCGATAAAACACAGGACTGTGCATATCGGCGTGGAACTTGACGTAGCCGCAGTTGAGACAAAAACAGAAAACAAACAATCGGAGAGTAAATAATATGGGTCAAAAAGTTCATCCCACTAGCTTTCGGCTGGGTATAATACGTGACTGGAATTCCAGGTGGTACGCGCCCAAGGAAAAATTTGCCAGTAATTTGCACGAGGACGCGAAGATCAGGCGGTTGATAGAAAAAGAAATAACCACAGGCATGGTTTCCCGCGTAGACATAGAGAGGACAAGTAAACGGATACGGGTAGAGATCTATGCCGGAAGACCCGGTATGATCATTGGCCGTTCTGGCGTTGTGATAGAAAAACTGAAGGAGCAAATACAGGACATAATCGGCGAAAGCAATAAGCTGATAGTTGATATAAGAGAGATAAAAAATATATCATTAGACGCCAAATGCGTCGCGGATAACATAGCCTTTCAGCTTGTTAAAAGAATGCCGTTTCGCCGCGCCATGAAGAAGGCCGTACAAACGGTCAAAGACGCCGGTGGAGAGGGTGTTAAAGTAAGGTGCGCCGGACGGCTTGGAGGTGCTGAGATCGCCAGAACTGAAAGCCACAAATTTGGGAAAGTTCCGCTTCAGACAGTTCGTGCCGATATAGATTACGGTTTTACAGAAGCACACACTACATATGGGCTTATAGGCATAAAGGTATGGATATACAAAGGCGAAAAGTTTGATAGAGGGATAGGGAAAATTAAAAGTGATGATGTAAAACAGACTGAAGTGAGGAGTGTATAGATCATGGCATTGATGCCGAAGAGAGTAAAACACAGGAAGCAGCAGCGGGGCCGTCGAAAAGGCACGAGCACCGCTGGCAGTAGGATAAATTTTGGAGAATACGGCCTGAAAGCGATAGAGAGTGAATGGGTTACCGACAGGCAGATCGAGGCCGCCAGGGTTGCGATAATGAGGAAAACCGGCAGGGTTGGTAAGATGTGGATAAGGATCTTTCCGGATAAGCCCATTACGAAGCGAGCCGCGGAGACCAGAATGGGTAAAGGCAAAGGATCGCCCGCCGGATGGGTCGCCTGTGTGAAGAAAGGCCGCGTCATATTCGAGCTGGAAGGTGTTCCGCTTGATATGGCAAGATCGGCGATGCGATTGTCAGCGCATAAATTTCCGATGAAAACGAAATTTATTGTAAGGGGAGGACAAGTTTGAAGCCAAGTGAAATAAGAAATATGACAGAACAGGAGATCGAACAATCTATTATTACGTTAAAAGAGAAACTGTTCACTTTGAGGGCCGAAACAAGCACCGGTCGCATTGAAAGGCCGCAGCATATGCGAGATGCTAAGCGCGACATTGCGCGATGTTATACCATTCTTAAGGAGAAAACAAGTGGGAAATAAGATAATCAAGAAGACGGTAACAGGTACCGTTGTGAGTAATAAAATGGATAAGGTAGTGACTGTTCAGCTGGAGATCCATAGACGACATCCGCTTTATAAAAAATTCGTTACAAGTCATAAAAAGATCAAAGTCAGGGATGAAAAGAACGAGGCGGCGGAGGGTGATACCGTAAAGATAGTGGAAACGCGGCCGCTTTCCAAAGAGACACGTTGGAAGGTTGCCCGGATCATAGAAAAAGCACAAAGGGGATAGACTGAAATGATAATAATGGGGACAAAACTGGATGTTGCCGACAATACCGGCGCGAAAAAAGCCGCTATGATAGGTGTGATCGGAAGATCCGGAACACGTACAGCAGAGATAGGGGATGTTATTTCCTGCAGTATAAAAGAAGCCGCTCCCGTCGGTGAAGTGAAGAAAGGGGAAGTGGCGCGCGGGGTTATTGTACGGACGGCATACCCTATACTTCGCAGTGATGGGACAGTCTTGAGATTTGATAATAATGCGTTGGTTATTATCGACAAAGACGGAAATCCGCGCGGAACCAGAGTGTTTGGCCCGGTGGCGCGTGAATTGCGCAAAAAGAATTACATGAAGATAATATCACTGGCTCCGGAGGTTGTTTGAAGCATGGATCTCGTGTTAGCGGGTCCGGGGATAATGAGTGTTTTAAGGAGATGCGATGTTGAAAATAAAGAAAAATGATATGGTTAAGATATTGGCGGGGAAGGACAAAGGAAAAAGCGGCAAGGTCCTCGCGGTTCTGCCGTCCGGTGGACGGGTGATAGTGCAGGGCATTAACTTTACGAAGAAACACGTTAAACGGAGACGTCAGGATGATCAGGGCGGTATTATTGAACAGGAAGCTTCGGTGAACATTTCCAATGTCAGTGTTGTTTGTAAAAGATGCAGTCAGTCTGTGCGTATTAGCGTAGATGTGTTGAGTGACGGCAGCAAGGTTCGTTATTGTAAAAAATGTAAAGAAGTGCTTTGAGCACGGCGTAAGGATGAACGTTTAAAAAGTAAAATAGGGGTATACGTACAATGGCAAGGCTTCGAGATGAATATAAAAAAGACATGATTCCAACGTTGATGGAAAAATTTAATTATTCCAACACAATGCAGGTGCCCCGGATTACGAAAATAGTGGTTAACGTGGGTATGGGAGCGATGGCTCAAGAGAAAGAGCTGATAGAGAAGGTTCGCGATGAGTTGTCTATAATCACCGGGCAGAGACCGCGTTTAACAAGATCCAGGATCTCGATCTCGAATTTCAAGATCAGAGAAGGCGCTCCGGTCGGTTATAAAGTAACTCTTCGCGGGGTGCGCATGTACGAGTTTTTGGATAGATTGATCAATTTTTGTATTCCACGTATCCGCGATTTCAGGGGTGTGTCCGGTACGGCTTTTGACCAAAATGGGAACTATACACTCGGTTTAAAGGAACAAACAATATTCTCTGAACTGGATCTCAACAAGATACCAAGGACGCATGGGATGGATATTTGCATAGTGACAACGGCGAAGACGAAAGAGGAAGCAAAGGGACTTCTGGAAGCGTTCGGTATGCCGTTCGAAAAGAAGTAAAAGAGGAAAAAACATGGCGAGAACAGCGCTTATAGAAAAATCAAAAAGAACACCCAAATTCAGCACTAGGACCATAACCAGGTGCCAGATCTGTGGCAGAAAAAGGGGCTATATTAGACGATTTCAGACATGCCGCATCTGTTTTAGAGAACTGGCGTCCAAGGGGGATATACCGGGTATCAGGAAAGCGAGCTGGTAAAGGGATTACGGAGATTGTTTAGGGATTACGGAGATTATTTAGAAACAGGAGAAATAAATGAGTTGTACAGATTTTGTAGCTGACCAGTTGACGATTATACGCAATGGCATAATGGCGAAAAAAAAGAACGTCATAATAAGACGATCGAAGTTTATTGAAGACATTGTGAGCATTGTGAAAAGGGAAGGCTTTATTGATGATTATAAGGTCATTGAGGATAACAAACAGGGAAAGATAAAAATATATTTGAAGTGGCTTGATGACGGAACTTCGGTTATGGAACAGCTGAAAAAGATCTCAACACCCGGCCGTCGGGATTATGTATCGGCCAAAAATGTTAAAAATGTGATGGGTGGGGTAGGCATTGCTATACTTTCAACCAGCAAGGGCTTGATGACTGATAAAGAGGCAAAAGAAGCTGGTGTCGGAGGAGAAGTTGTCTGCCAGGTGTGGTAGGTAAAACCTTGATCTAAGAGAACAAGGGAATAAGGAGATAAAAGGATGTCCAGAGTTGGAAGAAAACCGATAGAAATACCAAAAGATCTCGTGGTTGCGGTAGAGGGAAGGGCTGTTAAGGTTGAGGCTAAAGGGGGAATTCTCGAACATGAGATCCCTGAGGGTTTTACCGCCAAGATAGAAGAAAACATTCTTACTATTCGCCGCCCCTCTGATTCGCGTGAACACATGTCGCTTCATGGAACAACAAGGAGCCTCATACAGAACATGATGACCGGACTAAAAAATGGTTTTGAAAAGAAACTTGAGATTCAAGGCGTTGGTTATAAGGCCCAGTTGAAAGGAAAGGTGCTGGCTCTTGATATAGGTAAATCACATATTGTGAATTTTGCCATTCCCGAAGGAATAACGATCGAGACGACAAGCCAGACTGAAATAACCGTTAAGGGTGTTAATAAACAACAAGTGGGTCAGGTGGCTTCCGAGATAAGACGGCTTTATCCTCCCGAACCCTATAAGGGCAAGGGCATCAGGTATGTCGGCGAATATGTCCGCAGAAAACAGGGAAAAAGCATTGCATAAAAAAGCTATTTAAGCCGCGAAGAATAAGGAAAGGGTTATGGATAAAAAGGAAAGAAAGCTTAGAAGGAAAAAATCTATCAGGAAGAAAATATCGGGAACCGCTGAGAGGCCGCGGATGTGCATTAGTAAGAGTCTTAGAGGTTTAACCGTTCAGATCGTGGACGATTTTAAAGGTGAAACTTTATGCGGATTGTCCACACAATCGAAGATCATTGCGGGGAAGATTAAATCACCGACAAAGAAAAATATGACCGCCGCGGCTGTGCTTGGTGAAGAGGTGGCGAAACTGGCGGAGATAAAGGGAATAAAAAAAGTGGTGTTGGATCGCTCAGGATACTTGTATCACGGTGTTGTTAAGGCGTTCGCGGATTCTGCCCGAAAGAGCGGGATGGAGTTTTAATAGGAGATGATGATGTCGGAAGAAAAGAAAGTGAATATGGACCGAAACGCGGATAAACGGGAAGAAAAGCGGGAAGAGGCCTCGCTTGCGGCGAAAGACTCTCTCGCAAAAGATAAAAAAGATGCTGTTGCTGTTGAGCCAGTTTCCGCGGTGGAGGATGTCCCTTTCGGCAAGGAGTCATTGTTGAAAAAGAAAGGTGTTCCGGCGGATCTTGCCGCGGATAAGGCGGCAGGCGTTAAGACAAAGCGATCCGGGCAAAAAAATGCGCCAAAACGCGGCATGAAAGAAAAAGATCCTGAATCGGGCAATGAAGGGATAGAACGTGTTGTAAAAATAAACAGGGTTTCCAAGGTTGTGAAGGGTGGAAAGAACTTTTCGTTCAATGCTCTTGTCGTCGCCGGTGATGGAAAAGGACAAGCTGGTATTGGCTTTGGTAAATCTAATGATGTAGTTGGAGCGATCACCAAGGGCAGCCAAGAAGCGAAGAAGAGCTTTCGCCGGATCCAACTTAAAGATGACACCATTCCGCATGAGGTCATTGGGAGATTTAAGGCTTCCCGCATAGTATTAAAGCCCGCGAGTCCAGGGACAGGTGTTATAGCTGGCGGCGCGGTAAGGGCATTGTGCGACGCGGTGGGAATAAAGAACATTTTAACGAAAAGCCTTGGTTCAAGAAATAGCGGGAATGTTGTTAAAGCGACTATGGACGGTTTTTTGAGATTGCGGTTGAAAAGAAGAGGGTAATATGGGTTTAAAAATAGAAGACATAGGAAGACCCGAGGGAATTAGGAAAAAAGGTAAACGCGTTGGACGTGGTATAGGTTCAGGGCGCGGTAAAACTTGCGGAAAAGGGCACAAGGGTGCGAAAGCAAGATCCGGCGGAGGTACATATAATCCGGGCTTTGAGGGTGGTCAGATGCCGCTTATGAGACGTATACCCAAAAGGGGTTTTACCAACAAATTTAAAAAAGAGTGGTCCCTCATAAACGTGGGGGTGCTTGAGGCTGTTGCGAGTGTTAAAGACGGAACAATTGTTGACAAGGATTTCCTTCTCAAGAACGATCTATTGAAGAGGAAGAAGTTTCCGATCAAAGTCCTATGTAAAGGGGAATTAAAGAAAAGCATAACCGTCAAAGCCGAAGCTTTTTCAGGAAGCGCGAAGAAAGCAATTGAAGACGCCGGCGGCAAGGTGGAGTTGGTATAATGCTGGAATCGTTTGTCAATATTTTTAAGATCCCTGACCTAAAGAAGAAGATCTTTTTCACACTCGGTTTAATTGCTGTTTATCGTATCGGTGCGTTCGTACCAACCCCCGGCATAGACGGAGCTAAACTGGCGCAGTTCTTTGACAACATTGCAAAAACACAAGGCGGGACGTTATTCGGCCTTATGAATATGTTTTCCGGCGGTGCGATGCAGAGGTTGACCATCTTTGCGCTTGGGATAATGCCGTACATTTCCTCTTCCATCATACTGCAGCTTTTGACTACGGTTATTCCGGCTCTGGAACGCCTGGCGAAACAGGGTGAAGAAGGCCGCAAGGCGATAACACAATATACGAGATATGGTACGGTCATTCTTGCGGTCATACAGGCTTTTTTTATAGCGTTATGGTTGGAGAATCCGGCGCGCTTTCAGGGCATGCAAATAGTTCAAAACCCTGGTTGGGGGTTTCGCATACTTACGGTCATAACTTTGACAACGGGAACCGCCTTCATTATGTGGCTGGGAGAGCAGATACAGGAGAAGGGTATCGGGAACGGGATCTCACTTATTATCACCGCCGGTATCATTTCACGGCTCCCGGCGGCGGTATTTCAGATGGCTGCTTTACTTACTCCCGGAACAAAAGGTGAGGCGCAAATTGCTCCCTTTACGCTAATTTTTCTGCTCTTTATGTTTGTTGCGGTGGTCATGGCGGTTGTTGTAATTACTCAGGGTCAAAGAAAAATACCGGTGCAGTATGCCAAAAGGATAGTTGGGCGAAAGATATATGGAGGGCAGAGTACATTCATCCCCTTAAGGGTTAACCAGAGCGGTGTTATACCGATTATTTTTGCGCAGTCCATTATCATGTTTCCCGCGACGATCGCCGGCATAGTGCCACACAAAACGGTACAGGGCATTGCGAGCGCGCTCGCGATGGGACGTCCGCTTTACTACGTGTTGTATTCCTTATTGATCCTATTTTTCGCTTATTTTTACGCGGCAATAACTTTTAATCCGATAGAAATGGCGAATAATATGAAACGTTTCGGTGGTTTCGTACCCGGGATACGTCCGGGCAAGCAGACGGCGGAGTATCTGGATTTTATCATGACTCGAATAACATTACCCGGTGCGATATTTTTAACTATAATCGCTGTCTTACCGACCGTTATAAGCAGTAAGCTTGGTATACCGTTTTTGGTAGCCAGCTTTTTCGGTGGTACCGGACTTTTGATCATCGTCGGTGTTATGCTTGACACCATGCGGCAGGTGGAATCACATCTTCTGATGCGGCATTATGAGGGATTCATGAAGAAGGGAAGAGTTAAGGGGCGCATATCGTGACGGAAGAACGCCGCGCAAATATGGTTCTTTTGGGCCCTCCGGGTGCAGGCAAAGGCACGCAGGCGGCACTTTTGGTTAAGGCTTACGGATTACTGCATATTTCGACCGGTGATATGTTAAGAGAAGCTGTGTCCGAAGGAGGTCCGACGGGAGGTGAACTGTCATCGTATATGAACACAGGGAAATTAGTTCCGGACGCGATCGTAACACGAACGGTTATTGAAAGGATGGCAAAACGAGACGCGGAAGGCGGAGTTATCCTTGACGGTTATCCGAGGACTCGCCCGCAGGCCGAATCACTCGATAGTTCGCTTGATGCATCGGGCCGCACGCTGGATGTTGTGCTTTATTTTAAGACTCAAGATGAAGTTGCTATACAAAGGTTGTCAGGAAGAAGGGTATGTAAGGATTGCGGGAAGAATTATCATATAACGAATATGTCTTCTAAAAAGGAAGGTGTTTGTGATATATGCGGCGGAGAACTCTATCAGCGCGAAGACGACAAACCGGAAACCGTGAAAAACCGACTGACTGTTTATGAAGAAAACACTAAAGACCTGATCGAATATTACCGGACTAAAGGTCTTCTTCAAGAAGTTGACGGGGGATTGCCGGCCGGAGAGCTTTTTAATAATATTGATGCTCTTTTTAAAAAAGATGGTCTCATATAGATGACGATCATAACGTCCAAATCCGAGATCCGAAAGATCAGGGATTCAGGGAAAGTTATAAAGGATATCTTTGTATGGTTGGAAAATGCCATTTGCGCGGGTGTTGCCACGGGTGAGCTTGATCGTAAAATTGAAACTATTATTCGAAAAAGCGGTGGTTCGCCGGCATTTAAGGGATACAAAGGGTTTCCTGCAACGATATGCGCCTCGATCAATAATGTGGTTGTACACGGGATACCGTCCGATAAAAACGTTCTAAAAGACGGGGATATCATCAGCGTCGATGTTGGTGTTAGAAAGAACGGTTACTTTACCGATGCAGCCAGGACGTTTGGCGTGGGAGATCTAAGTGATGAGGCTCGGGACCTCATTAGGGTCACGAAGAAATGTTTGGCTGAAGGTGTACGTTTTGCGGTAGCCGGCAATAGAGTTTCGGATATTTCGAACGCGATAGAGAAAGATGTAAGGAAAAGTGCTTACAAAGAAGTAAGATCGTTTGTCGGTCACGGAGTGGGCAAGGATCTTCATGAGCCTCCCGAGGTGCCGAACTGGGGAAGAAAAGGTGAAGGCCCTGTTCTTAAAGAAGGGCTGATTCTGGCGATAGAGCCGATGGTAAATGTAGGTGTGCGGGAGGTTAAGGTAATGAAAGATGGTTGGACCGCCGTTACGGAAGATGGAAAATTATCCGCACATTTTGAAGATACGATTATTGTCGGAAAAGAAAGAGCGGAGACATTAACATGAGTCCGAAAGAAGAACCGATAGTTGTTGAAGGAGAAATTTCCGAAGTTTTGCCGAACGCGATGTTCAGGGTTAAATTGCCGAATGGGCATGTAATTTTAGCCCACGTTTCAGGTAAAATGAGAATGTATTTTATACGAATAGTTCCTGGGGATAAAGTTACGGTTGAGATATCACCGTATGATCTGACCCGGGGAAGGATTACAAGGAGAGACAGATAATCATGAAAGTGCGAGCAAGTGTCAGAAAGATATGCCCCAAGTGCAAGATTGTAAAGCGTAAGGGCGTGGTAAGGGTTATATGTGTTGAGCCAAAACATAAACAGAGACAGGGATAATTGATCGTGAACAAGTGAATAGTTTATACAGGAGAAAGAAAAAATGCCGAGGATAATAGGAATAGATATACCAAATAAGCGAATGGAAATAGCCCTAACGTATGTTTATGGGATAGGCCGGACTTTGGCCAATAGGGTGCTGGAAGATGCCGGGGTTTCTCCCGACAAACGGGCGAACGATCTTGATGACCAGGAAATAACCGCTATCACGCAGATCATACAAGAGAAGTACCAGGTGGAAGGTGACCTGCGCAGGTTGCAGACCTCGAACATAAAAAGGCTTATGTCCATAGGAACCTATCGCGGGATAAGGCACAAAAGGAATCTTCCGGTAAGAGGTCAGAGGACTAAAACCAATGCCAGAACGTGTAAAGGCCCTAAAAGGACTGTTGGCGCTTTTAAAGACAAGACAGCGAAAAAAGCCCCAAGCACGGATTAACAATAGGTGTTTTTAAAATACATGATATAACGCATAGGATGACAGGAGAAGAAAAAAGTGCAGAAAAAAAAGACAAAAAGACGTAAAAAGATATTGGCAAAGATACCCAGTGGGGTTGCACACGTACATGCGACGTTTAACAACACGATCATAAGTATAACCGACCCTAAAGGTAAGATTTTATGTTGGACTTCGGCTGGCACATCCGGCTTCAAGGGGTCAAGGAAGTCCACCCCGTTTGCGGCGTCAGTCGCCGCGCGTGAGGCGGGAAAGAAGGCTAGAGATCACGGGATAGGCGAGCTTAAGGTCCGTTTAAAGGGTCCCGGGGCGGGTAAAGAGAGTGCCGTCAGGAGCCTTCGTGCTGAAGGCTTTCGAATTGCAGGGATAGTTGACATTACTCCTACCCCGCATAACGGCTGCAGGCCGAAAAAACGGAGGAGAGTATAATGGCAAGAAGGACGGGCGCTTCATGCAGACTTTGTCGTGCTGAAGGCGAAAAGTTGTTTCTAAAAGGATCCAGATGTGTTGCCGATAAATGTGCGGTAGTGCGGAGAGAACAAAAGCCCGGACAGCACGGGGCTGACAGAAAACGTAAAAAACTCTCGAACTATGCGATACAGCTCAGGATGAAACAGAAGGTCAAGAGGATATATGGTCTTCTTGAGCGACAGTTCAGGAATTATTTCAAACTGGCAGATAGATCCAAGGGCGTTACCGGAGAAATTCTTCTCCAACTGCTGGAACGGCGGCTTGATAATTTTATTTACAGATCATGTTTTGCCGATTCACGCGCAAAGGCTCGCCAGGTAGTGAAACACCGTTTCGTGAAAGTGAACGGCCGCAAGGTGGATATCCCCTCATTTCTTGTAAAGGAAGGCGACGAGATAGAGCTGGTGGGAAGTGATGATCAGAAGAAGGCTTTTAAAGAGACATGTAAGCTTTTGGAAGCGAGGGGTACCCCTGATTGGATGGAACTTTCACCCGAGAATCTAATTTGCAAGGTTGTAAGGTTGCCGCTCAGGGCTGATATTGGGATGGATATAGAAGAAAACCTCATCGTCGAGTTGTATTCTAAATAACACGGATGGCTCGGGCGCATAAGGTAACGAGGAGGATAAAGCGATATGGAAACGAAATTACGAAATTTTGAATTGCCTAAGAGGCTTGTTTTTGATGAAAAAACTTATACTCCTACTTATGGGCGGATCGCGGCAGAGCCTTTTGAAAAGGGTTACGGGATAACTATCGGGAATTCATTGCGAAGAATACTCTTGTCTTCCATTGAAGGTACCGCTGTAACCGCTGTGAAGATAGAAGGTATTTCGCACGAATTTTGTGCGATTCCCGGTGTACTCGAAGATGTTCCGCAGATCATAATGAATATAAAGGGATTGGTCCTTAGATCGCATTTTAAGAGCCCAAAATCCATGTTTCTTTCCGTGAATAAAAAAGGGGAGATCACGGCCAAAGATATTGAGACTGATGAAACAGTAGAAATAATAAACCCAGATCATCATATTGCCACACTGACCGAAAAGACCGATTTCAAGATTGAGATGGTCGTTAAACGGGGCCGTGGTTATGTCGCCGCCGAGCGCAATAAGACCGGTGATGAAGCGATCGGTATGGTGTCTGTGGATGCTCTTTTCTCGCCTGTAAAAAGAGTGAACCTTGATATTATGGACACTCGTGTGGGGCACATAACCGATTTTGATAAATTAGTGATTGAGATATTCACCAACGGGAGCATGGAACCAAAAGAGGCTGTTCTTTACGCCGCGAATATACTTCAACGGCATCTCGACGTTTTTATGGAGATCGGCAAACTTCCTGAAGAAATAGAAGAGGAAGACGAGGATGAAAAAGATAAAGAGTCGCTCAAGAAGAAGTTGAACGAGCCCATCTCGAATCTTGAGCTTTCAGTAAGAAGTTCAAATTGTTTGAGTGACGCGAAGATCAGGACTATCGGAGATCTTGTGCGCAAAAAAGAAACGGAGATGTTGAAATATAAGAATTTCGGTAAAAAATCACTAACTGAGATAAATAATATTCTTCAAGATAGGAATCTGCATCTTGGTATGGATCTTAGCGAAGAATGAAAAAAGGAATGAAGGAAGGAAAATAGATGAGACACCAGAATAAGAAGGGAAGAATAAGCAGGAGCATAAGCCATCGCAAGGCGACTCTAAAAAGCATGGCAAACAGCCTTTTTTTGTATCAAAGGATAGAGACAACGGCTGCCAAAGCGAAGGCGCTCAGGAGTTTTGCCGAGCCATTGATAACTTTAGCGAAGAAAGACATAACTTCTATCGCGGCCAGAAGACTGGCGTTCAAAAAGCTTTGTGACAAGAGTATCGTTAAGATCCTATTTAATGATCTTGCGCCGCTCTACAAAGACATACCCGGTGGATACACGCGTATTATGCCGTGTGGAAATAGGAAAGGCGACGGCGCTCAGGTGGTAATAATGGAATTGACCAAAAGAACTATTTCAGACGAAGATCTTTTAGGGGCTCCCGGAGCGAAAAAGGAAGCCGCGCCTTCGGAGGTTAAGAAAAAGGCGAAGGCATCGGATACTTTGAGCGGTAAGAAGAAGACTGTAAAAAAGGCAACTGAAAAAGTGTCTGAGGAAAACAAAAAATCAAAAAGAACACATTCTGTCGCGCGAGATATAAGCGTTGGCGAGAAAGAAGAACATTTTGTTGAGGACGTCAAAAAAGAAAAAGCCAGAACGGAGCAGAAGAAGATAGGTAAAAAAGGAATATTCAGATATTTCAGAAGAAAATCCATTTAGTTTTCACGCTAATGATCACGAGCCTGGTGATATAACACGAAGAGTAGCATGGGCAAAGTTTTAGCCCGCCGGCTACTCTTCTTTTTTTAGGGAGAAAATTATGCCTGTCGCTGCGATTACACCAATGATGCAGCAATACCTTGCGATCAAAGAACAGAACAGGGATTCGATATTGTTTTTCAGGCTGGGCGATTTCTATGAGATGTTTTTTGAAGACGCAATTGAAGCCAGCCGTATTCTTCACATCACCCTGACGTCCCGTGCCGGTGGAAAAAAGGGCAAGGTGCCGATGTGTGGGATCCCGTTTCATGCCGCTGATAATTATATAGCCCGTCTTGTGAGAAACGGAAAGAAAGTCGCTATATGCGAACAAGTGGAAGCGGCTACGCCCGGCAAGAAGCTGGTGAGGAGGGAAATAGTCAAAATAATAACCCCGGGCACTTTTATTGCGGATGGATTGCTGGATAGCTCTGTGAACAATTATATACTTGCTATTTGTCCGGGTGACAATAACTTCGGTTTAGCTTATTCCGATATTTCAACGGGTGAGTTCAGGGTCACGGAAGTTGCTACTCGTGAAGATCTTTTTTCTGAATTATACAAAATTTCTCCCGCGGAATGTCTTATCCCGGAAAATTTTTCCAATAACGACCACTTTCAAGAGATAAAAGACGTGAATATAGGATCCATTACCATGAGTGAAGATTGGATGTTCGATTACGGGTTTTCTCTTAAAGAGATAAAGGAGCATTTTACTGTCAGGGATCTCGCCGGGTTTGGCTGTCAGGACATGTCTTTGGCGGTCGCCGCGGCCGGCGCGCTTTTAAAGTATTTGAAAAACACGCAAAAAAGTAAACTTGATAATATAGACGTCATTTCCACCTATCACCTCAGCCAGTTCATGACCATGGATTGGAATTCACACAGGAACCTTGAGCTTATTTACAGCTATGAGGATGCATCGGGGAAGGGAACACTTTTTGGGGTTCTTGATGAGACAAAAACACCGATGGGTAAAAGAAGCCTGAAAAAATGGATATTGAATCCCTTGCTGGATACGGCCCTGATAAACGAAAGGCTTGACGCGGTTCAATATTTTCTCAAAAACAACGCAAAAAGGCATGAGGTAAGGGAGCTTCTCGGCAATATATATGATATAGACCGGCTCTCCAACAAAGTCAGCCTGGGATCTGCTAATGCCAGGGACATGGTATCTCTTTCTTCGTCCCTTAAGAATATCAAGGCTTTGAGGAATCTTTTGGACGGGGCATTGCCGGAAAAGCTGGGCAATATATCAGAGGAGCTTGATGACTTTGGAGATATCATCAAATGGATAGACGAATGTGTCGCGGATGAACCGCCTGTTTCTTTACGTGACGGCGGCCTTGTCGCATTCGGATACGACACTGAAGTTGATGAGCTTAGAGATATTGTCAACGGGGGGAAAGACTGGATAATACAACTTCAAAAGAAAGAGATCGAAAGAACCGGAATAAGCTCGTTGAAAGTCGGTTATAACAGAGTTTTCGGATATTACATCGAAGTTACTAATACGAATCTGGATTCGATCCCGGAAAACTATATTCGCAAACAGACGCTTGCAAATGCGGAGAGATTCATTACCGGTGAGTTAAAAGATCATGAGTCAAAGGTCATCATGGCCGGAGAGCGTATGAAATCGGTGGAGTATGACATATTTTTAAGATTGCGCGAAAAAGTCGGTGGTGAAATAGAGCGTCTTAAACGTACGGCCGGGCTTGTTGCCGAAGTAGATGTGATCACCTGCCTTTCGGAAGCGGCGGTTAAAAATAACTATGTACGTCCCTGCGTCGATCAGGACGGCATTTTAGATGTTAAGGACGGACGTCATCCTGTCCTTGAAAAATTGCTTAAAGACAAAGAATTTGTGCCGAATGACATAGTTATGGGCGGCGAGGCGGGTAATATGTTCGTTATAACGGGCTCAAATATGGCCGGCAAGTCCACATACATAAGACAAGTGGCGCTTATTACCATTATGGCCCAGATGGGAAGTTTTGTCCCGGCGAGTTCCGCGGTGATCGGTGTGGTAGACAGGGTCTTCACGCGTGTCGGAGCTTCTGACAGGCTGTACAAGGGGATGAGCACTTTTATGGTGGAAATGCTTGAAACGGCGAATATTCTCAATAACGCGACAGGACGGAGCCTTATTATCCTGGATGAAATCGGCAGGGGAACGAGTACATACGACGGGGTATCGATCGCATGGGCTGTTATGGAATATATAAATGAGCATCTTACCGGATCTAAAACACTTTTTGCGACCCACTTTCATGAGCTTACGGAATTGGCTGGCATGCTTCCGGGTGTTAAGAACTATAACCTTGCGATCCGGGAATGGAAAGAGGAAGTTATCTTTCTTTATAAGGTGGTTGAGGGCAGTTGCGATGAAAGTTTCGGGATACATGTGGCTAAATTGGCCGGTATGCCTTTAGCAGTGGTGCGCCGCTCACGTGAAATTTTGAATAATTTACAGAAAGATTCGCTGCTTGGCAATATGCGGAACCGATTCTCACACGATAATTTTTTACGCGAAAAACAACTGGATCTTTTTGAACAGAAAGCGGGAGACGCGGTAATTCGAAAAATAAGAGAAATGGACATCGACAATCTTACTCCGTTTGAAGCGCTTTCAGTGATAGTGGAATTAAAAAAGGAAACGAGATAATATGTCTTCCGCGGAGAAAATTCGATTATTGGATAAAGACGTCATTGGAAAGATATCTGCCGGAGAAGTCGCAGAACGTCCCGTATCGGTGATCAAGGAGTTGATCGAGAATTCTATCGACTCCGGCGCTTTTAGCATCCATGTTGATATAGAAGAGGCCGGTCAGACCGTTATAAGGGTGGCGGATAACGGGTGCGGCATGACACCGGAAGACGCGCGGCTTGCTTGTTTGCGGCACGCGACAAGCAAACTTGAGCGTATAGAGGATCTGGGAAGCCTCAGCACCCTCGGGTTTAGAGGAGAAGCGCTCGCGAGCATTGCGGCTGTTTCCCGGCTTGAAATAACAAGCGCGAGTAAGTCCGACGGCGAGGCGGTTCATATATACCTTGAAGGCGGAGAAATACAGAATATCCGCCCTGCCGCGCGCGCGCGGGGCACGACTGTCGCGGTACGCAACCTTTTTTATAATGTCCCCGCCAGGAAAAAGTTTCTGAAAAAGGAACCCACCGAACTTGCGATGATAATGGATACTTTCGGACGTTTTATCCTGTCTAACCCGGACATTGAATTCAAGCTAGGCCATAGCGGGAGGATGCTCTCGCACGCGTCCCGGGGCATGGGGCCATTGGATCGGGTGAAGTTGGTTCTCGGCAGTGACGTTGCCGGGAATATGGTGGATGTGGAGTTCCGGTCAGGTAATTACAAGATCTCGGGGTATATCAGCATGCCCGCTGCTACGCGCAAAGATAAGAGTTTTCAGATATTCTTTGTTAACAAACGATTTGTCAGAAGCAAGATCCTTTCCGCGTCTCTTCAGAGCGCGTACCGCAGCCTGTTGGAGAGAGGGAGATACCCTTCTTGTGTTCTGTTTATAGATGTGGATCCGCGGGCGGTGGATGTTAACATACATCCCACTAAGCTTTTAGTAAAATTTGATGACGAGCCAGCCCTTAAAAAAATAACAGAAAAAGCTATAAGGGACAGGTTCCTCGGGATAAAAGAGAAACGGGAAGCGGCGATCCCGATGAGACGAATTCTTAAGACTTATTCCGCATCTCCTATAAGGCCTGTTTTAACTGATTTTCCGGAGGTTCAGCCTGAATTTGAATATGAGATAACAGGATCGGAAAAGAAAAAACCGGTGATTAACCGCTTTCAGGGAGCTTCATCAGACCGCAGCCAACCATGCGGGGGAGATATATCCGGACGCCGTGAACGGATCTTTCAGATAGGTAATTGCTATATTGTGCGCGTACAAAATGATAGTGTTTTCATAACGGATCAGCACGCCGCGCATGAACGTATACTTTATGAATATTTCAGTAAAGTCGCGCGCGACCGGGGCGGGGACATACAAAATCTTTTATTTCCTGTCCGGATGGATATTTCCGCGGCTGAATCCGTTATCATGGAACGCCTGGCGGATAAATTCAAGGCACTTGGCTTTGTCATTGAACCGTTCGGTAATAATTCTTATGTAGTGCAAGGGGCCCCGGCGATCCTGAAAGATAAAGATATTAAAACAGTTGTTATGGATATACTGACAGATCTTTCTTCCTGTGACCTGGAGAAGATAGATCCTGTCGAGACGATGGTCAAGTACGCGTCTTGCCGCGCGGCCATCAAAGCCGGTGATAAACTGAGCGGCGATGAAATGGTGGTTCTTCTCAATAAGCTTTTCGAATGCGATCTTCCTTTCACTTGCCCGCATGGAAGACCAACGTCTACCGAAATAACGATAGATGAACTTGAAAAACGATTCAGGCGCAAGTAATGCGGATGATCTTTGAACTCGCCAGGAAACTAAGGGATCAAAATTCTTCCCATCATACCAGAAACTAAAAAGCCGAAGGCTCTATAGTGGTAGGACACACTTTAGTAAACCCACGGCAAGTGAATATGAATAAAAAAACCGCTAATAAAATTTTCAAGATATTGAATGACACATACTCGCGTGTTACGACCGCGTTGGTCTATAAAACACCTCTCGAATTACTTGTTTCTACTATCTTGTCGGCTCAATGCACGGATGTACGTGTGAACATCGTGACTAAAGAACTTTTTAAAAAATATAGAACTGTGAAAGATTACGCTCAGGCAGAGCTGCCTGTTTTCGAACAGGAGATCAGGTCGACGGGATTTTACAGGAATAAAGCGCGGAATATAATTTCCACCGCTAGAATGTTAATCAGCGATTTCGGGGCAGAGATCCCGGCTGAGATGGAGTCTCTCATAGAACTCCCGGGCGTTGCCAGGAAAACCGCTAATATCGTGCTTTTTCACGCGTACGGTAAAACTGAGGGCGTAGCTGTTGATACTCATGTAAAGAGAGTCTCGGCCAGACTTGGACTTACAAAAAATACGGATCCGAAAAAAATAGAGAAAGATCTGATGGGATTATTTGACAGAAAAAAATGGGGGATGCTTTCAAGTCTTTTAATAGCGCATGGGCGCAAGGTCTGCGACGCGCGCAAACCGTTGTGCGCGAGTTGTATGCTTCAGGAGTTGTGCCCGTCAAATAGGGGTATGCAATGAAAAGATATAAATTTTATCTTATAGCGTTATGCATATGTTTTGTGTCTGTAACAGGTTGCGCCGAGAAGATTTCCACTGAAAGTGTGTATGCCGTGAGGCGCGTAGTCGATGGAGACACGATAGAACTTATGAACGGTAATAAAGTGCGTTATGTCGGAATAGATACACCGGAGACCATGAAGCGTCAGGGCAGCGACTGGGTGTTTGATCCCGAGGACTACGCGGTGTCGGCCAAGGAACATAACAGGATGCTTGTTGCCGGGGGAAAAGTACGACTAGAATTTGACGCGGAGAGGATAGATAAATATGGAAGGTACCTGGCGTATGTTTACAGCGACGATGGGAAAATGATCAATAAAGAATTGGTTGAAGAAGGGCTTGCCATGGTTTACACGTTTCAGCCGAATGTGAAACATATGGATATTCTCATCAAAGCGCAGGAAGAAGCCAGGCGGAATAAACGAGGATTATGGGGGACCCTCGAAATTATATCACCAGACGCGGCTTTTAGGAACATAGGCCGGTATCGAGCTGTTAGAGGGAAAGTCACAGGCGTATATGCTCGTGGCAATAAGGTTATTTTAACGATCGACGGGAAACTGACAGCTGTCATATATCGCGGTAATCTCGAATTTTTCGACCAAATAGGGATGGACCCCATGGAGTATTCAGGTAAAAACATAGAGGTAGTGGGAAAAATAGAGGACCGGGCGGGGCCTCGGATAGTCATTGACAATCCATCACAGATTCGCGTTACTTAATATTGCGTCATATACCCACTTTTGGGGGTTCGGGGATGACACAGATGGGATATTTTAGCCCTTCCGTAGGCTGATTTGGTGCGCAGGATGGTGTTAAAATCCCAAATAGTTTGATTAGGGGCTTGACAATGTGGCACAGTTTGCTATAATATACAAACATTAGTAAAACAAATTGTTATTTATATTGTTCCGCGCTTTGAAACGCGCGTTTTTTTGTAACCGCGGG
>Ga0180007_10002878_pt1 | contig 19943 bp, 43 predicted proteins | sample MM_PC_MetaG_FD_121122 | JGI IMG/M metagenome (GOLD analysis project Ga0180007, IMG submission 121122) | Groundwater microbial communities from the Aspo Hard Rock Laboratory (HRL) deep subsurface site, Sweden - MM_PC_MetaG | ecosystem: Environmental > Aquatic > Deep subsurface > Groundwater... | reverse complement strand
TTCCCGGGGGCTAGGCCAGCCCCCTCCCCCACCGCAAGACAAGGCCAGCCCCCTCCCTCAACTGAGGGCTAGGCCAGCCCTCTCCCCCCAGCCCCCATGCCTATCCCTGAGGGCCAGCCCAACCCCCAAGGCCTAGGGCTGGCCTTTCCCCCACCAAGGCTAGGCCAGCCCTACCCTACCGCTAGGGACGAGGCTAGCCCCCAGGCTATGGTGGGCTAGGCTCGTCCCTGGGGGTTAGCCTTGCCACCCCTAGCCTGCCCCATAGCAGGCCTGCTACCGCGTACGCGGGCCCGTAGCAGGCATACCCCTAAGCGGGGTCTCTAGACCCCGCCGGGGTGGTCAGACCACAGGCCTGTAGACCCAGGATAGGTGTCTAGCAAGTATGCGATCGGGCCCGTTGGGCCCTTGCAGCCGCATAAACAAAGGCCCACAGGGTAGTGGGCATTTTTTCTACATACTATGATCCAGGAGTCATACCATCGCAGATGCGGCTCAGGCCCTTTGTTTCCGCGCGTCTTATGGTCGCGCTACCGGTACGCTGGCGCAGATGGTATGATCCTAGGATCATAGCTAGGCAGGATCGGGCTGGTAGCAGGCCTGAGGTCACCCCCGCCGGGTTGACCTCGGAGGGCCAGCACCACAAACGCAGAAAGCCCGGAGCGGGGGCTCCGGGCTTTCGTTGGGTTGGGTTGACCGTCAGTCTCCAGCTTCGCGCGTGACCCCTTCCCTCCTCAGTCCGAGTGCTAGATCTCCGAGCCTCAAGGCCCGCTCGAAGGCCATCCACAGGGACGGCCTCCTGCCATTCAGTGCCGCGCGCAGCGCCCAGGCCGCCTCCTCCCTGGCGTGCGTCCCCGGCGCCGTTCGGCGCTCGATCTCCGCCTCACACTCGTCTTCATACGTCATGATCATGCCTACCTCACCTCGCGAGTGAACCACCCCAACACGATCTCCCATCCCCGTCCTGGGCGATACTCGCCCCAGTGAAGGCGGACGTAGTCGGGGACTAGGATGCCCTCCGCCGCGGCCCTGCTGGCGTAACGGTGGGGTCCGCTGAAAACCACGCGGCTCCCGTCCTGCTCGCCCCCGTACCCGGCGACCCCCAATACTGGGAGCCCGTCTGACGGGGACTGCACCTTGATCAGTTTGCTGAGTTTCTTCATCGAATCCCCATTGCCGCGCCCGCGCGATTCAGCGCGGCGCCAAGCTCGTACTCGTATTCCAGGTCGTTTAGCCACGCGCTGACAGCGCTGACCCCTGACGCGACCAGCGTACTATCCGCAGCGTAGACCGCGCACGTCCAGTCATTGGTTGCGTTGTTCGCCCAGGTTCGGGCGAATGCGGCCGCGATCTGTCTCCACCCCAGCGGCGGGCCGCTGGGGTCAGGTGGCAGGCAGACCCTAAGGTGGGTGTCGCCGTAGATGTTTGGTGGACTGGGCTCGCAACTGTTGGTCCATACGAAGCGGTAGCGCCCACGTCTGTCACTCACCGTCTACCCCCGCCATGTACTCCACCGACAGGAGCCCCTGCTCACCGTCGCAGGGGTCCTGCGCCCAGGTGTTGGTGCGCAGGATCCAACCGCACCGAGTACAGATCTCAGTGACGATGACCCCGCCCCCGTTCGCCCTGGCCCCGCCCCATTCGTCTCCGATGGGATAGGCCACCCAGTCGTGCCCCGTCCAGTCTGAGCAGGGCGGCTCCTCGGGGTCGATGCAGATCTTGTGCCGTTCGTCATAGGCTCGGACCCAGGCGACCCCACCACCGTCGACGATCCCTAGGCCAGCACGCCAAGCCCTGACAGTGATCCACGTGGTTGCGGTGGGCCTGCCCCAGTCTCCATCGGAGACATAGGTATCAGCCGCATCGGCGCCGCTATCGGCATCGGGGTAGTCTACCTCGCAATTCCCATCATCGCACAGCCAGCCCGGTACGAGGACTGCCCCGCCGGGGCAGTCCTCGTCGCAATCGCCAGGGTCTGCCCAGTCGAGCCCCAGGCTTTCGGCGGCTTCGACCGCCGTCATGGTGGCCAGTAGATCCTTGATCGCTGCTGTGTCCATGTCACTCCCCCGGCGAGGTCTGAGGCCTCGCATCCTAGGTGTTGTCAGTCCAATCCCATGGCTCGCCGTTGGGGGCTCGCCTCGCGAGCCCCCTACTCCGGCGCTCGAGTTCAAGCCCGGTGTCGATCATCCGGCGGATCAACTCTCGGAGATCGACCGCTCTGACCTCGCCGTCACGGGATGATAGGGCCCGTTCAACGGCGGCAGCTACCCGGTGGGTATCATGGGGCCCGTGCCCACCGCCGGCGCTCCCGTACCAGCGGCCGGCATCGCGGTAGAGGGTCATCCCCGCCCTTCCTTTGCGGCGTAGCAGGCCTGACACAAGGTGCCATTGTCGTGGGACCCCAGGATCCAGAATGTCCCATTGTCGCTGTGTCCGCACCGATCACACGTCGCGTGGTAGACCCCGGCGTAGACCTCGGACCATTCAGCCGACGCTTCGATCATGCCGTGGAAACGGTAGACGTGTGCCTTCCTGGTTGGCTGTGTCATCGATCAAACCTCCTCAGGGGTGGCGCCTAACGCCACGAGCCTAGCAGGGTCGGTATGTTCTGCCACCCTATCGACGTCGATCGACATACCGCCCGATTCTTCGTGCCAATACTCGTTGGCTTCCTCTGCGGCATCGGAGAACACTTCCCACAGTGAATCGCAAAGGCCTCCCCCGATATCAGGATCGGGTTCCTCGATATCGTCGCAATCCAGATCGAACATTCGCTTGCAAGCGCTCAGCCATTCGGCCCGGGCCCAATTCTCCCAGGCTTCGTCAGTAGCCTCGATCTCAATCTCCGAGAGGGCGCCCTCGTCGGCAATCGGATAGTCATCGAGACCGGCCAACCACGCCACCATGGCGGGGGTCACACGGTCGACCCAGATAGCAACGCCATACGACCCATAGCCTCCATGGGTCGTAAACCACGCCGGGGTGGTATCATCGGGCGGGAAGTCCCGTTCCCAGGCCTGGTAATTGGCCACCGCTATCAGACCCCCGGAATAGTCGCTACCGCCAAGCCGATCGGGTAGGAATACCCCGGGCCTCTCAGCGCCGGCTGCGTCCGAATCGTTTGCCAGGCGGATACGGTCGAGCCCGACCGACCATGATGACTCCCTGAGATCGTCATATGGATCGGTATCCTGCGATCCCCGGTACATACTGACGGTCCCAAATGATCCCTCGAGACCATCGAACGGTGAGAGGTCGACGGGAGCCGGCGGTGGCGGTGGGGTCCACCGCGGCCGCACCTTGTCATGCTCTGCGGCATCTGGGCAGCCAGGGTAAACCGCAAAGGCGTGCGGGTTATCCCAACGATCGGCCGATCGGGCGTGGCGGAGTAGCAACGCGTCAGGATCCGCCCCCGTTGGGCGGTATCCCTCGCAACAAGGGCACCCGGCCGCTTGCAGGTAGAGGTCCTTCTCCCAAGGCTCAACGTCGCCGTGAAACAGGCCGTAGAGATCCCAAGGTTCGCCGCAGATCGCGCAATAGGTGTCAGTCATTGCCCATCGTCCTTTTCCAGCCGCCGTCACCGAACGGCTCGCCGGTGTGCGTCCATACGTGCGCGCCTTCTACGCGGTACCAGGCATCCTCGTCGCCAGCGGCACGCATGGCGCAGATCTGATCCGATGTGACGATCTCCCCGTCCACACGCAGCCGCGATACCAAGTATGGCGGCTGTTTGACCTCACGCCCGGCGGCCGCGTCTGCTAGCAGTTTGTCGAGTTCGGCACCAGAGAGGTTTGGTTGGTACAGCGACCGGTTCCAATCCATATACCGATTGTGAACGCGTTCGCGGACCCATTGCGGGACCCGTCGCCAGGCGGGATCATCCGTCACGCGGGACTTGAACTCCGCCATGATTCTGGAATGTGTCCAGCCACAGTGCCTTGCCCACCAACACATCTCAGCCAATCTCGATAGTAGCCGATGCTCGTGATTCATCGCGGTTGTCAGTCTCATTGGTTATCCCCGCAGTGACAGCCGCCAAGCGCGCAAAGGCGCCTTGGGCCGGTGTATGTCCAGCCGCATACCGGACAATGGGAATGGGCAGAGTCTGGATCTAGTACCAGCGGCTCTCCATCATAGTCGGCCCCGACCTCACCGTCACACCACAAGCTGACATACCCAATCGAGGTCATCACGCAGTCGTAGCCTTCCTGATCATCCTCCGGATCCGATAGCCGATCGGCCAGGTTATAGGCCAGCCATCTGAGATCGTGCTGCGTGAGTTCTGGTGTCATTGGGTGATCTCCCGATCATCCGACACCCTCCAGATCGGGTATGGCGGCGGGCCGTCAAACCAATCGGGGCCGAAACAGTAGGCCCGATTCCCGCTGTGACGCGCACCGGGGCCCAGCGGAGATGTCAGGTAGCATGCCCCCGGTGCGCACGGCGAGCAATACTGGGCATAGGTGTAGTATTCCGAGCGACACACGAAGATATCGACGCAGTCTGAGGTCTCGGCCGCAAGCTCGGGTGTGTCGACATAGTGGGAGAAGGCCTCCTCAGGGTAGCATTCGTCCGAGTCGAACCCCAGGCGGCACCCGTGGCATACCCAGTCAACACCCCCGAGAGTGTCAAGATCGGTGTCGTCGGGGTCCACCAGATCGGACCCGCAATCTGGGCACGTTGGGTCGCCGTAATTCGCCTCGGCAGATTCCCACCAATAGTCTACGGCGTGACACGGGATCACGCCGTAGCGGATACCGGTCTCAGGGTCACGGTTGACGGGCGGGCCCCCGGGGGTTAGTCCGCAGCCGCGGGAATAGTCGATCCCTGGGTAGTCAGTGAAGTTCATCTATTCCCCCAGCATTGCCGCGCGAAGCGCGGCCCGTTGGCACTCCACGCGGTTTGCGCGGTAGGCATCCCATGCGGACCGGTCGTACTGCCCACCCGCGTAGTCATCGGGACGGTAGCGAGCCTCCCAACGGCGCCACGAGTCTTGATCCCATTGAACGGTGCATACCGGCGGAGCCGGCGTAGGCCAAACGGAGTAGTTCATCAGCCAACCTCATACGTGCCAGGGTGGATCTCCCGCAGCGGGAGGTGGAGTAGTGACCTTTCTGGGTAGGGCAAGTACATTACAAGCCGACCATCCGGCAAGCGCCGGATGGTCATAGTGAACCCGCCCCGAGGATCTCCGACACTGATCGACACAGTGACCGCGTCGTCACGAGGATCCGTGTTGACCCCGGCGGACTTGCACCAGGACAGAGGAGGGTCAACCGGCTCCCAGGTGTTGGTACCGGACCAATCCTGGCCGGGGCAACCTTGCAGGGTTTCGGCCGGTGGCCCCGCCCCGCAGTTCGGGCACGCGCCGTCCAGCGAGTCTACTTCCGCGCCACAGCCGCATTCCCAGTCTACCGCGCTGTCGTGGTCATCTTCGACCCCGCCGCAATGCTCACATATTGGCTCGGAGACGCCCTCCTCGTCGATCGAGACGTGAACCCAGAGATCCTCGCTGTCGTCATGCCAGGTCTCTACGGCATCTTCCGATCCGTTGATTGTGATGTTCACTCTCCACACTCCTTACGGGCCGCGGCAGCGGCCCGTGCCAGGTGTTCTGCCGCTCTCCACAGCAACTGTTCTACCGCGTCAAACTCGCCCCGATCTGCCGCATCTGCGGCGTATCCACAGCACGCCTGGGCCTTCACAGCCCAAAAGGCGGTGTCGGTCATTGGTCCGGCCAGGGCGAGGTCATCGCCCAGGCTAGCCTGGGCCCATCCGTTGTCATTCATTTGGACCCCCAGCATTGCGGGCGCTGGGCGCCCGTTCCGTGGTCATTCACTGGACACACCGAGTAGTCCCACATGGGACAGACCACGCGCCCGTGCTGGTCCACCCCCGAGGCCTCCACCCGTACGGACCTGCCGGTAGGGGTCCGCCACGTGGCGATCGCGACCCCATCGTCTGAGCACGCTAGGGCACCCTCCAGCGGGCCGCTGAGATCATCCGTCGGGCCGCAGATCGGTAGCACGGGCTCGAGCGGTATGCAGTGACCATCGGACGCGCAGAGCATGACAGCGCCGTCCGACCGGCATTCGGTGTAGGCACCCTGCCAGGGGTAGCTGGCCAGCGCGGGGTCATAGCAACCGGCATCGTCATAGCCGCAAGGGCCGTCGCATGCGGCCGCCCCAACCACGAGGAGGATTGCTACAGCGGCCCCGGCAAGGTCGCTCGCGAAGTGTCGACGGTCGACGCGGTAACCCGTGCCAATGTCAACATAGGTCATCTGCCAGTAGCAGAGGCCCGCCGCGGCGAGGAGGAGGAGAACAAGGGCGGCCGCGACAGCGGCCGCAACGGTGAGAGTAGCGATCATTGGGCAATCTCCGGTCAGATGGTGTCGGCTGTTTCGAGCCGTTCTGCTGTGGTTACGATCGGCGCGTATGGGGCCAGCGGTCGGTCGTACGCGCTGGCCAGGCCGGCCAGCCGGAATCCATCGGGGCCATACATGGCGGCCTCGAGACGAGCTTCACGCTCGCCGGCCAAGAAAGCCTCGAGACGGTCCGGCGTACACATGATCGTCGCCGCGAGCGCAAAGCTCGCCGCGGCGTCAGGGTGGCCGTAGGGTCGGGCTGGTGTGCTGTGTGTCGTCATGCCCTACCCACGTTGCATGGACCGTGCCAACCCTCGAGCGACCCTTGATCCAATGCGTCTACGCGCGTTTAGCACGAAGTGTGCCAATGCTGCGTTGCAGCGCCAGTGAACACGTGATCCCGTGACACTTGAGCAGCTGCTCGAGCAGTAGTCTGATCAGTACTGGCCAGATGGCCAGGTGACACCTGACCCCTAGTCGCCGGAGCCAGCATTCCCGCGGCCTCGAGCGATTTGTGTCATTTCTGACACGCTTCACGCCCCTGGGAAGGGGACCACGCGGGTCCGCTTTCGACTTTCATCGCACAAAGAAAGGGGTAATATATTTTTCCATATTCTTATCGTATATGCCTACGCGAAATTTTCAAAACCAAATCAATGTGTCACTCACCCCCCAACTTGAAAGTCGGATTTTTCCTGGGGAAAAATGTTCGTTGAGAACTCACCAGGCCACAGCCTGGTCCTGTACCTGGTAACCACCTCGACGGAGATAGACCCGTCCTGGAAAACCTCTGTAACAACCATCTTGGACTTCTCATGGCGCCCCAGCAGAAGACTGTTGTCGGTGTCACCGAGTTCAACCTCATCTCCCACCTCTGGGACCCGGCCAGCCCCTCCACAGGTGAAGCAAGGTCTCACCTGCGGTCCGTAGTATGGGTGGCCAGCGATCTCACCTGTTCCAAGACAGATCTCACAACGTTTCATACCAGCCCCTAGACGCAAAAGGCGGCGCATTGGCGCCGCCTTTGTGGTGGTGTTGATTATGTTTGCAGCCAGCGGTGAAAACCATTTCCCCAGGATCGAGGGGGGTGTTTCAGAGGGGGGGGTCTACTTTGTGGCTGTCATCCAGTGCTTAACCCTGGCGTTGGCTATGTCCACGTAGTGCTGGTCAAGATCACACCCGATGAATGACATCCCCTCCATGAGGGCAGCACACCCGGTGCTGCCCGAACCGCAGAAGGGGTCGAGTACCAATCCGCCAGGTGGGGTGACTAGCCTGACCAACCAGCGCATCAGTGACAGTGGCTTTACCGTTGGGTGAATGTTCTTCCTGCCCTTGGTTGATGGGAGGCTGTCTAGGCCTGCTTCACGCTCTCCCTTGTTGGCCTTGGCGCAGTAGAAGAAGCGAGCAACAGAGCCGGAAGATCCCTTGATGGCAGCCTGGTGCCTCGGGTCAGCAGTGTTGTACACTACCCTATCGTTCGCGTACTCGCCGGCAGCTCGCGAGTTCGAGGTTGTGGTCGGTAGTGACGACATCACGCTATCACTACCATCGTGGCACACGTTGGCGGGCCAACGTCCTGTCGGCTGCTGGTATTCACCGATTGCCCGATTGGTGGTAAACGACGCGCCACGTGTGCCGCTATCGGTCTTCGCATACGCTCCGCCATTAAGGTTCTCGCTCGTGGCTACCCTGCACGCATCGATATTGAGCCCGCCGGTGCCATAGCGTTCGACGTTGGCTGCGACCGTGCCGATTAGCGGCTTGCGTGCTAGCACGGCTGGCTCGTGTGCTGGCTTGAGCGCTGTGCCCCAGCCATCCCATCGTTTGGCTAGGTCGGTTGCCTGGGCTGTATCAACGGGCCCATTGCCGTGTGACGGCTCACTACCGTACGCTGTGCCTCCCCATGTACCGCGTGGTTTGCGCGCTAGGTACTTGCCTGGGCCAACAACCTCACGCTCAGCGCAGGCTGACTTGTCCATAGCCTTACTGACGTCATGTGACTTTGGGAAGCCAGAGCCATACAGCCACAGTAGGCTATCTCGGATCTCAAAACCAGCGTCATCCACTGCACACCCAAGGCGGTGGTACGTGCGCGTACCACCGAACGCAACAAGGTGGCCACCAGGCTTGAGGACACGCAGCGCCAACCTCCACACCTCGGGGTCGTAGGATATACCGCTGCCGTCCCAGCGCTTGCCCATGAACCCCAGTTCGTATGGAGGGTCACACACGATTGAGTCGACGCTATTCTGGTAGAGGCCAGCCATGAACTCGCGGCAGTCGGCGACTACGATCACAGCCCACCTACCAGCTTGATGCTGGCCGTACCCGTGCACGGCTCAACCCACACCCTGCATGCCTTGCCCTGTAGATCCCTGACGTCAGCAGCGTTGTAGTGGCGGAGGAACTCAAGGATTTGCTCACTACCAGTGATGCGAAGGCCGGCACAGCCACCGAGCACTCGCACCGACAGCGATAGTTCCAGCCTCTGGTAGTCGAGGTCATCCAACCCAATGTGGGCGCTCTCGATGAGCGCCAGTTGGTGGTTCTCGAAGTCAAATCGGTGGTTCCCGAAGTCAAACATGCGCTCTGGTTCCATATCCTTCCGCTCCCCAGGCTCGATGCCGTGCCTTATCTCATATGATCGCTTCATGGCGTAGGTGTAGATGGCCGACCTGTCTATACCAATGAGGGCCCTGAGAAAGTCCAGCGTGTAGGTCTGGCTCATCACGCTGGCCCAGCCCTGCCGTTGCCATTGAAGTACTCGAGGAGGTCCCATTTACCATCGCCTGGTGACAGCCCGTCAGATGACCAGACGATTCTGTGTGGTTGGCATGGGTAGATGCCCCTGACTGCGTCCAGCCACCCCTCGCAGTACTTCCTTGAAGTGCTCTGTGACCCGGTGACACGCACCCAGCCAGTTGACAGGCGCTGCTCTACCCAGTAGTCGATCACCACCCTGCTCGTCACAGCAGTTGCCTGACCTTCCAGCCGTCGGAGTTCTTCCCATCACTGAACGGCCTCACCCTGAACCAGCCCAACCACCACCAGATGAGGTCGACCCCCTCCCAGATGGCCAGTGGCCACAGGCCAATGATGGACCACAGCACCACCATCAGTGGTGCCTTCACGGCCGGCGCTGCGAAGTAGGCCAACCTCTCCCCGTTGGTGACGTTGATGACAACCGGCGAGACGCTGGTGAATCCGAGGTACAGCGAGCCCATGAAGTAGTGAGGGTATGGCCTGAACGAGGTCACCCTACGGCCCTGAGCGATGGCCACGAGGGCGTGTGAGCCCTCGTGCAGGAACAGTGTGATGAAGGCCCCGACAACCATGAGTAGGATGGCAGCAAGCAGTGAGAGTGAGATCATGATCCAAACCTAAAAGAGATGAACGCCTCCTCGTCCGAGACAAAGAACCCCAGGTCTGAGAGCCTCTGGGTGTCGGCTTCCGACACGTCTTCAGGGTCGATGTGGTAGATCGTCATGACGTCGTGACTACACCCCGTCGGGTTTCGGTGGTCGCCATACTTGAGGAAGATCGTGAGCGCCTCGATGAGGTCTCTCATGGTGTGAACCTGCCCCTCACTCCGTCCTCCCAGTCGTCATTGGTGCCGAGCCCCACTCTCCAGTAACCAGCCCGTCCTTGATGTCGTATGAACCGACGCCTTGGATCGTCACCCTCACTGGGTAGCGCGGGTGCGATGGCACCTTCACGTCCCACCACCGGTCGAATGACACTTCCAGGACCAGCCTCTCGCCACAGGGTGTGGTCACCTCAACGCATGCGTGGCCACCGTCGAACTCGTGGCCATCAACACAGACAATGTCGTCTGAACGTCCACCGACGGTCACCATGTAATCGTTCTCGTACATCACTCTGCCATACCTGTTTCGTCGGCCAGCATCTTCCTGACTCGGCCGAGGTCCTCCTCGGTGTGAGGTACACCGCCGCCATTCAGGCGTAGGTAGAACCTCAGCCGGTCAGCCCGCGAGACGTCAACGTAGACAACGGTTGACGCGAGTTTCGTGAACCCGCTCTCCCGCTTGTCCATGTCGCGCAGCCAGTAACTATGCCACCCCTCGTCGTGCCAGACCTCGGCAGGGCGCTGCCCTGTCATGAAGGCAGCGATCGCCCGCAGTCGTTGCTGCCCGTCGATCACCTCCTCCGGGACGGTCCAGTATTCCGGCACGGGGGAGAATCTCTTCGACCGATAGCGCTGCACGTAGATTGGCTGCTGCACTCCCCCTGCCAGAACGTGCCCGATAAACCTGGACTGCTGCTGATAGGTCCAGACAGGGCCTCGTTGGTAGTCTGGGTTGAGTATCCACCTGGGATAATAGTCGTCACGACCTACCCTGCGAACATCCCCGTAAACCCTCTCGGTCAACCAGTCCCACGATTCCGTGGGACCCTGTGTCGACACCTCGAACCTCCAGCGGTCCATCCCGATTCCCATCACCAGTCCCTCTCGGTATCAAGTGGTACCTCGTAGTTTTCGAACCACATCCCCGTCCAGTCGAGATAGCTATTTCTCTTGACCTCCTCGAGCAGGGCCCTCGCAGAGGGCCCCACGGATGACGATACGATGGCGTCCCGGTGCTTCGTCCAGGTAGTTCCTTTGGGGGCCTCGAAGCTGGGTATGGCCTTGATGAGTGACGTGCGGTCGTCCTCCAAGTCGGCTTCTCTGGATTCTGCATCGATCCGGTTGCTGAACGCACACATCGGCCAACAATCGTCGTCGACGGTGCACATCACAACGTAGATTTTCCTAGTCAAAGAAGTCCTCCACCAGGTACTCGAGCATGACGATGACGATGATGGCAGCCACTACGCAGACCAGGTCCATCATCTCTTCCTGCGCCACATCGGCCCACCCCACTGCTCGCCAACGGCCTCTCCAAAGGCCTCCGCAGCCTTCACCACCGCTTCGCAGGCTGATTCAACAAGGCTAACCATCACCAGGTGCTGCCACGCCTTGCGTGCGTCCTCAGGTGTAGTGATGTGTCCCTTGTCGATGAGGATGGCCACAATGTCCGAACCCTTGGCGCTACTCATTGCCCCACACCTCCAGCAGTGCGAGGGCTACTGCCTCGCCAAGCCACGCGGACTCCTGACTGTGCCACACCGGGTACTCGGTGTCTGAGCACCAGCTGACGCACCACAGATGCGGGTCGTCGGTCTGTACCGACACCCACGGGCTAGTCATGTACAGCATCCCCAGCAGCACACCGATGGTGGCCCAGTCGGTGAGACCTGGGTACTCGCCCACGTCGACGCCACCCTTGTTGCATGCCGCGGCGCTTGCGCTGCCCAGTCGCACGAACGGTCGAAACGGGTTCCCGACAGCGACTGCCATCCCATCCCGCCACGCAAACCTCGGATGCGCCACCAGGAGCTTCGATGTATCCTGCCAAGCCATCATCGTCCCGCCCTGCGTTTGAACCACCTCCTCATCAGAGGCTTAGGCCAGCACCACCCATAGATGGACCACATAACGTCAACCACCTCGTCCACGTCCCTGCCATACTTGGTGATGTCGTTCAGGTAGGCCTCGCGCTCCCAGCGCCAGCGGAACCATGCGAACAGGACAGGGACAGGCAGGAGGAGATATGACACCTGCCAAATGATGGGGTACCTCTTGGCTTGTCTGGTGTGGATCATCTCGTGCTCAAGCGGTCTTGGATGGCCGTTAAGGGAGTGCGTCCACCCGTTGTTGTAGTCGTCGATCTTGGCCTGCGGCACGGTGGTAGGGGCGTAGATGGTACGACTCCCGATCGTCGTCCAAGCCCTGCGCATGAAGTCGTACCCGACGAGGTTGAAGACCCATCCCAGGGCCCGCATGAGGAGAGAGTCGCGCTTGCTCCTAACGACCACCGGGCGGTCGTTGAGGTACTCCCTGATCATGACCACTGACAGCACGAGAGCGGCGAGTGCCATGGTGGAGAGTGTGATGACTGCGATGGTGCTCACTTCACCACCCAGTACTCAGCCGTGAACTCACCGGACACGCACACCTCCACCACCGGCCCGCCCTCGGCGGGCCGAGCCCGGAAGTAGATGCATTCACAATCAGAGGCAATGGGGTAGTCGCTGTCGGCGCTATCCCATTCCTCCGCATACGCAACCACCGCATCGTTGGCCGTGTCCGCATAGACGACCGTTGCGTAGGACCCGACCGGCAGGTCATCGCACTCGTCGTCTGGGTGCCAAACCAGCCACCTTGGCGAGCACTTGTGAGAGTCGTAGAAGTACCATTCCTTGCAGATATCGCAGCGATTCATACACCACCACTCAGCCGGAGCCTCCGCCCCTGGTCCCACGCGTTTGTGGTAACCTGCTTCACATGCTCGTCGCCGCCAACAAGCAGCTGGTCCCTCATCTTCGGCCCCCACATGGTGGCCGGAGTACGCCCCACCTTGGGGGCGATCTGGTTCCAACTGGCCACCGTCTGTTTCGTCCCCCTGGGGGCGTATCCGAGCGGCTGGTAGTTGCCACGTGTATCAGGAATGAAGACGATCCCCTCACAGACCTCGGCCACCAGGCCGTGGGCCTCGAGTTCGCTGATGTCAACCGGCGCCTTCACACACTGGTTTGGGTTGGCATCCACCGGCTGCACCGGGGCCAGGCTCATCTCGATACGTTGGTCGCGCTTTGCGCGGCCGACGTTGTTGTAGTGGGAGAACCAGCAGCCGGCCTCATACCACACGCCGTTACCAACGGCGTCATGCCACATCACCTTGCGGTAGCGCTCCAGGGTACACAGTGCCATCGGCACGCTGGAGTCACAACGCCAGCCACCTAGTGCCGTCCACCGCTCCCATATCCTACCAAGGACGCTGCTGTTCGGGATAGTGACCTGCACCAGCCTCCATGGAGCATCCCAGTATCTCGCCACCAGCCACTTCAGGTTCCCCTTGGACGGGAACCCGTCGAACACCGGATCGGCCATCCTGGTGCCAGTGAACTTGGCGCTGCCATCGTAGGAGCCTGCGTCCCAGAAGGGGATGTGGCCGATCACCTCCTCGGCATACATGCCGGTCAGGTGCTGCACGCACAGTACAAAGGCGATGTCGAAGTACCCATGCTCGGTGAGCGCCCCGACAAGGGCGCTCACTTCACGGTTGGTGATGACCTCCTTGGTGCCCGGCAGGGAGACCGTCTCACCGCCCACGGGATGGGTCTTGGCACACAGTTGTGGGACCTTCATGCGACTACCGAGGATGTGCTCGGCGAGGAAATCAGACCTGAAGCCATGCGGCAAATCCCTCCACCTGCGCCGCTGTGCGGCGTAGGATCCTTGCATCAGTACATCGACGAGGCTGTCTGTGATGATCTCGAACTCCCCAACCGGGGCTCTGAAGCAGAACCCGTCGTGGCCCAGCCTGAATACGCTGTAGTCACCCGTCTCCAGTATTCTATTACAGGCTACGATTCCCACCGGTTGACTCCCATACCTTAACGGTAAATGAGTTGCCGCCCAGGCATGACCAGTGGGCGGAGAGGTGGGCGAGGCCCTCCCGGACGGCCAGTGGCTGTGACTTGATAAACTCCTCCATGGCGGCCCGAAGGGCCGTTATTGAGGCGATGTGCTTGTGCTTTTCAGGATAGACCGCATGAAACGTCACTGGCAATCCCTCTCTGCCACCACCCAGGCTCGCTCGGCTGCTCGTCGCTCGATGTCGAAGTATTCCGGCCTGACCCTGCTTGACCTACCGTAGTTGGCCCTGTGCCACCTGTTGAATGACTTCAGGTCCTTCGGGCTGTCGTCCAGGTGGTACCACACCACCAGCCTGACGTGGACGGTGCTGACCCGCTTTTCGAAGAGACGGAAGATCTTGAATGAGTCAGCAACCGAACAGAGCAGATCGTGCCTAGCCGACACGGTCGCCACCACATCGTGGTGGTGTGGCTTCCCGAAGAAGGCGAGCGGGCACTTTGGGCTCAGGTTGTCGTTAGCCCTGAGGATGTTGCTGAGGTGGTATGAGATGCTCACCAGCCGACCCAGCGGTAGGTACTGATCAGCCCGCGCTCCTGCTTCGGGTCCGCGAGGAATGCCGCGATCTCCTCGACCAGCCCACGGCAGACGTCGGCTGGCCCCGACTCAACTAGCCAGCCGTTCACCCAGACGTGCCACTCGTCACCGTCCATGACCTCGGCGACCATGATCGGTTCCGTGAAGGAAAGCACGCCGATGCTGGTGCGCAGGATGAGTGTCTTGTCTGTCATTCATCAACCCCCAAGAGGTCGGTTATCCTGTGGAACCTCAGTCCGCCGTCAACCACCAGACATGTGGTCCGGTATTTCGGGAAGCAGACGCGCGACCCGACAGTAACGCCATGGAAGTCGTCGCATCCGCGAGGCATGGCAACCACCTCACCCCAGCCGCCACCACGGTGGCGGAGGAAGTCCTCGATCTGGGGGTTGACAACGTGGATGCCGCCAACCATTCCCTCCTGCTCGTCCGGTTGGACGAGTACCCAGCCCGGGGCTGGGAGCATCGGCACCGGTGAGTGTTCCCAAACCGGTACGCCGATGGCGATGATCTCGTGCCACCACAGGTGGCGGTACCTACTCTCGTTCTCCTGGTTGAATCCAGCACCAGGAGTGGCGGCGACGATCGTCCCCCTGTAGACGGACTGGTCAGCCCACGTCCACACGGGGACCAAGTGATCGCCGTCTACGAGCTTCCTGAGCGGTTTGGCATCCTCCTCTACCGGGTCCGCCCCGAGGGCCTCTACCTCGAAGAACTCCGCCTCTACGTTGTTTTTCCATCCCTCCTTCAGGGCTGGGATGATGAGGCCGCCAGGGGAGACCTCATCGCTGTTGGTGAGAGTGCTCGCCCACAGCCGCCCACGCCGGGGGTTGATGTTGCCAAGGCTAAGCGCGTGGGCGATGAAGCTATCGTTACTCATGGCGAACGCCTTTGGCCCCGCGGAGGTTGGCCCCGGTGAGGTTGGCCCCGGTGAGGCTGGCCCTGGTGAGGTTGGCCCAGGAAAGGTTGGCCCCGGTGAGGTTGGCCCCGGTGAGGTCGGCCCCGTAGAGGTTGGCCCCGTAGAGGTTGGCCTCGGTGAGGTCGGCCCCGATGAGGTTGGCCTCGGTGAGGTCAGCCCTGGTGAGGTTGGCCTCGGCAAGGTCGGCCCTGGTGAGGTTGGCCCTAGTGAGGTCGGCCTCGGCAAGGTCGGCCCCGGCAAGGTCGGCTATGGTGAGGTTGGTCCCGTATAGGTTGGCCACGGAGACGTCGGCCCTGGTGAGGTTGGTCCCGTATAGGTTGGCCCAGGAGAGGTCGGCCCCGTAGAGGTTGGCCTCGAAGAGGTCGGCCCCGGAGAGGTCGGCCCCGGTGAGGTTGGCCAGCCCCAACCCGCCGCTCCGGCCGCTATGTTGGCACCTCTTCAGTTCACACAGGGCGGCCAGGAGCGGTTGGCCATCTGGGATGTCAGACCATTCGTCGAGTTCTTCGACGATGGTCCACGACGATGCCCTCACCTTGGTCTCCCCAACCACCAGGTCAACCGGGTCTATCACGCGAAAGCACCTGACGAATTCTCCCCTCGACGTCCCAGCCACCCTGATGGCCCCGTCCGGTGTCGTACAGGCATTCCACCCTGGCGCGCAGTCCCTTGGTGAATGATCAACAGCGACGCGCGGCAGGGTGTAGGGGAGAGTCCCATCCCACACCGGGCTTCCGTAGCCACGAATTGGCGACGCCAGGTTGGGTGCGAACACCCGGTAGTAGCTTGTCATCCAACCCTCCGCTTCCCGGTGATCGGGCTAACCATGTTGAACTCCCCAGCCGTCCCCTTCGGGGACGGCGGCAGCTGGGAGAGTTCCTCGCGGACGAATTCGGCCAGCGCCGACACTGCGTGCCCCCTGGCGATGCCGGCCTCGTAGTCGCCCTTCACTGCCCAGGCGAGGCGTACGAGTTCTTCGAAAAGTTCGGACAAAGGAGCCTCCCGTGTCGGTCGATGTATTGCACCACTGGCGTCCATACGCCAGGGTACTCGAACACCACCACGAGGGCCACGAACGTGGCCCCGTCAGTGCTAGGGCCGACGAACTTCAGCCGGCCGTCGATGGGGTGGATGTATTTGGCCGTGCCGGTAGGTACCGACAGGTCCCTGGCTGGGTCCCCGATTGCCCGGTGTGGTCCGCTGGTATATCTCGGCGGGATTCCGAAACACCACCGCCAGAAACAGGGCCTCTCGATGGAAGCCCGGATGAGCATGGTAACCTTGGTGCCAGGTCTGGTGGACTCGCTGTACCCCTTCTCGATCCACTCGCCCAGCGCCTTCTTCCCATATGGTGGGTTGACGAAGACGTTGAGCCCTCCCCAGTCCTGACTGAGGCCGTCATCCGCCTCGGTGTAGAACATCGAACACTTGTGGTTGACCACGGACGCTGCGGCGTCCAGTTCGAATGGTCCGTGGAGTTCATCGAGACCATCGAACAGTTCCTGGGGAGTCCCCCAGTCTACGATCCCCTGGTTGCCCTGGTCTGGGGACTCCCCGCTCTGTAGGATGATGCGGTTCATACCACCTCGGGGTCGGCCATGGCAACCAGGGCCGTGTTTACCACCAGGAGGTGGGCTGTCTCGGCCCTGGCAACCAGGGCCAGGTCTACCACCTCTTGGTAGTAGTTGAGCTTCACCAGCGCCTCGTTGAGGTTGTTCGGCAGCGTCGTGCTGGCCTCCAGCCGACACTCAGGGATCATCCCCCCACAGTGGCTCCTTCGCACGAGGGCAAGGCGAGCGCTCGACACCCCCTGGATGGAGATCTCCAACTGGGCCAGCCCGTCGGTGGTTGCGCTCACCTTGGCGAAGCGCGCAGCGCTCCGCAACTTCTTGGCGAGGTTGATTACCACGGTAGCCCACTGCACTTTTGTGATGTTCACTTGCACCCCCCAATCGGGCCATATTGCTTGCGGTAGAACCACCACTCCTCGAGGATGTCCAGCCACGCCTCAAAGCGCATGGTGGCGTTCACCGGCTTGTTGTCAACACGTGTGATGGCTAGTGGTACCCTGCCCTCAGGGCAGGTCTCCTCAGCCTGGGCGAGAGCGGCCTCGATGCCAACCACCTTGCGGTGCTTGCACTCAGTCCAGAACACTGGCATCACCACGTCCTGCATGCCGTGGTCACGCATGGACTGACGGGTTCGCTTGATCTCCTCGCCAGGCATGCGCTCAAGGATCTTCTGCACGCAGTAGCGTTCGAACTTGGCACCCTTGCGATTGGGCAGGCCACTGGACAGTTTCCGTTTCGGGAAACTGTCCACCTCGGTGATGTCGAAGCACCACTCAGTATACACCGCGTGATGCTTGCGGTACGCACCCTTGGCCAGGGTCTCTGGCTCGCCGGCCCCGTTGATCCGGCGGTGGCATTCGGGACAGAACACAACCCAGAGGCGGCGTGCCTTGTTGAACGGGTACCGCTGCCACACGCTACGGGCGTGTGGGCAGTGGAAGTTAACATCCGGCATGGTATTTCCCGGTGGGGTCAGGCGTCAGCCAGACGAGTCCCTTATAGGACTCGTCGTGGCAGGTGAGGCCGTGGGCCTTGATGACGCAGTCCGACATGGGCACCTTGTATAGCAATGACAACATTTGCGAACCGAGGTAGACGAAATCTCCGACTTTGGCGTCAAAGACCGGCCCTGGAACGAGGAGGTACTTAGGCAAGGATCACCCCCACACCTGCGGCCTTGGCTTGCTCCACCATGTCGGCGGTGCCGCGGCCGCCGGGGAAGGCTACGACGAGGTCAACGTCTCCCATGGACAACATGTCTCCGTTGCGGATGGGCCCCGCCGCCTTTCCGTAGCGCACCCAGTGGGCCGGGCATGGCTCACGCGGGATGCCAAGGTTCCTGGCCCACTCGTCGGCGTAGGTGTCAGCCCCACTGGCGTTGCCATGTCTGATCCTGGTGATCGGCCTAATGATGTTCAGACAGTTGAGGAACCCGTGCAGGTACGAGTAGTTAGAGAAGTGTCTCCCCCCGCAAACGATGATAGTCATGGTTGCTCACAGCGGGGGCACTTCTCGTAGGCCCCCCTGGTTGTGACCAGCACCAGACCGGCATCGGTGATCATCTTGAATAGGCGGTCTACCGCCTCGTTCTCGTCTGGTGACCAGACGCGTCCGTGCATGTTGAGGGCCGCATGAATGGCACCCCAGAACCAGTCCGGTACTGGCTGGAACTGCTTGTCACTCACCACAGACGTCCTCCATGCAGTAGTCGACCCAGTAGTCTAGTGGGCCGTCTGGGGTTTCCCGACGGTCGCACTCGGCTGCCACCTCGACTGGCACGTAGATGCCCCAGCTAACAGTTCCGACATCCTCATGCCAGCCATCTGACGCCTCGTCGCGGTAGTATTCGAGGGTAACCTGCGCCGAGTCTCGCGCTTCGCAGGCATCATCGGCGAATTCGAGCCTCTCCTCCGGGTCGTAGGTTATGAACGCCGGATGTGACGGATCACCATCGTCGAGACCTCCACGCTGGATGATTTCGATCGCCCTGATGAGGGCGTAGACCACTTGGTGGTTGATAGTCTTCACGGTCACCTCGCCACCTCAACGATCTGATCCCATGCGTGGTTCACGGCGTCTCCATCGGTGACCCCAAGGGTGTCGTCACGCCACCCGACACCGAGCGTCTGGTCCATTGCGTCAAGCAGCCCTGCCACAGCTGCCTCCAGTGCAGCCACCCGCCGGTGTGCCCGTAGTAGCGCCTCCCATGCCGACGTGGCGGGGAACCTGCTGAAGAGGTCGACGTTCCACCGATCGCAGGCTTCGCGGGCCTCGGCCTCGGCCTTTGGATCGCTGTATGTCCTGCCGTTATAGCTCAATGAATGCCTCCATCAATTCACCCCGAAGATTCCGTGTGGGTTAGCCCGCGCCCAGTCAAGAAGCCTTGCGAGGGCCCGCCCGGCGTTGCCCGGTGTCGGCTCCCAGTAGTTTTGTGCTCGCTCGGTACCGAGGGCGGCGACAGCCGCCTCTAGGGCACCGATGACATCGGATGCCACCTTTCCATCCAGCCACCTGATGCCATCCTGGTGCAACTCGGCCCTGAACAGGCCTCCGTAGTTGTAGGTTACGTTGAGACTGGCATCTGTGGTGCCACCCAGCACATATGTGCCGCCGTCGCGGAACCGATCTGTCAGCACCAGCGGCTCGCCGTCTGGGCCGTTAAGGTTTACCCACCAACTCATTTGCCTGTCCTTCCCACACACTTGGCCTCGGTGATGTCAGCCCCGGTGAGGTTGGCCCCGGTGAGGTTGGCCCCAGTGATGTCGGCCCTGTGGAGGGCGGCCCCGGTGAGGTTGGCCTCGGTGAGGTTGGCCCCGGTGAGGTCGGCCCTGTAGAGGTTGGCCCTGGAGAGGTCGGCCCTGGAAAGGTTGGCCTCGGAGATGTCGGCCCCGGAGAGGTTGGCCCTGGTGAGGTTGGCCCCAGTGAGGCTGGCCCTGGTGAGGTTGGCCTCGAAGATGTTGGCCCTGGTGAGGTTGGCCTCGAAGAGGTCGGCCCCGGTGAGGTCGGCCCCGGTGAGGTTGGCCTCGGTGAGGTTGGCCCCGGTGAGGTTGGCCC
>Ga0180007_10002877_pt1 | contig 19945 bp, 15 predicted proteins | sample MM_PC_MetaG_FD_121122 | JGI IMG/M metagenome (GOLD analysis project Ga0180007, IMG submission 121122) | Groundwater microbial communities from the Aspo Hard Rock Laboratory (HRL) deep subsurface site, Sweden - MM_PC_MetaG | ecosystem: Environmental > Aquatic > Deep subsurface > Groundwater... | reverse complement strand
TTGAGCTTTTTATAAAAAGTATTGAACCAATAAGACCTGGCCGTTGCTATCCTCGAAAACACCGGATATCATCCAGAAAGTTTTACTTGAACTATAAACCAATCGCTTAAGTTAATGACATTGAGTAGCCACTGACTATGACAGCCTTTTGTTTGGGATAAATTTCTACTATTCTTTCATATGTTTTGCGGCCATTTATTCCTGGGTCCATAATCATATCAAGCAATATTAAATCTACTTTATTTTCTTTCAAATATGAAACGGCTTCTTCTCCACAGGGCACAGCCTTGGTTTTATATCCGAGTTTTTCAAGCATTTTACAGGAAATTTCTCTCTGACTTTGAATGTCATCAACAACAAGTACTATTTCTCCGTTTCCTTTATATTTCTCTATAGGCAATGATGAAACTTTGGTCGATAACTCTTTTCTTGTTATTGGAAAGTATAGGTCAAATATTGTTCCTTTTTCATTACTTGTTACATTTATATAGCCTTCATGATCTTGTACAATATTCCATACAACAGCCAGTCCCAAACCTGTTCCGCTTCTGCCCATTACCTTCTTTGTGAAAAACGGTTCAAAAATCCTCTCAAGATACTCCGGTAATATTCCTGAGCCATCGTCATATACAGACAAAATCACGTACTCACCTGTGTTTATGTCATCATACCCCCTTATCGGCCGATCCACATAACAGTTTTTTGTCGATACTATTACCTTGCCTTGACCCTCAATAGCTTCAGAAGCATTTGATATAAGATTCATTATTACCTTTCTGATATGAACAAGAGAGGCGGATATATTGAGCAAGTCAGCATCAAGCTTGGTTTTAATGCTAACTGTGGGATGAAATTGCTTAAGTTTTGCAAACTCAGGAGAAGTTAAATATTCTCTTATAACATAATTTAAGTTTAGCGGTTCTTTTGTGGATGCCACACCTCTTGCAATTGTCAGCAGATCCTGGACGATAGAAACGGCCTTGTTCCCTGACTCCTGAATGGTTTCTATAGGCTTTCTTAATTTGCTGTTTTTAGGCAAATCAAGTAATAATAATTCAGGATAGCTTACAATTCCGGATAAAACATTGTTCAGATCATGGGCAACACCACCTGCCAAAAGTCCAAGCGATTCCATCTTCTTGGATCTTGCAAGCTTTTCTTCACTCTCTTTAAGCTTTATTTCTGCACGCTTGCGCTCGGTGATATCATGATTTACTCCATAGATCCTGACCGGCTGGCCGTTGGCATCTTTGATAATGTGATAACGAACATTTGTGTATCCTATCGTCTTATCCGCAGAAATAAAACGGTGTTCTATACGTCCGCTAATGTTGGTATCGCTTGACTCTTGTGCTTTACGATAGTCTTGTTCAATAAAAGATATGTCGTCCGGATGTAGAAAGAGGCTGGTATATTCAGCCGATGACATTGTATATCTCCCGACTTGTCTTGCCGTGGTACGAAAGCTCTTATAAAAATGGTCGTTGAATATAAAAAGATCATTAGCTATATCGTATTCCCAGTGACCGAGATGGGCCATATCCAAAGCATTACTCAGCTTAGCCTGAAGATCCTCCCGCTCCTCCTCGATCCGTTTGCGCTCAATAGCATTAGTAAAAGTTTCACCAACAAGGCGCAGAATCTGAGGTTCGTATGCCCAGTCCTGATAATTTTGTATCGTATCAAATCCGACAAGTCCAAGCAATCGATCACCAAGTCTCATGGGAATGATAATAATCGATTTGATATCTTGGGAATCAAATATTTCCCTTTTGAGCCTGGCTTCAAGCGGCAGAACGGATACATTTGGCACTTGGAGAACGTCGACTTTTCGAATTTGTTCAGTAAACCACGGCAGTTCCTCGGCAATCGGAACGTTTCTTAAATTTTCCATTTGCGGCGAAATGCCTTCGGCACACCACTCGTGTGTATTATCAGCAAGTTTACCATCGTTATGTAATATATATACATAGGCGCGGTCTGCTCCAAAAAATAAACCAACAGCAGATAAAGCGCGATATATGGCAGCATCTATTTCGTCTGGCCCCAGTCTTATAAATTCCGAAGATATTGCGCTAATCAGCCGTTCAAGGTCTATCCTCCGTGCCAGGGTGTCTTTTGCCTTCTTGTGTTCAGTTATGTCACGCCCGATACCCAACACACCGGCTAATTGACCGTCATCGTGATAAATTGGTGTAGTTATAGTTTCAAGGATTTCACGATGTCCATCAATTATAAAATTTACATCCAGCTCGTTTATGAGGGGTTTTTCTTTAATCATTACCTCATTATCGTGCTTTAGCAAAAAATCTGCCAACTCCTTATTCAGAAAATCGTAATCCGTTTTACCAACGATCTCCTTTTCTTTTGCGCCAAATAAACTTTCAAATCTGGAATTACAGTAAATATAGTGGCCCTGCTGATCTTTCACCCAAAGCAAATCAGGAATTACCCGGATTAATGTTTGCAGACGTCTTTTATTATCTTGTAATGCTTCCTCGATTATTTTGCGCTCGGATTCAGCTTTTTCCAACTCCAGAACCCGTTTTTCTAATTCTTCATAGCTAAGTTTTTCAGACATGACTGCAACCTGTAGTTCCTTGATCTTTTCAAGTTATTAATACTATCAGTATGCTTGAATCTACTAAGTTAAACTTTTCAAACGATATACATATAATATAACTATATAATCCAATTAATAATATTTTGCAATAATCCATTTTACCCGTTCAGTATAATGACATTTATCAGCTTATATGGACAAAGGTTTTTTTACACTGTTCGCCCCTTGATATGAGACTGTATGTTTTAAAAAGATATAGTTGTGGCAGCATTCTTTTATCTTGACATTTATAACCGCTTAAGCTTAAAAAACCTATCTGGTCTGTCTTGCTTGAGCTTTATATTTTGCTCCAAGATAATGATTTATCTAAGATATCAGAAACAGCGGAATTTCTTGTAATTTACCGGTTCTCTGGTTTTTTGTAATCGGATTCGAATTTTGCTTTTGTGATATATTATTTTTAGTTCAGGAGGAATGATTATGGGAGAAGAAAGCGCAGGAGCTCTCAAGGAAACTTTGGAATTTTACTCAGGAAAGAGAAGCGAACTGATCCCCATTTTGCAGGAAGCACAAGGAATTTATGGTTATCTTCCCGAGGAAGCGATTCAGATAATAGCTGAATTTTTAACAATTACTTTGGGTGAGGTTTATTCCGTAGCATCTTTTTATAACCAGTTTCGTTTAATACCTTTGGGAAGAAATACGGTAACAATATGCCGTGGCACTGCCTGCCATATTCGTGGGGCCCCACAAATAGTTGATGAAATAGGGGAAGTACTCAATTTAAAAGAGGGTGAAACATCAGAAGATATGGAATATACCCTTGAAACCGTTGCCTGTATTGGTTGTTGCGCACTGGCTCCCTGTGTTAAGGTTAATCATAAAATTCATGGTTGCCTGGAACCGGGACAGGCTAAAGGACTTTTCAACATTGCACCTCGGGTTGAAAGTAATTAACAAGGAGAAACTTACATATGGAAAAAGTTACTCTTACAATAGACGATAAAGAGATAATTACCGATAAGGAATCAAATATACTAACAGCTGCTTTGGAAAATGGTATTTATATACCCCACCTTTGCTATTACTCAGGGCTGGAACCACCCGGCATTTGCAGGCTGTGTGTGGTTGATGTTTCCGGTGATATAGTTTTTTCCTGCCGGTCAACAGTAAAAGAAGGAATGGTTGTTAAAACAAGAAGCCCCGTAGTAGATAAGATACGCGAGGTAAATTTTGAGATTATAATGGCAAACAACCATATGTCCTGCAAAGGTTGTGCTGCAACCGGTTTTTGTGAAGTACAAAAAATAATGGCTTTTTGCAAAACCGACAAAAAAAGAGTTCGCAGGTTAAGACCACCTGAAAAACAGTTTCCTATAGATGAATCAAATCCGTGCTTTGATTATGATGCTAATAAATGCGTGCTTTGTGAAGTTTGCATAGGAACCTGCAATAAAATACAAAAAGCTTTAAATTTAGTAGGCCGCGGATGGAAAACCAAGGTAGAATTCCACGGAGATACATCAATATGTGAAAAATGCGGTGATTGTGTTGCAAGATGCCCTGTTGGCGCTCTTGTGCCAAAAGGCAAGGCTCAACTACAAAAATCAGCATAGTTTTTATTAATAGTATTTATAGCGGGTACAGCTAATTTATTTAATTCCGTTTCTTATAAATAAAGCGCTGTCGATAAATAATTGATTGTCGGCAGCGTTTTTTTGCTTTACACCTTTTCGTATAATGCCACTCGAAATTCCATAACTAATTTAATCTATATAGGGAACTTGACAACCCAACAGGGTAAGCGCATTAGGATTTTTCTTAAAAATTAATTTGATTAACTTATGATTATTGGGTTCATTCAAAATCGAAATAAACACATTCGTCATTCCGGCGAAAGCCGGAATCCTGTAATTTTAATGGGTTCTGGATACCGGATCAAGTCCGGCATGACGGTTTAAGTTGTTTGTACATAGCCATTATTTCTAAATGCGGTTACCCTGGACAACCCTTTTTTTCTATTGACATTTTATTTATGGCTTGTGTATGATCAAAAAAAATAATTTTAGGGATGTTTGGTGCACGGAATACGGTTTAAATCCGTAACGGTCCCGCCGCTGTAACCCTGCCGCTTAATAAGCGGAACCCTTTTAGCATTGTTGAGCCACTGTTCTGACAGACCGAAAAGGTCTCGCATGATGGGAAGGCGGCTTAAAGGGCGGGGAAGTCAGAAGACGAGCTGAATATCACATGTTTCAAAGAACTTGATGGCAAAGGGTTCTGGTAGGCAACATAGCCTGTCGGAGCCCTTTTTTTATTTCCGGCGGGGTAAATCCATTGTATATAGGTGAGGATATGAAAACCCAGATTGAAAAAGCAAGAGAAGGCATTATAACAGAAGAAATCAAAAAAGTTGCATCGGATGAAGGTTTATCTGATGAAATCGTCAGACAAAGGGTTGCATTAGGTGAAATTGTAATTTCAAGCCATCCTAAGCGCAAAAATCAGAAAATAGTCGGAATAGGGAAAGGTTTAAGAACAAAGGTCAATGCTTCAATCGGCACATCTTCAGATATTTGTGATATTGATGCAGAAGTCCGAAAGGCTATTGCAGCAGAAGAAGAAGGTGCTGATACGCTTATGGAGCTTTCCGCAGGTGGAGATCTCGATGCAATCCGACGGGCCGTTCTCGCAAATACAAATCTTGCGGTAGGAAACGTGCCATTATATCAGGCATTCAAGGAAACTACCGCAAAATATGCAAATCCTGGCAAACTTGATCCTGAATATCTGTTTGATCTGATCGAAAAACAGCTTGATGACGGAATCAGTTTCATGGCGATTCATTGCGGCATAAATCAATATACTATTGAACGCTTAAGAAAACAGGGATACCGCTACGGAGGTCTTGTTTCAAAGGGCGGAACTTATATGGTCGCCTGGATGGATATAAACAAAAAGGAAAACCCGTTATACGAGCAGTTTGATCGTGTTTGCGCTTTGATGAAAAAATATGATGCAGTACTTTCTCTTGGAAACGGCATCAGGGCCGGAGCTATTCACGACAGTCATGACAGGGCTCAGATGGCAGAAATGATCATAAATTGTGAACTTGCCGAGTTGGGACGTAAAATGGGTTGCCAGATGATGGTGGAAGGCCCGGGGCATGTACCACTTGATGAAATCGAAGGAAATATAATGCTTGAAAAGCGAATGAGCGGCAATGCCCCATATTATGTTCTTGGCCCTCTCCCGCTTGATACCGGTGCCGGATATGATCATATAGTTGCAGCTATTGGAGCTGCCAATTCAGCCCGTTTCGGTGCAGATCTGGTATGCTACATAACTCCTGCCGAACACCTTGCGCTTCCCAATGAACAGGATGTGCGGGAAGGTGTCCGGGCAACCCGCCTTGCTGTTCGTATAGGCGATATATCCAAATATCCAGATAGGCGCGACAGAGAAAAAGAAGCTGCAATGGCAAGACGTGACATGCGCTGGGATGATCTTGAAAAATTGCTCATGTTTCCCGATAAGGCAAGAGAGGTCCGCCAGAGCAGGGCGCCTGAAAATACACAAACCTGTTCCATGTGCGGCGATTTCTGCGCCATGAAAAAGGGTATGGAAGTTTTTTCAAATGATATAGGCGGCGATAAGATTTCATGTGCAGGAAAATAATATTATGGACAAACTTAACAAAGCAATAAATTCAATTTGCTCTCCGGATACAGCAGTATACAAGGCTGCTCTTGAGCGTTTGGCTCAGCAGGCCCGTCCGGCAGGAAGTCTTGGTGTTTTAGAAAATTTATCGGCAAGGCTTGCAGGCATTGCAAAAACAATTGATGTACGATTGAAAAGAAAAGTTATAGTTACATGCGCCGGAGATCATGGAGTTGTGGCGGAAGGGGTTAGCCTTTTTCCTCAGGAAGTAACGCCTCAGATGGTTTATAATTTTGTTAACGGAGGCGCATCAATCAATGTACTTGCCCGTCATGCCGGTGCAGAGGTAAAGGTTGCAGATCTTGGAGTTAACCATGATTTTGAAAAAAATCTTCTGATTTTCCATAAAAAAATCAGAAAAGGTACATCGAATATTGCTGTGGGCCCTGCAATGTCAAGACAGGAGGCTGTGAGTTCAATTGAAGCCGGAATCGATATTGTTGATGAGCTTCTTAAAAAAGGCCTTGTTGATATTTTAGGCACCGGTGACATGGGTATCGGCAATACTACTCCTTCTACTGCTGTTGTTGCTGTAATATCAGGCGTTGCTGTGGAAAAGCTGACAGGCCGGGGAACCGGCATTGGTGATGAAGCACTTCAAAATAAGATTAAAGTAATTAAAAAAGCGATAAAAGTAAACAAACCCGACCCCAAAGACGCTATTGATATACTTTCAAAAGTAGGCGGTTTTGAAATAGGCGGTCTTGCCGGACTTGTTCTTGGTGCTGCCGCAAACGGTATACCTGTTGTATGTGACGGACTGATATCCACAGCAGGAGCCTTGATTGCCACAAGTCTTGCTCCTTTGGCAAAAGAATATATTTTTGCAAGCCACCGCTCTGTTGAAATTGGCCATGGTTATATGCATAAATTACTTGGTGTTGAGCCTATTCTTGATTTAAAATTTCGCCTGGGTGAAGGAACCGGGGCAGCTGTTGCAATGGAATTGCTGGATGCTTCAACCCGCATTCTTGCTGAGATAAAGACTTTTGAAGAAGTTTCGATAAAAAATGCCCAGATACAAAAACCCTGACAAAATGCCTGATATGCCGTTTTGCCGTGCAGACCTGGCTCATGAGGATTTTCAGTACCTTGAGGATCTTTCAACTGCCTACTGGTATTCTGAAGTGCTTTTTGCTGCGATAAAGCTTGGCCTTTTTGTGTTTCTTGAAAAAGGAATTTCATCTGTTGACAAGCTTGCAATTGCGGCATCGTGCAGCAAAGAAGAACTGCACCGATTACTTAAGGCTATGGAAAAGCTGACATTGGTTTGCCACGATAATGGCTTGTGGTTTAACAGTCAGGTCACACGCATGTTTCTTGTGCCAGGTCAGCCTTCGTACATGGGAGAGTTTTTTCTGTATAGAAAATATATGCAACCTCAGTGGCAATCTATTGCAAATAAAGTTTCGATTAATAATGAAGATGAAACCACCCGTGTTGATAATAATATAATTTCGGAAGAAGATGAGTATGCATTAAGAAATTTTAATTATGTTATGACTGCCGATGTGCTGATACAACAAAAGAACAAAGAGATTGTCAGTCTTCTTAAACCCTTTTCGTGGCAACTGCCTCTTCTTGATATCGGCGGAGGTGCCGGTTCGCTGGGTCGCTCATTAATTAAGTCGAAAATAAATGATACAAAAAATCAATCAAATGAAATTCCTGTTTCAATATTATTTGAATTACCTGAAGTTATTAATGCAGCACATAAACTTTATTCAGATAGAGATGATTGGCAGTACTTTGAAAGCATGGAAGGAGATTTCATACTTCATAAATTTGATGAGGACAAAAAATATGGCCTTATTATTATGAGCAATTTTCTTCATGCTTACGGGAATAAAGAGGCACATGAATTATTTTTAAAAGCTGCAAGTTTGCTTAAAAAAGAAGGAATGATACTTATTCACGATTATTTTCCGGACCGGTTTGGACGCAATCCGCAAAAAGGGGCATTATATGATCTGAATATGATGTTAAATACTTATAACGGAACCTGCCATGAAAGCTCAACCATAAAGGGTTGGCTTGAAGAAGCTGGTTTTAACAAGGTAAAGGTTATTGATCTTGGCACGGATACTTCCATTATTTTAGCTGCACAAGATCAATTTCATTACAATTTGCCCATTGATATACATGAAAAGACAAATCTTGACAAATGGGTATATGCGGCTGTTGATGAAGGGTTTAAAAAAGCTGTTATTCTTCCTGTAGCAAAGATAGCAACAGGCTCATGGGTAAGGCAAAAATGCAGGTTCGGATGCAGTGAATTCGGGAAAAAGCTTCAATGCCCGCCATATTCGATTGACAATCGTGAAACGGAAGAGATGCTTAAATCTTATTCATGGTGCATGCTGGTGGAAGATATGCCACCCGGTCGCAAATTCCATAAAAAACTTTTAAACCTTGAAAAAAGGCTTTTTCTGGCTGGATTTCATAAAGCCTTTTCATTTGGTGCAGGGCCTTGCCCTGTCTGCAAAAAATGCCCCGACAATAATATTTGCCTTCATCCTGATCTTGCGCGTCCTTCCATGGAGGCTTCAGGCATTGATGTTTACGAAACAGCCAAAGCAGCAGGAATCACCCTTAAACCGGTATCGGAAAAAGACCGTTATGTGAAATATATCGGTCTTTTGCTTCTGGAGTAAATTTAAGTGAAAATACTATTCGTACAGGTTCCAACTTCACATCTTGGCGCAAAAGAACGAGTTTATCCTCTGGGCTTATCACGCCTGGCTGCTATTGCACCTTCAGGTTTTGAAAAATCTGCTCTTGATATGAACCTTTATCCGGACCCCTGGCCAAAATTAAAAGATAAACTGGAGAGTATTAAGCCTGATATCATAGCCCTGTCTTTCAGAAATATTGATCCTCTGGCCGGACAACAAACATCTTATCTGTCTTCGCTTAAAACATCGGCTGTGGTTGCACGATTAATTGCACCATCTGCCGTTATTATTGCAGGCGGCCCTGCTTTTACTCTTTTCGCAAAACGTCTGATGGAAGAAATTTCTGAGATCGACTTTGGTTTATGCGGTGAAGGCGAGCTTGCTTTTGCACAAATATTGTCAGGCTTTCCTGACATTAAATCTGTGCCTGGAATTGTATGGCGAAAAGAAGAAGAAATTATATATAATCCTAACGGGCCTTTTATATCAATGGATGAAATCCCGTATATTGATACAAATAGTTTTTCTCCCAAAGATTATGCCGAAGGCAATCTTTATGTTGCTGCAATGGGCATAGAAGGCAAACGCGGATGTGATTTAAAATGCGGTTATTGCCTCTACCCGCGCTTAGGTGGTGGCAAGATGAGGCTTAGAAACCCTGCGATAATTACAGATGAGATGGAAAGACTTAATAAAGATTGGGGCATAAAATTATTCCATTTTACAGATCCTGTCTTAAACCGTCCGCAAGACCATTTTGAGGCTATTTGCAAAGAGATTTTAAAACGAAAGCTCGAGGTGAGCTGGACCGGTTTTTTCAGAGAGGACACATTTACCGAGCACAATGCCGAGCTTGCACAAAAAGCCGGGCTTGTTGCATGTTATTTTTCTGCAGATGCCCTTACATCTCACGGTTTAAGTCTTCTTGGCAAGGCACTTACGAAAGATGATATCCTGCGGGCATCAAAAATTACTGTAAAACACAATATTCTTACCATGTGTCATTTTCTTGTAAATCTTCCTTTTGAGACAAAAGAACATATGAAAGAAGCAAAAGAGATGATGGACAAAATACTTGATATACATTCAGCCTGTGGAAATCTTGGGGCAGTTATTCTAAACACAATACGATTGTATCCCGGTGCCAGACTGACAAACAAGCTTATAGAAAGCGGCCTTATCGATTCAGACATCGACCTTTTATACCCGGTATACTATAACCCCCAAAATACTTCTTATGTGCTTCATGAGCTTGAAGCAAAGTGCCATGAAGCTGGTGTTTTATCAAGGTTAAAGATAAATGCAGCTTGCAAAAGCTTAAAGGCATTGTTGCAATGAATATATGCGTACTTGAACATCCCAGAGTTCGATCAAAAGAAAGATTTAATGATATTGCCAATACCCCGCTGTGGTCATGTCTTATGGGAGGCTATGCAGCTTCAAGCCTGAGACATACCGGACACGATGTATACTTGATGGACACAACAATATCCGGCTGGGATTTTAAAAAGACAAAACAGGAAATTCTTAAACTATCCCCTGATATACTTTGTGTTAATGCCGTTTATTTCTGGGAACACACCGGTCTTGTTTTTGATCTTTTAAATAATCTTAAAGAAGACGGTTTTTGTGGCCATATTACATTGTTTGGTTTTTTTCCCACACTTGCTTACGCAGCAATTCTTGAAAACATTGCTTCCGTTGATTCTGTAGTGGTGGGTGAAAGTGAAATAACACTAGTAGAACTTTCTGAAGCACTTTCAAAACATAAATCTCTGTCAGGCATATCCGGACTTTGTATAAGAACCGATAAGGTCATTACAATTTCAAAGCAACGCAGCCCGGAACAAAACATAGATAAATTTTATTTTCCTGAAAGAACGAATTTTTCCGATCAGACAGCCTCCATTCTTGCAAGCCGGGGATGTTACAACCACTGTGCCTTTTGCCTTGTCCCGTCGTTTTATAATGACGGGCCGTTGTGGCGCGGGAGGTCTCCGGAAAATATTTATCAGGAAATATCCGAGCTTGCAGATAAAGGATGTCAAGATTTCTATTTTGTTGATCCTAATTTTATCGGTCCGGGGAAAAAAGGCAAAGATCGTATTCATAAACTAATGAAGCTTATCCGCCCTTTAAACATAAGTTTTGGCATGGAAACAAGACCGAATGATCTTGACCCCGATATTTTAGATAGTCTTATCTCTTCCGGGTTCAAAACTCTTCTTCTCGGCATTGAAAGCGGTTCAAAGTCTGTACTTACAAACTTAAACAAAGGCGCATCCATTAATTCAAGTGAGAGCGCAATAAGAATATGCCGGAATGCCGGAATTGAACCTGAAGTAGGGTTTCTGATGTTTGTGCCGGACAGCACGCTTGAAGACTTAAAACATAATTTCGAATTTCTGCAAAAAAACAATCTGCTTGACCGTCTCGAAAGAACCGCAAACCTTCTTTCGCATCGCCAGTTAGTGCTTATGGGGACTTCGGGTTACAGGATGTTTGAAAAGCAGGGCAGACTTAAAAAAGCGGGAGTGCTTGGTTTTGAAGGAGAAGTATCATACCAGGATAACAGGGTCAAATGGGTATCCGATCTCATGATTCATGCATGTCTTTTTGTGCTGGAAAATATGGAACAGCCGGAGTCTCCCATATACTGGCAACTTTGCGAAAACGAAGGAAAAAGAAGTATTGAGTTTGTTAAAACAAATGACTGCCTGGTGGACTTGTTCAAACGGCTTCTTGCCGATGCCGGTAAAAGCGCTTTGCTATCGCCTGTTTCTATAATGAAAGAAGATATAGAAAGAGAGTTGCTAAGTGTCATTAATATAAATTCTTTTCCTTCATCATAATATCGCCAATAATCTAATTTCTAATTATAAGTTATTGACTTTCAAGTAATACATATTAAAATAGAAAAAAATAAAAAATTAGCAAAATCTAAATACGGATTTGATTAACAATAATGGAGGTTCACATGAAAAAGGTGTATTTGCTTTTGGTCGTTATGCTTATCCTTTTGGTTTCTGCACCATTAAATGCCGAAACACCGGATGTCAATGCTATAATTGAAAAGGTGAAAAAATCATGGGATGTTCGCCCTGTATCTTTTAAAACAACAATTATTGTTAAGGATGGCGAGCGTGTTACCGGAGAAATGGTAGCCGGAGCGGCCCATAAGCGTTTTCCGGATGGAAGAAGATTGCTGATAGTTATTCTTGAACCGGAAAGCATGAAAGGAGTGTCATACCTGCTTAACGGTTATGATACGAAACAGTCTGAGCAATGGATGTATTTTCCTTATCTTGACAGAGTAAGAAAAATTGATGGTGCCAGCAACTATGAAAGCTTTTTAAGCACCGATTTTACCTATGCAGATCTATCCCTGATAGATTCTCAAAGTGAAGAATTTAAGTATATCGGAGAAGGTGAGATAAACGGTATAAAGGCATATAAAATCGAATCTATAAGTAAAAGTTCAAATTATTATTATTCCAAAATAATTTATTGGATTGCAAAAGATACTTTACAGATCCTTAGCCGGGATTATTATTCACCGAATAACAGTCTTTGGAAAAGAAAATTATATGAGAATTACACTGTTATTAACGGCTTGACCATTCCTCTGCGTATTCGCGTGAAGGATCTTCAGCACAATACCAGCACAGAACTTAACATTAGCGAACTAGATGCTGATATAACACTTCCGGACGAAATATTTGTACCCACACAATTGAAATACTCTTTAAAATGCCCTGTTTGGCAAAAAGTATGTTATCCGCAGGATGTTTTCATTAAATAGCTTGGCTAAAAATACGAACACAATGCCACAATAAAGGAGGATAACTATATGAAAAGAATATGCTTGTTTGGGATAATTATGTTTCTGATGTTTGCAACCGCACCTTTATATGCCGAAACTCAGGATGCTACAGCTATAATTAACACAATGAATAATAACGCTGATACCTACCCAATATCAAAAAAACTCACTATCATTGTAAAAAATGGAGAACAAATAACCGGCCAAATGGTAGCCGGAACCGCAAGAAAAAAATTTCCCGACGGCAGAAAATTCCTTATGGTCCTATTAGAGCCTCAAAGCTTAAAAGGCCTATCTTATCTTTTGAATGATTTGTATGATCATCCGGCCAAGCAATGGATATACCTTCCTTATATTGATAGAGTTCGCAAAATCGATAAAGCAAGTACTTACGAAAGCTTTCTCAGCACAGATTTTACTTTCGCAGATCTTAGTTTAATAACCAGCAAAAACGATAAATTTAAGTATCTTGGAGAAGAAGTAATCGGAGGTATGAAAGCCTATAAAATAGAATCGATTTCCAAGGAGCCAAACTATTATTATTCCCGTATTATTAATTGGATCACAAAAGATTCATTTTTGCTTATCAGGCGGGATTATTATTCTCCCAATAACATCCTATGGAAAAGACAATTGTCTGAAAATTTAACCCTTATCAACGGCGTGCTCACGCCCTTAAGGATTCGAATGATTAACTTTCAAAACAATACAAGTACCGAACTGATTGTTAATGAATTAAATCCCGACATAGATCTTCCTGATGAAATTTTTGTGCCCGAGCAACTGAAATACTCTTTAAAATGCCCTGTTTGGCAAAAGGTCTGCTATCCAACAGATAAAATGGATAATCAATAACTATCTTATATAATAATTCAATACATTATTTGTGGGGGCTTGTATGTTCAAACGTATTTCTTTTGTTGGAATTATTGTCCTGATAACATTATATACCGGCCTATTATATGCCGGACCAAATATGAATCCAGGCAAATGGGAAATAACCTATGAAACTGAGATGCCCGGAATGCCCATGAAAATGCCTTCCATTAAAATTACACAGTGTATAACAAAAGAACAAATCATACCTGAAAGCAAGCAACAACCCGGACAGGAATGTAAAACATCCGATATAAAAATTTCCGGCAATACCGTTTCATGGTCTCTTATATGTAATAGCCCTTACAACACGTCCAAAGCAAAAGGTAAAATAACATACAATGGGAACCAAATGAAGGGTCAGATGGAAATGGAACAGTCCGGCATGAAAATAACTACTAAAATGAGTGGACAACGTATAGGAATATGTGACTAGAAAATTATTTAAAAGTTGGAATATACCTGTTTCGTCATGCCGGACCCGGCAGTTTGTAACCCGGGGGCATCCAGCAATTTCGTTAGTTTCTGGATACCGGCTTTCGCAGGCATGACGGCCTGGGGTCTTTTTACGAATTCATCAAATTTAGGTGATCCCAAATTACCTATATACAGGTGATGATAGAGCCACTTTCAAAACGCCCCATTTTGGCCCCACCCCCTATAAGAATCTGGTCATATACTTTTCCTTTTTCGTTCAAAAAGAAAATAAGTTTGTTTTTTATATCGACTGATTATGATAGAGTCTGAATTAATGTAATAAAAATAAATCAAAGAGCTATCTAGTCAGATAGCGGTAACCTGATAAATCAGTCAATTCGAGTAAAATACATAATTTTAGGTATAGACGTAAACACAAAACTGATTATATATTTTATTTAACATCATTTCCCAGATCATTTCCCAGATGTTTTAATTATAAAAAATCGGGGAGAGTGTATACAATGGACACCGGAATTAAATAAAGATTTTAATTAACAAAGGGGAAATTAAAATGAAAGATTATTTCGGATATGAAGGAAAGGTATGTGTAGTGACCGGCGCTGCTTCAGGCATGGGCAAGGCTGTTACAGAGATGCTGGTTGATCTCGGGGCCCAAGTCTATGCTCTGGATATGAACGAGGTTACCATACCCGGCATTAATAAATTCATCAAGGTTAATCTCGGAGAAAAGCAGTCCATTGACAATGCATTCAAGGAGCTTCCTTTGCAGATTGATAAATTTTTCGGCATTGCAGGCCTCTCCGGCATCAAGACAGATTATTATGTCACCTTTACTGTGAACTTTATCGCTAACAAATATATGACTGAAGAATATCTTGATAAGCGTGTAAATAACGGCGGCAGCATTGCCTATATCACTTCTACAGGAGGCATGAACTGGGAAAAGTATCAGTGGGAATATAAAAAAATAGTTACCGCCGGCACCTGGGAGGCAATGACGGAAGCTCTTCATAAAAAAGCACCAAAAGATGGGTATGGCCCCTTCGCATATGTTCTCTCGAAAAGAGCTATGAATTATTATGTATCAACCAGATTTGCTCATTTTGCCAAAAAGAATATCCGCATGAATTATGTGATGCCCGGAAGCACTGACACAGGTATGAAAGCTGAATTTGAAAAGGTTATGGGCGGCGAAGATAAGCTTGTCAAACAGGCCGGAATTGCAGGCAGGCTTGCTGAATCGCGGGAGATGGCTGAGCCGCTTGTTTTTATAAACAGCGATATGGCTTCGTTTATCAACGGCTACGGGCTAATTGTGGATTACGGCGATCAGACTATGAAGACCTTGAAACTTAAAAAAGACCTTCAGAAGATGCCGGTAGGATTTAAGCTCTATCATACTAAACTGTTTAAGTATATTGTTCAAAAATATATTGAGCGTAGTTAATTGAGGTAAAATATTATGAAAGGCATTCATGGAAAGATTCTTGTCGTTAATCTGACTGAAAAAAGCTACGAGATAGAAGAACTGCCTGAAGAGATTTACCGCCGGTATCTTGGCGGATACGGGATAGGAGTTTATTATATTTATAAGCATATCAAGCCCGGCTGTGATCCTCTTGGGCCTGATAATATACTCGGATTTACTCCCGGCCTTTTCACCGGCTCAGGAGCAGGGTTTTCCGGCAGATATATGGTCTGCGGCAAAAGTCCGTTAACCGGAAAAGGAATCCGGTCAAATGGTGAGCAATGCAACGGAGGCTGGGGGAATGCGAATTCAGGAGGCACGTTCGGACCATCTATAAAGAAAACAGGTTTTGATGCAATATTTTTTAAAGGTCAGTCACCAAAGCCTGTTTATCTTCTTATTAAAAATGATAAAATATCGATCGAAGATGCTAGCTTTCTCTGGGGCAAAGATACTGTGGAGACTGAAGAAGAATTGGCTCATCTGCACGGTGTACGCGCTAACGTAGCCTCTATAGGACCGGCTGGTGAGAATTTATCTCTCATTTCCGGCATATGCAACGATAAGGGCCGTATCGCTGCACGCAGCGGCCTTGGCGCAGTTATGGGCAGCAAAAAACTTAAGGCTGTGTGCCTGCTTGCAGGAAATGCGAAAGCCGAATACGCAGACAAAGCCAAGATTCGTCAGATAACAAAGGAGTATTACGCCAGGATACATGGGTTTAAACAAAACAAATTAATGATCAAACTGAGTCCATTGTTTGACTACTTTGCACCAGTTATGCGTTTATTAAGAATGCCCCTTGCTGCTTCTCCTGACGCTCTTGGACCTGTTCTCGGTTATACTTACGGGGGAGCTAAACTTGGAACACCAATGAGCACGGTTATCTCCGCTGAGACCGGAGATTCGCCGGTCAAAAACTATAAGGGCGCAGCAGTTCCGGATTTTCCGATGAAAAAAGCAATGAAGCTTCGCGCCAAGAGATATCTGGATTATGGAAAAAAGCAGTATGGTTGTCATTCATGTCCTTTGCGCTGCGGTTATATTCTGAAATATGACAAGCTGCCATATAAGGATAAGGAAACTCATCGTCCCGAATACGAGACAATTGCTTCTTTCGGCTCTTTAATATTAAACGACGATATAGATCTGGTTTTGCAGGCTAACGAGTATTTAAACCGTGTCTGCCTTGATACCATATCCGCGGGCGTAGTAGTAGCATATGTGCTTGAGGGAGTTGAGGAAGGTTTTTTCAAAAAAGAGGCTTTTGCCTGCAAGGATTATCCCGAAGGATTCCTTCCAATATGGGGTGATCCTACATATGTTATGCAATTATTAAAACTCATGACTACTCGTGAGGGCATTGGGGATAAGCTGGCAGACGGAGTATGGGTTGCCAAAAAGCACTTTCCGGGAACAGAGTATTTTGCTATTGATGCAAACGGTTCGGAGATGGGCATGCACGACCTGCGTGTTGGGCATGGATGGGCTATGTCATACATTTCAGACCCTACGCCTGGCAGGCATACAACTGCTAACTATGATCATACAAAAGCCGGCACAACGCTTTTTTTCCCCGAAATGGCTCATCTGATTGGTCAAAGTTCCGAGCACCCCTATCAACAAGGCAGAATATCAATCTATCCGATCAAGCTGCATCAGGTAATGGAAAGCATAGGTGTTTGTATGTTTGTTTATTTTTTTGGCGACTATAAAATGATTGATATGATCGAGGCAGCAACAGGCTGGAAAATGACACCGGAAGAAATTATGCAGATTGGAGGAAGGATACAAACCTTGCGCCAAATGTTCAATGCACGTGAAGGCGCAATACGGCATGAGTTACCGCAGCGGGCAATCGGCAGCCCACCGCTTAAAACCGGGGCTGCCAGGGGTCAGTCCTTAGATGTTGAGATAACTATACAGGGTTACTACGAGGCCATGGGTTACAGGAATGACGGTGTACCAAGAGAAGAAACACTGCGTGCCTACGGGCTTGATGATATAATACCTGATCTGGCGAAATGCACGGGCGTGCCCGAAAGGCTGGTCAACGAGTGGCTATACTCAGGAGCAGCTTTAATAAAGAAGAAAAAGAATAAAAAAGAGAAGGCTGTAATCGGCGGCTGATAACTAATAAAATAGCGGAACGTCAGCTAAATATTTAATATATAGCAACTACATGAAAGTAATTTGAATATCGAATATTGAACAAGGAAACAACCCCCTTAATCCCCCTTTTCTAAGGGGGAATGAATATCGAATGAAGGTAAACGGTATGATATCGAAGATCGTTTGATAGATTTTGCTGTGTGAATAATCAAATCGGGTCATTACCAAATTTGTTAAAAGTATTCAAATCGCAAAGAATAAAAATAAAAAATATTCATAATTCGAAATTCCTTGTTCGAAATTCTATATTCGTTTTTTTAAAGATCCACTTAATAAATCAACTTAGCGCTTATGACCGCATATGGGGCACTTCTTGTCGCGTTTTACTGTTTTTCTTTTAAATGTGCCATCCTTAAGATCGAGTTGCAGCATCGTGCCAGTCAATGGTTTGCCATAACCTGCTAAAAATTTGATTGCCTCACCGGCCTGTAAGGCACCGAACGTACCGGCAACAGCCCCTAAAATACCAATATCCCTGGAAGTGGGCGAAGCTCCAGGTATAGGCTCTTCAAATACACAGCGCACACAGGCATAACCAGGCGCGTATGTCATGATCTGGCCAAGAGAACCCTGTACTCCACAATACGAAAACGGCTTTTGCAGCAATACGCACATATCGTTAGTAAGAAATTTGCAAGTACTGTTATCTGAGCATTCTACAATAAAATCATAATCGTGAATAATGGTTCCGATATTTTCCGCAATAATCTTTTTCGGGTATGTGAATATTTTCACTTCGGGATTTAATCTTTCTATCTTTTCCTTTGCAGAAACTGCCTTAAGTTTTCCAATATCGGATACGGTATGAAGTATCTGCCGTTGCAGATTGGATAAGTCAACTATATCACCGTCCGCAATGCCCAGCGTACCGATCCCGGCAGCAGCAAGATACAGTATTGCAGACGAACCCAGTCCTCCCGCACCTATTACGAGAACACTGGAAGACAGTAACTTTTTCTGCCCATCCTCGCCGAACCCTTTTATCTGAATGTTGCGGTTGTACCGCTCTTTCTGCGTATCCGTTAATAACATGTTTATATCTTTACTTAAACATTACCTTTAATTATTATTGATATCGATATGAATATTTATGATGCAACACTTATGTCTTTCGTCCCTGATACTTCCTTCTGTGATTGTTCGGAGAGAAACTTAAAATTAAGCAATTGACGACGCATCATAATAAAATCTCCCCACACCGAGAATGTACGCACCAACCAATGTAGAAGACCCGGGGAATATTTGAGCGTCAATTTGACCAGAAGACGACAGGTGTTCCGGCCCTGTGAAACAATGAGATAACTTACCAGGCAGTCTCCCAAAACTCGAAATCCTATTTTGTTCGGCTTGAGTCTGAGTGTTATGTATCGGTTTTGCTCGAAGTCAATTAATTCAAAAATGAACATCAAGTTTTGGCCAATTACAAGATTGTCTAAGCCCAAGATCAGTTTCTGAGGACTTTGACGTCCGAAATTATCAATCCAATCGTAGCTGTAAGGAGCAACCCGCATCTGGCAAAGCCAGGGGAATAGAGTTTTGGCAGATGCGTTAATCGTTATCCCCCGGTAATAAGCGGTATAAGGTTTTTGAACGAACCGATCGCAGGGGAATTGTAGTAAAAGCTCATCCGGAGTAGCTCCCCAATTATAGGGTATTTGCATCGTCAGTATCTCCTGCTGGGTTCGTATTGCTAAGTTTCCGCCCGTCTTTTGCGCTGTCAACTGCAACAAATGGTGTAACACCCGGCATGGGCGTGAATTTATGGGGTGAAAGGCCCCTGTGTGTAAATCCTGTTAATGATTAATTTCATTAGCATAAACAATAGCCGAAGGCAAGATCATCTTCTTGAGGAGTTGTTTGAAGGGGGCATTGCTATACTGTAACAACATGCCTAACCAGCCCTTGTCTGCGCCACAGCCCGCAGCAATGCCGGGCGAATATTGTGAAGGAAGTCGTCGTAGTCACGTGCTGCCAGTGTTGATGCCTTGCCAAAAATATTTTTTAACTTTTCTTCCTGCTGGTTACTGCCTATGGTGATACACAGACAGCCAATCCCCTGGCAGCGAATTTCCTCGATAGCCTTTTTTGTGTCCTCTTCGCCATACTCGCCTTCATAGCCATGATCGTAAGAAAAGCCGTCAGTAATTGTTATCAGGAGCTGATACGGCACCCCTGTTTCTTCTTCCTGTAGCTTCCGCGCTGCATGG
>Ga0180007_10002876_pt1 | contig 19953 bp, 20 predicted proteins | sample MM_PC_MetaG_FD_121122 | JGI IMG/M metagenome (GOLD analysis project Ga0180007, IMG submission 121122) | Groundwater microbial communities from the Aspo Hard Rock Laboratory (HRL) deep subsurface site, Sweden - MM_PC_MetaG | ecosystem: Environmental > Aquatic > Deep subsurface > Groundwater... | reverse complement strand
TAATTTTATTAAGTTTTAAGCTCTAAAGTATAATTATTATATTAAACCACCCTCCGCCTTCGCTCCATCCTGCGCTAAAGCTTCGGATGGTAAGAAAGCTACGACGGACAAGCCTGTCCCCCTCCTTATCTCGCCCCGCTCCTCACGATAGGCGGGGTAAAGAGGGGGAACTGGACTAAAAAGTTTTTTAAGTTTTATTTTATGTCAAAAGAAAGATTTAAAATTATACCAGCAGTTTATTTGATTTTACAAAAAGATAATCAAATACTTTTATTGCGTCGCTATAATACTGGTTATGAAGATGGTAATTATAGCTTACCTGCAGGTCATGTTGATGGCAATGAGTCTTTTACTCAAGCCATGATACGGGAAGCATACGAAGAAGCTGGAATTAGATTAAAGCCAGAAGATGTAGAGGTGGCTCATATTCAACATAGATGTTGTGAGGATTTAAGCAATGAAAGAGTTGATGTTTTTATTAAGGCATATAGTTGGGAGGGAGAACTGGTTAATAAAGAACCATACAAATGTGATGATTTAAGTTGGTTTGATCACAATAATTTACCAGAAAATATTATCCCTTATATTAGGCAGGCAATTGAAAATGTTTTAAAAAATAATTTTTACAGCGAACATGGGTGGAACTAACCAACAAATTGGCCAATATGGCGAGAAATTAGCGTGTGATTATTTAAGGCGCCATGGCTATAAAATTTTAAGGACAAATTATAAAGCTAGTCATCAAGAGCTGGATATTATCGCCGAACAAGGCGATTTTGTTGTTTTTGTTGAAGTTAAAACCAGAACTTCATTTGTTTATGGAGACGGTACAGAGGCAGTAGAATGGAAAAAACAAGCTAGTTTGCGTAAGGCAATCACTCAATATTTAATAAAAGAACAACCACCCTGCAGTGATGTGCGGGCCGATTTAATAACAGTTTTTATTGATAAAATAAGAAAAACAGCCAGAATTAAACATTATGAGGATATACTATGAGTTAAAAGTTTAAAGTTAGAAAGTCTAAAGTTATAAGGTGGCGGTATCCATAATTTATCCTCTTGCCTATTTAATATTTTGATAGTAAGGTGGGGGCACTATGAAAAAAACCCTCATAATAAGGGGAGGAATAATCGTCTGTATTATTATTTTTAGCAGTATTTTTTTGGCGTTAAACGCGCAAGCCGGAGGAAGAGGAATAGAAATAATTGACCATACTTTATTAAACGAAGAAGAAAAAAAAGAAGCAGCTGAAAAAAATCAACCGCAGATTTCCGCTACCCGCATTGAACGGGAAAAAGCCACCACCTCTGAAAAACAAAGACTTGAGGCAATAGATTTTTTGAAAGATAAAGTAGGTGGTTTTCAAAAAGGATTTTTAATATTTATTGCTATTATGGCCGCGTTGATGAGCTGGGTTTGGGCGCAAGGCAAGAATAATTAATCGTTTTTCCAGACTGCAAATGCTGTTGTTCGTAAAAAGTTTGTATATCTGTAATTGGATTAATTATTTTTTTTCTGGATTCCGGGTCTCCACTTCGCTTCGCCCGGAATGACAATGAGGCATAAAGATTATTTATGCTTTTTTTTATTTCCCAATTTTCAGCAATAGCGGTTTCAAGAGAATATTCAAATAAATTTAAGTCATCAGTCTTAAGATGAAGTAAACCATGAGGTGTGAGAATCTTTTTATATATTTTTAAAAAGCGCAGAGAAGTAAGCCGACGTTTAATATCGCGTTTGCGTGGAAATGGGTCGGGGAAGGTGATCCAAATATCTGTAATAATATGTTGTGATTTTTGGGTTAGTTTTTTAGTGGAGAGAATATCTTGCGCGCCTAAGTTTTTCATCACCACCCCCTGTCCCCCTCCTCGCTTAAGGAGGGGGGACGATTTTGTAATGTTATTTGCTATAAAATATTTATCTAAAAATTGAATTTGGGCGCGCAAGAAAGCGACATTGGTTAATTTTTCTTCCAACGCGGTTTTAGCGCCTCGCCAAATACGCGCGCCTTTAATATCTATGCCAATGAAATTGCGGTCGGGATATAGACGCGCCAAACCTAAAGTATAGTCGCCTTTACCACAGGCGAGTTCTAAAGTGATAGGATTATTATTGCCAAAGTGTTTTTGCCAATCTATAATTTGAGGTTTTGTTGACTGAAGGACATTGGAAAAGGTTTTAAGTTCGGCAAATTTTTTTAGTTTATTTTTGGGCATAATGCGAACCTACGAATTAATATGCGAATCTACAAACATGCGAATATACAAATAATTATAAGGTGTTAGTTGACAAGAAATTATAAATAAGTAAAATAATTATAACAGATCCTTTTCAAAGGAGGAAATCATGTTAAAAAAAAGAAATGCGAGTAAAAGCCGTTCAAGATGTAAAATTTTATAGTGAGCCGATAGTTAAAAGAGGAGATGTGGGCCACATTATTGAAGCTAAGAAAAATGATTATGTTGTAAAATGGACAAGTGGCGCAAAAAATGAAGTACCGCACGACGTAGTTGAGCAAGTGTAATATTAATAATGTAACAAAAAAGACACAATTTAATCTGTGTCTTTTGTTTTTGGGTCTAATAAAGAAGATCGATCTTGGGAAAAACATCACGTGGAGTGCATTTATCATAATCCCCACACATTTTTGCAAAGAGTGGTAAGAGATTTGTTAAATCATTTAATTCATTAAAAAATTGGTCTATTAATATACGAAATGTTGTATTAGCGCCTTGATCATATTTAGATTGAACAGCTAATTTTAAAATTTGGCATATTTCCCCACGTCTTTTCTCTGTGCAATTTTTTTGCGAAGCTTCATTTAAAAGTTCTTTAATCTCTATTTGTTCCATTTTCTCCTCCTGTATTGAATTTTATGAAAAACTTCTATATACTTTATATGATAAAATTATTTTATGCAAATAATAAACAAAAAAACAAAAAAACCCACCTCCGCTAAAGCTACGGAGGACAAGCAAAAAAATAACAAGGTGTATGTTGGATTATCAGGCGGAGTAGATTCTTCTGTAGCCGTGGCATTGTTACAAAAAGACGGCTATGAAGTGACAGGTGTTTTTATTAAAATTTGGAATGAAAAATGGGGACCGTGCGGATGGAAAGATGACCGACGAGACGCGATGAAAGTGGCGATGCATTTAGATATTCCGTTTAAAGAACTAGATTTATCTGATGAATATGAAAAAGAAGTGGTGAAATATATGGTACGCGAATATAAAGCTGGACGAACGCCAAATCCAGATGTGATGTGTAATTCTCAAATTAAATTTGGGGAGTTTTTGAAGTGGTCGCTAAAGAATGGAGCGGATTTTATAGCTACTGGACATTACGCTCGCTTAAAGCGAGAAACTCAAAATCCTAAACTCAAAACTCAAAATAAATCCAAAATTTTAAATTCAAAATTCAAAACACGACTACTTTCTGGTGTTGATTGCGGAAAAGACCAGTCATATTTTTTATGGCAGTTAAAGCAAAGTCAACTAAAGTATTGTTTGTTTCCGATCGGGGAATATAAAAAAAACAAGGTTCGTGAGTTGGCGAAGAAATTTGGTTTGCCGACAGCGGAAAAGAAGGATAGTCAGGGAATTTGCTTTATCGGCAAGATGGGAATGAAAGATTTTTTAAAGAAATATATTAAGGCCAAGTCGGGCGATGTTTTAAATTTGAATGGCGATATAATTGGCCGTCATGATGGAGCGGTTTTTTTTACTATTGGTCAGCGACATGGATTTGTAATTACGAAAAAGGGAACAGATGATAAGCCGTATTATGTGGTGGGGAAGGATGTGCGTGAAAATGAGATAATAGTTTTTAATAAGGATTTAAAAACAAAAAAACAAAAAAACAAAAAAACAATTTTAATTAACAATGTTAATTGGATTTTAAATGAAGAACCGGATTTAGATAAGAAATATAAAGTACGGTTTAGGCATCTACAAGAGTTAAAAGTTTGTAAAGTTAAAAAGTTAAAAGATGACGAATATATAATTAATTTTGTTAAAACTCAAGAAAATATTGTATCGGGACAGTCGCTGGTGATTTATGATGGAGGGATTTGTTTGGGAGGAGGAGTGATTAAGTAGTCCTACGCTAAAGCTACGGACTATAAATATAAAATTATAATTAAGAATTAAGAATTTTTATCATATAAGTCCCTTCAAGTTTGTATCCCAGTTTTTTGTAATAATCACGAACGCCAACTCCGGAAATGACCGCCACTTTTGGCAGTTTATTTTTTCTGATAATTTTTTCTGCTTCTAACATTAATTTTTTACCAAGGCCTTTGTGCTGAGTGGCTTGTGATTTAGAGCCAACAGTTTGTAATTGACCATAGGTATGCAATTCTCGGATCAGGCCGGCGTCGGTTAGTTCGGGGAAGATTGGATTTTCATTTGCAGATGGAATTCTTAAACGAATAAAGGCGTAGAGGATATCGCGCTTAGGTGATTCGTAAGATATAAAGTATTCGGTGCCAGAAGAGGCGGGATATTTTTGGATAAATAATTTTGGTGCATTATTCACGGGATTGCCACGGCCTTCGGCCTCGCAATGACATCTATTACGCACCTCACGGCAACGAATGCACTTACATTTTAATTTTCGTTTTACTAATTCAGATTCTAATAACTGTCGCAGGTTGGTGACCTTATTGCCGGCAACAATACTTTCCTCCGGAATATCACGAATTAGACGGTTAATGCGACAATAATAAGGCACAATAGTTTTTAATTTTATAATTAAATCAACGAGTTTTTGGTGCGGATAAGGCTTGTATTTACCTTGTTGATACCATTTACAAAGTTCAGAATGTTCATTAACAATAGTCGGATAAATTTTAATTTGGTCAGGCTTAAATCGTTCGTCTGCAAAAATTTGTTCAACGGTTTTTATATCTTTAGCAATAGTAGCGCCCGGTAAGTTCGGCATAATATGATAATCAATTTTAAAACAAGCGTCTTTTAGTAATTTGGTCGCGCGCGCTAAGTCATTAACGGTGTGACCGCGTTTTATTTTTTTTAAAATTTTATCATCTAGAATCTGCGCGCCTAACTGGACGCGAGTACAACCTAACTTGCGTAGATTTTTAATTTCATTTTCAGTAATCCAGTCAGGGCGAGTTTCCAAGGTAATTCCGATGATGCTATATTTTGTTTTTTCATTAATTTTTTGCGCTTGGGCTAGTGTTCGTGAAGATTTAGATCTTTCATCCCGATTGCGATCGGGATTCAAGATGACAGAAAATTGGTTAGCACCATCAAAACAGCGTTTGATAAACCATGTTTGATATTTTTTGGGATAAGCTGACCAAGTACCGCCGAGCACAAGCAGCTCAATTTTTTCCGGTGAATGGCCATTAGCTATCATAGCTTTTAATCTATATTGCACTTGTTTGAACGGGTCAAATTTTAAGGCCTTAGCGCGCATGGCGGCTGGTTCATTAGATAAGTAACTAGTGGGCATTCCTGGTTCATGCGGGCAGTAAACACACTGTCCGGGGCAGTTGAAGGGCTTAGTTAAAACAGTGACAGGAGCTACGCCAGAAAGAGTGCGGACAGCGCGGACTTTTAAAAGATTAGATAACTTTGGGTCAGCTTTTAGTTTGTTTTGTTTTACCAATTTATCATAAGTCTGGGCAATTTCCCTTTTTGGCAATGGAGCGATATTAAATTTACGCGAAACAGATCGGTTAGCGCGCATTAGAGAAAGTTCGTCAGTTGGTTTTTCAGAGATGATTTGTTTTGCTATTTTTTCAGTAGTTTTAGCCAATTTTTTAGGTTTAGGGGTTGACATTTTTGGTAATTTTGTTACTATAATTTATTAAAAGATTGCTATTACATTAGCATTTTTATATAGTAAAGGCAATGATCTTTATACAAATAAAAATTTGCCATAGCAGAAAGTAATTAAAATTGATTTTTTTCTGCTGTGGTAAATAATTGCCAAATTTAAACAGCAATTTTTATAGGAGAAAAAAGATGACGGGTAAAGCTTCTATTACAGATGGTCAAGCTCGGAGTTTAGGCGCTTCTTTTTTGGTTGATACTCCATGGGATAATGTTCATGGAGATATTCAGCCTTTTATTGAATTGTCTCCCTCCGAAAGGGGAAAAATTTTTGTCGATTTCTTGCAAGAGATTTGCGAAAGATTTTTATTTATTTTGATAACCACCCCCTTCAACCCCGCCGAATTTATCGGTAAAGGTTGGTCAGTTTGGAAAGGACCGGCTGATAGCGACGGGCTTTCCGGCGATGAAGCGCAGGATGAAAGAGCTTTGGTCTTAACTAAAATTAAGTTAAGCCAGCTCATTTTCGAATCCTGTTTAAAAAAGGATGAAACCTTAATAACAGGAGATGAGAAACTCCGGCGTCTGCAAGAAAAGCAGGATTTCATATTGCTGGGAGCTAATGCTTTCTTAGCTCTTTGGGAAGACTATCAAGCCGAAGATAGTTTTTTAGAACAGATTTATAAAAAACATAATATTCAATATTTAGATTTTTTTGGCACGATTCTTCGCGACCCGCGCGGCTACCGCTATGTCCTTTGTCTTTGTCGGCGCGATGATGGCCGGTGGTGCTGGTACTCCTACTGGCTTAGCGATCACTGGGGTGCCGATAGCCTTTCGGTGGGTTGCGCAAGCAGCGCTTAGTACTTAATCTTTTTGATTTAACTTGGTTCTTAGATTTTTGTTCTTGGACTTCATACATAGAAATGTGTGAAGTCCATTTATTTTATGTTAAAATAAAGACGGCATTAGGTAAATATGCCAGTGATTACGATTTTTGGCTACCGAAGCTAGTGTTTGTATTTCTCAGAGTATTTCCGTCCCAACTTCACGTCGGGATTGAAATAGCGCAGGATATGACGCTAAAAAATAAAGATGCTTGGTATAGAGCGCTAAGTGATTTTAGATCACAAATAAAATTCAACCCCAAAAGTATTTAAGGGGTGGTGGCAAAGACGGCACTTTGTATATTTCTTCGCAACCCGAACGGCAACCGCAATGTCCTTTATCTTTATCGGAACGATAATGACCAGTGGAACTGGAACTACAACTGGCTTGACAATCACTGGAATGCCGATAACCTTTCAGTGAGTTGCGCAACCTTCTTTATTTCTCCCCCGTTTTCACAGGGGAGTTTTGTTTTATAAGCTGGCCGTTCCAGCCGCCGAGCATTCGGCCGATTTCTTCCAGCGGCGCTGATAAAGCAGTATATTTTTTATTATCCAAACTTTTTGTTTCCCATAATACCATTAATAATATTTTTAGCGCGTCTAGTTTTTGAATTGCTCGCCGCACAAAAGGCAGTTTTTCTTGTCTACTCAACCAAGCCGCGGTAGCAACGGATTCAATAATTTCAATAAACAAATTATCAATTTTTTGACCCAGCGAATATCTCTGGGTTTTTGGTAGTGTTTGATGATAATTGTGCCAAAGCAGATAAGCTTCTTTTGTCTTTTGTAAAACTGGCAAAATTCTCTGGGGGGAGGGTAGAATATAACATATGAGCAAAATTAAGTTTAATAATAGCTATCAAGATATAATTTCTGTAGAAAATTTATTAGAGGCATGGAAAGAATTTTTACAAGGAAAAAGAAACAGAAAAGATGTCCAAGAATTTGAGTTACATTTAATGGATAATATTTTTCAGTTACACCAAGACTTAAAAAGTTTAGCATATAAGCACGGCAGTTATCAAGCGTTCAAAATTAACGACCCCAAGCCAAGAGATATACATAAAGCCACTGTGAAAGATAGATTATTACATCATGCAATTTATAGAATTCTTTATCCATTTTTTGATAAAACATTTATTTATGATTCTTATTCCTGTCGAGAAAATAAAGGAACGCACAGGGCTATTAATAAATTCCGTAGTTATTTTTATAAAGTTAGTAAAAATAACACGCGCACCTGCTGGGTATTAAAATGTGATATTAAAAAGTTCTTTGCCAATATTGACCATGCGGTTTTAATAAAAATATTGCAAGAATATATTCCAAATGAAAATATTATAAAATTATTAACAGAGATAATAGGCAGTTTTTTTTCTGGTAAAAATGACGTTGGTCTTCCACTAGGCAATCTTACTTCGCAACTGTTCGTTAATATATACATGAATAAATTTGACCAATTTATAAAACATAAATTAAAGGCAAAGTATTATATTCGCTATGCTGATGATTTTGTTGTTTTATCGGATAATAAAGAATGGCTAGAAAAACAAATTGTGTTTATTAAAATATTTTTACAGAATAAATTAAAATTAGAAATGCATCCTGATAAGGTTTTTATTGAGACATTTGCTTCGGGCGTTGATTTTTTAGGTATAGTAAATTTTTCAAACCATAAAATATTGCGAACGAAGACTAAAAAGAGAATGTTTAAAAAAATGAAAGATAATAAAACAAAATTAGATCAAAAATTAATATCAAAAGATTATTTTAATCAATTATTTCAGTCATACCTAGGTATTTTAAAGCATTGTAATGGATGTAAAATAAAACAACAGTTATTAATAAGATTTTCTTGAAAAAAATATAAAAATAGCATAGACTAAGTAAATATGAAATATCACATCATCACCCTTGGTTGCCAAATGAATCAAGCAGATTCAGAAAGATTAGCGGGCTATTATAAAGCTCGCGGTTTTAATTTGGCTAAAAATGAAAAAGAGGCTGATATTATAATTATAAATACCTGCATGGTAAAACAAGCGGTAGAAAATAGATTGTATAGCATGGTTCATAATCTAAAGAAAAATAATCCCCCACACCATAAAAGGGCGGGGCAAGCAAGACCGAAAATAATAGTAACTGGTTGTTTTGTGGGAGCAATGGAACGAGAACCGAGTGGGCAGATGAAAAAATATATGAAAAATAGACTGCCTGGTGTAGATGAATTCTTATCTATGGATGAAGTGGGGTTTTCCGCTCATCTAGCTACGCTAGGGAGCGGACCAACTCAATCTGCAAAAGCAGATATGAGTTGGGAACCACTTCGTAAAGATAAAAAATCAGCATTACTTCCAATTTCCAATGGCTGTAATAATATGTGCAGTTATTGCATTGTGCCGCATGCTCGCGGCAGAGAAGTGTCGCGGCCTTTTGAAGAAATTGTAAATGAGGCGGAGGATCTAGCAAAATCTGGTTATAGCGAAATTACACTTTTAGGGCAGAATGTAAATTCTTATGGAGCGGATTTAGCTGACCAGTTAACTTTTCCTAATCTGCTTAAGCGCATTGCTCAGATTAAGGGTTTAAATAAAATAAATTTTATGTCATCTAACCCATGGGATTTTTCAGATGAATTAATAGAAATAATTGCCAGAAATAAAAATATTAACCGGGAAATTCATCTACCAGTTCAGTCGGGCGATGATGAAATTTTAAAAAAAATGAATCGAGCATATACGCAGGAGGAATATATAAAATTGATTAAAAAAATACGCGAACAAGTAGCTGGCGTTAGTTTTACTACTGACATTATCGTGGGATTTCCCGGAGAAACAGAAGAGCAGTTCAAAAATACAGTTGATTTATGTAAGCAGGTTAATTTTAATATTGCTTTTATTTCCTGTTATTCGCCACGGCCGGGGACACTTGCAGAAAAGATGGAAGATAGTATAGAATGGAAAGAGAAGAAAAGACGGTTTCATGTGTTGGATAAGATGATTAATAGTTCTCACCAGCAAAAGGTGACAAAATAAAAAGGGAGGCGGACATGAAAACAAATCAAGAGCTTATTGAAAGCATCATTGAAAAGAAGATTTTAAAGAACCCAGTTATCATTGATGCTTTTTATAAAATTGATCGCATTAATTTTATTTTGCCTGCGCGTAAAAGTGAAGCATATTTAGATGAGCCTTTATTAATTGGTCATAATCAGACAATTTCCCAACCAAGCACAGTGGCGATAATGCTGGAATTATTAGATCCGCAACCAGGTGAAAAATTTTTAGATGTTGGTTCTGGGTCTGGCTGGACGACAGCGCTATTAGCTCACATCGTTGGTAAAACAGGCGAGGTTGTCGGCATGGAGCGCATTCCTGAATTAGTTGAGCTTGGCAGTAAGAATTTACGGAAGTATAATATGTCATGGGTAAGTATTAGCCAAACAAAAGGAGTTTTAGGATGTCCCAACAAAGCGCCGTTTGATAAAATTTTAGTGTCAGCGATGGCAGAAAAATTGCCTGAAGAATTAATTGATCAGCTACCAATTGGAGGGCGATTAGTAATACCAATCAAAAATTCAATTTGTGTGTTTGATAGACGCCCAGAAATGCATGTTGGAAAAACAAAATTTCCGGGATTTAATTTTGTTCCTTTAATAACCGACTAAGGAGGAGAAAAATGAGAACAGAACAAGGAAAAAGTGCTTTTGGTATTTATATACCATTAGGATTTATTCTTTATTTGGCAATTTATTTTACAGTACTTTTGATGTATCCTTTAGTTTGGTTAGGTATAATTATATTTTCATTAGTTAGCTTTGGGTTTATAATTAAGATCAGTAAACGGATACAAACAAAAAATAGTAATCAATCCAGCGCAAAACTTTAAAGCGCTGGATTTTTTTGTCTTAAATGTGATATTAGTTTATACTATAAATATTGTTAACTAATAACCCTCCCAATCCCGAAGCGTCGGGATGGGCGGGCAAGAAAAATATGCCAAAATTTGAAAATTTACCATTATTAAATACAGACGAAGAAGATGAAAAAGTAACGAATAGAAGGCAATTTTTAAAAGGCGCGGTTACAGGCGCAGTTATTAGCACAACTGGAATTAGCTTAGCAACATTATTAAAACAAGATGATAAATTAAATACAGATACTGAAGGTGAGAATGAAATAAAAGAAACAGCAGAGAAAGCAACTTCAGAACAAGAAAAAATTGAAACTGAAGACATAAAAAGCGTTAGGGAAATATTATCTTATAATAATAAAGAAGAGATTGAAATTAACGAGAAAGTAATTAATAAAACCAAAGAATATTGGAAAGAAAGATATAGCGAGGGTGGAAAAATGCATCAAGATTTTATTATTGCCTATAAAAATATGCAAGAGTGGACTTCTGACTTAGAAAATATTTTTACAGAAGAAGGTGTGCCGGAAAAATTTATTTATTTAGCTATTCCAGAATCTCATTGGCAATTAAAATCAAAATCAAGCGCAGGCGCGTGTGGACCATATCAATTAATGTCTAGAACGGCAAGAAAATTTGGTTGTAAAAATAATAAAGAAATGGAAGATCCGCTCAAAAGCGCTCGCGCTTGCGCTAAATATTTAAAATATCTTCATGACAAATTTGATGACTGGGATTTAGCTTTAAGTGGATATAATGGTGGATTTATTTGGAAATATAAAAAACAGGAAAAAGAAAAGTTAAGTTACCCTAATTTTTTGAAATATATTGAAACAAATGTAAAAGAAAAAAGAAAAAAAGTAGATAACTTGTCTATTTTATATAAAGTTAAAAAAAATGATACAATTTGGAAATTAACGCACGAATATAGCGTCAAAGATTCTGATATTTTATTTAACAATAAACCAGCGAGCAAGAATATTAGAATTGGACAGCAATTAGTGATTTTAATTAAAGATGAAAAGACGAAAAGAAAGGTTTTTGAAAAATTAGTTAAAGATTCTGCAGAGAATTTAAATTATCCAGCAAAATTTAATGCGGTGATAGAATTAATTGAAGAAATGGAAGAAAATAAAGGAACACAACTTGCACGGGCAGAGAAGATGTGATAAAGTTGGGAAAGTAAAAATATTCGCGGGTATAGTATAATGGTTATTATGTCAGGTTTCCAACCTGAAAATGGGGGTTCGATTCCCCCTACCCGCTCACTTCTTCGCCAAGGCTACGAAGCGCAAGCCCTTCTTCATTACGCTTACGGTATAACTACGAAGGGCAAACACTTCTTCACTAAGGTTATGAAGCCAAGCTATTAATTAAGAAAAACAGTCCCGAGTGCTCGGGACTGTTTTTCTTTTTGTGCTATACTTAAAATATGAAAAAATCACTTTTACCAATTTTTATCTTTATTTTTTTAGCCATTCCACTAGTTGCGCAAGCGCGCAAAGCGCCGGATAGATTATCTGGAAAAATTTTATTAGACGTGGAACGGCACGGAGAGGCGTGGTATGTATATCCGGAAAATAAAAAACGGTATTATTTAGGCACGGCTGAAGATGCTTATGGAATAATGAGAGAACTGGGGTTAGGAATTACTAATACTGATTTAAAACGTATTCCGATTGCGGTAGTGCCGTCAAAAGTGCTAGGCTTAAAAATAGGCGAAGATGGTCTGGTGATTGACGATGAACAAAACGCTAGTTCAACTACTGATCAATCGGAAAAAGCAACCTCTACTCCTAAAATTATTTATGATTCTATCAGAGAGCGTTTATCTGGTAGTATAGTTTTGCAAGTAGAAGAACATGGCGAGGCCTGGTATATTAATCCAGCAGATCAGAAGCGGTATTATTTAGGTCGACCTGACGATGCTTATCAAATAATGCGTGAGCTATCATTAGGTATTACTAAAAAAGATTTATCATTGATTAGTAAGAATGAACTAGACGAGTCTATTGATGAATATTCTAGTTATGAATATAAAAAAATAAAAATAGCTACTGGCGAAGAGTTTGATGTTGATGTTTTAACAATAGATTTAAATGATCCTGATTTAGAAATTATTACTGATACGGCTGACGATAATGATTGTAAAAATGGCTGTAAGGCAAAAACATTAGCCGACTTTGTAGAAGATAATAATGGTTTTGCTGGTATGAATGCCACTTACTTTTGTCCTGATGATTATGCTTCCTGCAAAGATAAAACTAATAGTTATTTTTTCCCAGTCTATAATAGTCGGTTGAAAAAAATGATTAATGCTAGTGAATTAAAATATTGGACAACCGGACCGATTTTGACTTTTGATACTGATAATAAATTTTATTATTCTAAAGATACGCACAAGGATTTTATTAGCCAAGAATTTTTTGAAAATAAATACGGTGTAAATATCCAAGCGGCTTTTGGCAATAAACCACGAATTATTGAGGAAGGGATGAACTTGTTAATTGATTGGGAGCTTGATAAAAAACAAAAAGAAACAAAAGCTCCTCGCAACGCCTTTGCCGTGAAAGGCGATAAAATATATTTAATTATCGCTTATAAAGCAACGGTGCCGGATTTAGCGAATATTTTAAAAGCGCTTAAAGTTGATTATGCCATTAATCTGGATGGTGGACTTTCGCGCGCGCTTTATTATAACGGTGAGTATAAAGAAGGGCCGGGCAGAAAAATTCCTAATGCCATAGTATTTAGAAAACACACGAATTAAACGAATTATTAACGAATTTGCACCAACCTTTGTCCTGAGTAATTTGAGACTACGGTAAGGTAAGCGAATAAAAAACAGACTCATAATGCGAGTCTGTTATTTTATTGTGCAAGTGGCGTAAATATTTTTATCATCAGAATATATTTTTTTAATTTTAAAGCCAGCTTGTTCTAATAATTTTTGCAGTTCTTTTTTAGTAAAAGCATGATAATACCTCTCTGATTTTTTGGCAAATCCAGTAAATAAAATATCGCCAAAATCCATTTTATTTAAGCCAAATAGTTTTAGTATAGAGTATTTCCAAATTAGTTTTTTATATTTTAGCCGCGCTCGCAGATTCCAGCAGGCAATGATAAATTTACCGTTAGGTGTAAGATGATTTTTAATTTGTTTTAATAATTTTAAACGCAATTCGCGCGAAGGGATATGAGGGAGGACAGCGATTAGTAAAATTAAATCATATTTATCATCTGTGATTTTATTAATATTTAAAATATCACCCTGAATAAATTTTGCTTCAGGGTATTTTTTTTGAGCAAGTTTAATTAAATTATGGGATTGGTCAATGCCGGTATATTTTACATCTGTGTCTCTGAATAATTCAAACAGTCGACCATTGCCACAGCCAAGGTCTAGAACATTTTGCTGTTCGGAACAGCTATAGCTGTTCCGAACAGCAGTAATGACAGTATGTAATTCCGGCCAAACATAATTTCGGGTATTAGAAAATTCATCCGCGTTTGTTTCATAACCATTTTTCACTATGTTTAATAATTTATTTTTTATTTTATCTTTCATATTTCTTTATTTGTCCACCACAATGCGAAGCCGTAGATTGAACTTTGGGCGGGTAGTTTTATTTTTCATATCCTATGTTTATACCATTTTTAAATCAAAAAGAAAAGAGGCCTTAATTAAAGCCCCTTAAATGTATTTTTCGAAAGGAAAAAATGCACCAACACCAAATGCAAATAATATAATAATTGCGATTAAGGTTTGCATTTTTTATCCTCCTTTTTTAGAATAAAGATCGTTTTGTTTCTATTTTAACCAATTATTTTAAATTTGCAACTACTAATCTAATATCATCCCAATTTACATCATCGCCTAATTCTTCTTTAATCGGAGTTAATTTATCTACGCCGACTTTTTTTATAGCTTTTTTAATGCGATTTTGTGTTTGTGAATTAACAAATTTATCAATATCAATATCTTTTCCATGTTCAATTAAAAAACATAAGTGCTGGATAATGGTGCCGGGTTTTATATTTCTAATTTGGGCCATCTCATCAATTGAGTGTCCTTGCTTATAAAGTTCATGAGTTTCAAGTTGAGTTAATTTAGTTGTTATTTTTATATCATCAGGACTAATACTTTTATGCTTAGGATAAGGTTCATCAATTTCATTTTCAGATTTTAAACCAGCTACGCAATTATCACAGATACCGCATTCCTCTGCTCCAGTGTCTTTAAAATAATCTAGAATGTATTTTTTTCGACAGCCATAATCGTAAATATAGTTTTCCATTAAATCTAATTTATTTAACTCCCGTTTATGTTTTTCTTTAAGGGCAGTAAAATTAATATTTAAATTTTCTGGTTTAAGACGCTGTAATACTTTAATTTCTGTGCCACGAAAAGGAGGTTTATATTCAACTAAATTTTCATCACTCAACTTTTTGATTAAGCGAGTAACAGCATCGCGCTTAACGCCAGAAATGTCAGCAATATCATCAGGAGAAAATTCAATGCCGTCTTGTAGACTATCGCCTAGATGTTTTATTAATCCGTCAAAAGTTTTATTTTGCACTTTTGCTTTAGAGCTCAATTGTTGCTTAATATATTCTGCGTCATGTAAAAATTTTAAAAAAGCTCGCCCATATTTTTCATGACTGCGTTCAATATATTTTTCTCGTTCTAAAATTTTTAAAGCCGTGCCAATCGCCATGTCAGGTACTTTTTCAGAAATATTTTCTACTAAAGTGGCGTAAGTTACTAAAGCGGTATCATTTTCATAAGAAAGTAGAGTTTCATAAACTTCTAAAATAACTTTTGGTGGAGGATTGTCGCCTTTGATAAAAAATTCACGCAAGTAGCGGTCGGCTGGTGAATAAAACATAATACAATAACTCTGCTGGCCATCACGTCCAGCCCGTCCAGCTTCTTGATAGTAGGCTTCAATTGTGCCTGGCATATCAAAATGAATCACAAAGCGAATATCTGATTTATCAATACCTAAGCCAAAAGCATTAGTAGCAATAATAACTTGCGTATTGCCTTGCATAAATTCATTTTGAATATATTTCCGGTCTTGTGAATTCATGCCAGCATGATAGCCAACAGCGTTGATGCCATTGGTAGTTAGATAGTTCAGCATGTCCTCAACTTTTTGTCGCGTGCCAGTATAGATTATACCAGAGCCATCAACTTGTTGGACGATATTTAAAATTTTAGTATATTTTTGCGCATCGGTAGCGCGCATTACCCCAAATTTTAAATTAGGTCGGTTAAAGCCAGTGATAATAACTTCCGGCGCCTCAAGGTCAAGTTGTTTAATAATATCTTCTTTAACTTCCGGTGTGGCCGTGGCTGTAACTGCTAACACAGTAGGATTGCCGACAAGTTTGATTATTTCTTTTAGTCGCATGTAGCTAGGACGAAAGTCATGACCCCATTCAGAAATACAGTGCGCTTCATCAATGGCGAAAAGTGATACTTTAACATCATTTAGCAAATTAATAAATTCTTGCGAATAAAATCTTTCCGGCGCAATATAAACAAGCCGATAATTCCCGTCTTTAATAGCTGTAATGCGATTTTGTGTTTCTAAAAGAGAAAGCGAACTATTTATAAAAGTAGCTGGAATGCCAATTTGTTCCATACTATCCACCTGATCTTTCATTAAAGCAATCAAAGGCGAAATAACAATCGTAATACCGTCTAACAAAAGAGAAGGAAGCTGGTAAATTAAAGATTTACCGCCACCAGTCGGCATAATCACGACAGTGCTTTTTTGCTCTAAAATATTTTTAATTGCCTGTTCCTGACCAAAACGAAATTCACTATAACCATAGTGAATTTTTAAGAGATCTTTTAATTGTGATAATTGATTTTGCATGGGGTTTTAAGAAGACAAAAAAACAAAAAAACAATTTCTAAATCTGATTTGTTTTCTTATTTTCTTATTTTTTTGCTTTGTAGAGTTGCAACACATTCCTAAACGCGCAGGCAATCGTAATCGGACCAACACCGCCGGGAACTGGCGTGATAAATCCAGCAATATTTTTCACATCTTTAAAATCAACATCACCGAAAGTATCTGCGCCATCTTTAATTATACCAATATCAATTATAATAACACCTTTTTTAATATAAGCAGAATTTAGATAATGTTTTTTGCCTACAGCGGTAATTATTATGTCAGCCTCTTTAGCGCAACCTTGTAGTTTTGTCTCGCTATTTTGGTCATAATTGCAAGGCAGAATTTTAGCGCCATATTGTTGTAAAATATTTCCCACGCCTTGCATGAAAATATCGCTGTGAGCCAGCATGGCAATTTGTTTATCTTGTAAATCGCATTTTATATCTTTTAGAATTTCTAAAATTACACCAGCGAGCGGTGGCGTGGTATACCTCCCCCTGACCCCCTCCTTAGCTCGCCCCGCCTCTTGCAAAGGCGGGGTAAAGCGGGGGAGAACAGATTGTATTTTTTTTAAATTTTCAGAATGGAAGCCATCTACGTCTTTTTTAACATCAATGGCATTGACGATTTTGTCAGTGTTGAATTTTTCAGGCAAGGGTAATTGTAATAAAATTCCGTCAATTTTAGCATCATTATTTAAAAATTCAATGCATTTTAATAGTTTATTTTCAGAAGTGTCTTCGTTAAATTTATATAAATTCGTATCAATCCCGCATTTTTTGCCTTCTTTTTCTTTCAATAAAACATAAAGTTGAGAATCTGATTTTTCACCAACTAAAATAATTGCCAGATTAGGGTGATCCTTTAATTTGGCAATTTCTTTTACTATCTCATCTTTAATTTTATCGGCTATGATTTTGCCGTTTATTATTTTTGTCATATTAGCTCTTACTAATTACCCACCCGAGGCGGGCAAACGAATCACTTACGAATATACGAATTAATATCCGTGCAAATCCGTTTAATCTGTTTATCCGTGTTCTATAAAAGTTAATAGAACACGGATAAACAGATTAAATGGATGAACACGAATTTTTTAATTTTTATTTTATTGAAGGAATCGGGAATTTTAAACAAAGAGTTTTTACTTCTTCTTTAATCTGCTCTAACTTTTCTGTGTTATCACGATTATTTATCACTTCATTAATCCAGCTCGCGACTTGTTTAACTTCTGCTTCTTTCATACCGCGGGTGGTGATAGCCGGGGTTCCTAGTCTGACACCACTAGCCTTGAATGGCGGTAAGAGATCAAATGGAATAGTTGATCTGGATGTAGAAATACCAACTTTATCTAATAATTGTTCAGCTTCACGGCCATTGATATTTTTGGAAGTCATATCTACTACGATTAAATGATTGTCAGTGCCGTCAGAAATAATTTTAAAGCCATGACTCTGCAATTCACTGGCTAGCGTTTGAGCGTTAACAATAGTCTGCTTAGCGTATTCCTGAAAATCAGGTTGTAATGCTTCGCCAAAAGCAACTGCTTTAGCGGCCGTATTATTATCATGCGGTCCACCTTGCAGGCCGGGAAAAACAGCAGTATCAATTTGTTTAGCAAACTTTTTTTTGCACATAATAATCGCTCCACGTGGTCCGCGCAAAGTTTTGTGGGTAGTAGTAGTGACTACATCAAAAATCGGCACTGGATTTTCTAATTGTTTACCAGCGATTAATCCGGCAATATGAGCAATGTCCGCAAAAGTAATCGCGTCAATTTCATCAGCAATATCTTGAAATTTTTGCCATTCCATATTTCTGGAATAAGCAGAAAAGCCGGCGATAATCATCCTAGGTTTTTCTTTGAGCGCGATTTTCCGCACTTCATCCATATTAATAATGCCAGTATTTTTATCAACTGTGTATTGAACAAAATCATAAAGTAAGCCAGAAAAATTTACTGGATGTCCGTGTGATAAATGCCCGCCATGATCAAGTTTTAAACCTAACACTTTATCACCCGGCTGAAGCAAGGCAAAATAAACCGCGGCATTAGCTGGACTGCCGGAAAGCGGCTGAACATTAACATGCTCGGCATTGAATAATTGTTTAGTTCGCTCAATAGCGGTTGTTTCAATAACATCTACTATTTCATTGCCAGCATAATAACGTTTACCCGGATAGCCCTCAGAATATTTATTAGTAAACTCTGAACCCAGCGCCTCTAAAACTGCTTTGGAAACATAATTTTCTGAAGCGATTAGTTCCATACCTTCTTGCTGGCGTTTAATTTCATTTTTCAAAGCGTCGTATATTTTTTCGTCTTGTTGTAGGTTTTTTAGTTGCATATAAACTACAAATTAATTGTTAAATTGTTGCATTGTTAAATTGTTATAAGGTTTGTTTGTAGTGTGACATAACAATTTAACAATGAAGCAATTTTTTTGTGTTTCTCGTGTTTTTATCATACGGCAGTGAGATGTGTTTGTCAAAGAAAAACAAAAAAACAAGAAAGCAATAAAACAACTTCTAAATTTAGCTTTGTTTTCTTGTTTTCTTGTTTAAATCTATTTATTGATCAAAAAATAGCCCGCCAACAGCTCCGCTTTGCTCCGCAGTTAGGCGGGCAAGCATTTTTTACTTATTGATTAGGAAGTAGCATGTATCACCGTCTTTAACTTCATAGGTCTTGCCTTCTGTTTGGACAAGCCCTTTTTCTTTAGCGCCATTCCAGCCGTTATTATCTACAAAATTCTGCCAGTTGATTACTTCAGCGCGGATAAAGCCTTTAATAAAATCAGTGTGAATTACACCAGCGGCCTCTGGGGCTTTGGTGTTTTGTTTAACTGTCCAAGCGCGAGTTTCTGGTTCGCCAGAAGTGAAATAGGTAATTAGATTTAACATTTGATAGGCTGTTTTAATTAGCTTGTCCAAACCGGTTTCCGAGATGCCTAATTCTTTTTTATAATCAGCCTGTTCTTCTTCTGGTAGTTCAGCGATTTCTGATTCTAACTGGGCGTTGATTGTGATAGTATTTGTTTGTCCGACAGATGGAATTTCTTTGTCAGAATTATCATCAACATTAATTAAATATAAAAGCGGTTTTAAAGTAAGCAAATTATATGGTTTTATAATTAATCGTTCCTCATCTGTAAATTGAAAATCGCGGACAGCCTGTTCGTTTTCCAAATGTTTTTTAATTTTTTCTAAAAGTTGTTTTTCTGCTAACAATGCCTTGTCGCCAGACTTAGCGTCTTTAGTAAGTCTAGTTAATCTATTATCTACACTCTGTAAATCAGCCATAATTAATTCCAGATTAATGGTTTCAATATCTGATTCCGGATCAATTTTTCCAGCTACATGAGTGATGTCTGGGTTTTTAAAAGCGCGCACTACTTCAATAATTGCGTCCACCTCCCTAATGTGCGCTAAAAATT
>Ga0180007_10002875_pt1 | contig 19958 bp, 21 predicted proteins | sample MM_PC_MetaG_FD_121122 | JGI IMG/M metagenome (GOLD analysis project Ga0180007, IMG submission 121122) | Groundwater microbial communities from the Aspo Hard Rock Laboratory (HRL) deep subsurface site, Sweden - MM_PC_MetaG | ecosystem: Environmental > Aquatic > Deep subsurface > Groundwater... | reverse complement strand
CCGGATTCGTGAAGTATGAGAAAAAAGGCCGTGACCGCACGCAGGTATCAGTTTACGAAGGATAACCTAGTTATCCTTTTTTTGTGTGAAAAAAGAGGTGTTATAAATGTTTGTAGATGAAATAGTAATTGAAGTTTATGGAGGCCGTGGTGGAAACGGTATGGCATCCTATAGAAGAGAAAAATATGTTGAGCATGGCGGTCCTTGGGGTGGTAACGGAGGACATGGTGGCAATGTTGTTTTTGTTGGTGAAGAAGGTAAATCTACATTATTAGAGCTTCGTTACCGTAGACACATTAAAGCGAAACCAGGTGTCAATGGTATGTCAAAAGGGATGCATGGTGCATCTGCTGAACATACTTATGTCAGAGTTCCTTTAGGAACGATTGTTTATACTGAAGATAAATCAATTAAAATAGGGGAAATCCTTCATCATGATCAAGAATTAATTGTTGCTCATGGCGGTAAAGGCGGTCGTGGTAATATTGCGATGGCAACCTCGAGAAATCCTGCACCTGATTATGCTGAAAATGGTGATTTAGGTCAAGATCTTAAAATATTAGTTGAACTTAAAGTCTTAGCAGATGTTGGTTTAATTGGCTATCCAAGTGTAGGAAAGTCAACTTTAATCTCTGTTGTGTCCAATGCAAGACCTAAAATTGCTGAATATCCTTTTACAACTCTACAACCAAATCTTGGTATGGTCCAAGTAGGCGATGAATCATTCGTTTTAGCCGATTTACCAGGTTTGATTGAGAATGCTCACCAAGGGATGGGTCTAGGGATTAGATTCCTTAAACACATTGAAAGATGTCGTGTTTTCTTACATGTTCTAGATTTAACTAGAGAAGATCCATATGATGATTACATCAAGATTAATCATGAACTAGAGATGTATAACGATACACTATTAGAAAGACCACAAATTATTGTTGCAAATAAAATCGATATGCCAGATACTGAGGAGAAACTTAAGAAACTTCAAACTCAGATTAAGTTACCCATCATGGTTATTTCTGCTCAACAACAAAAAGATGTTGATAAACTCTTATACAAAATTATTGAGACACTACACCAATCACCAAAAATCGTTGAAGAAAAGAATAATGATTTGATTAGAAATTATATCTTCAAAGATGATGAGCCAGCATTTGAAATCAATTTAGTTGATAACATATTTGAGCTATCTGGTGATAAGTTGAAGTTAATCTTTGATCGAACAGATTTTACTAAAGATGAAGGCGTTAAGCGCTTTGCTAGACAGATAAGAAGTATGGGTGTTGATGAAGCATTAAGAGAAAAAGGCGCGAAAAATAATGATATTATACGCATCTTTGGCTTTGAATTTGAATTTATAGAATAAGGACAATCGTCCTTATTTTTTTATATTAAAAAGGAAAGATTGCTCTTTCCTTAGCTTAAATGTAACATACGCATCTTAAAATTGTGACTCTTTCTAAGTAATCTTGACTCTTTATTTAGAACAGCAGTTTGAGCTTGTCTAGTTGAAACAATATAGCGCTTGTGATGAATGATGATATTTTTAAGCTCGTCTTCACGTCTAATATTCATCCGTTTATAGTTTAAATTATTCTGTCTTGTGCGCTCTTCATCAGCCAAAGTTGCTTTTGAAACGATTTGTTCATAATGGAAGGTCTTTTGTTTGAGTAAATCAATATTTTTCTCGTGGCTTGCTTGGTATTTAAGTAATAGAACCTGATTTTTAGTACTGACTGACTCTTCGAGTTCCTCAAAATTCTTATGAGCTAATTGAATGCTACTATCAATCTGTTGCATCGCTTTTTTATTTTGTTCTTCTAAAACTGATTTCTTTTGTTGGAATTCACTGTTGTATTGTTCAGCAATTGAGATTTGATTATCGTTAAGTAGTCTTAACTCTTGAATTTGTTTAGAGCTATTTTGAGTGATTTTCGTCTCTACTAATTTCAAAGCTAACTGAAAAGCATTCAATTTCTTTTGATAAGATGCTTTTTCTAGATCAAGTTTTGTTTTTACTTTATTCTTTTGTACTTGAACTTGTCGATCTTTATCAAGTGCATGTTTCTTTTGTTCTAAGAAACTTTCTCTGACATGATGATTATAGGTTTGGTTTAATGAAGTAATTAAAGAGGACATAGATTTCTTAAAGCCTTTAATCATCTTTAATTGTTCTTTTTCATTTTGGTGATAATACGTTAGCATCAAATCCATGAACGCTTGATGTGAATGGACCAATCGTTTTTCATAAGATTCAAAAGTTTTATCTAGTTTCTTAATCTCAAAAGTTAAGAAGGCATCGGATACATAGACTTCATTCTTCAAGTTTTGATAGAAGAATCCAAGTGCACCAAAATAATTATGGATGTCTACAACACATGTTCGATATATTTCCTGACTCTTATTTAAGTAACGATAGAATAATGATGCTTCATTATGTTTTGCATGTTCGAGTTTAACTTCAGCTTTTTTCTGCTTATTTGTCATTCTTTCAATTTCTCGATCAATAGGTGTAATCTCAAGATGTTTAAGATCAATAGCATGTTCAATGGAACTTAATTCTTTGCGTAAACGTTTGATTTCTTGCTCATGGTTTGCTAGTAGCTTATGATTATCCTTTAGATCGATTTGTCTACTATTACCAGATTCATGAATTTTAATGTCTTCGCTGGCTTTTAATAACTGATTAACAATCGTTTGACTACGCTCTAAATCGCTTTGTTGAATAAAGAACTGAGCTTCGAGTTTTTTGATATCATTTTCAACATATGCTCTTTTTTGAGTGATTTTGCTTATTTCTTGGTTGTAAAAGTTCATGGTGTCTTCATGTTTAAGCATATATTTGTAGCCGGTCAAATCTTCTATTTTCTTAATGTAGAACTCCTGATCAAGCGTTTGATATTCTTCAAGAATTGTGATGAGTGATTGATTGAGTTCAGTAGAAAGAAGGAGTATATGATTAATCATACCCTTGAATACTTCAGGATGAGATGGTAAATGATATAGTTCAATCAATTGATTCTTTAAATAGAGGGCTAAACTATAGTACATACGAAGGATAGACATAAAATCTTCAGTATGTTCTTGGCTCATTTCGAGTTCAATTTGATATGTTCTAAGAAAACGAGATGCCTTTTCACTACTCATACGTTGTTGATTTTTGTATTTAGCTTCGTTGATGACAAACTCACGTTTTAATTCTTCTTTAAGTGTCTCGGCTTTGATCACTTCAAGGACAAATTTATTCTCAATTAAGATGATCTCGCGATCTGACTCTATGCTCATTACATCTTGGTTAAGTTCAAATTGAATGGTCTGTTTTGATTTATTTAAGATGGCTTGATTTAGTTCTATGCGTAACTCTTGTTCAGTAATAACAAAATCTCTCTTGATTTTTTCTTTTTCTAGTTCGAGTTGAATACTGACATTAAGCACTTGAGAGTCTGCTTCAAATAAGGCGCTAGAAATTTGTTTTTCTAATTCGAGTTTTGCCTGTTTTGTTTTGAGTTCCAGATTCAGTAGATTTTCTTGAAATTTGGTATAAGCAATTGCTTGATGGGCATCATTTCCTAATAAGTTAAGTTCACGTTCTTGAACAGCAGCAGCAATAGCTAACTGGAATTCTAAAGGTAATAAGCTCTTGTTATGATTAAGCAGTAGTACATCCTTTTGATAATTATAATTTGCTTGTAATAATTTTAAGTGTTGCTCTGATGCTGTAAGATTATGATGGAAATTTAAGTCAATTCTAGCAAATTCTTGTTTTTTCTCATACTCATAAACTGTCTTCTTTAAACGCCATTCATTAATCTCTTTAAGATGCTGTTGATCATGATTAAAAAGACGACGCTGTTGTTCGCGTTGTTTTTCTAAAATATCTTTATTGGTTCTAATAATCTGCTTATTTAAATCGTTATCAAATGTCTTGAGCAAAGTCGTAAGGCTTCTATTATGCTTTTCTTTATCTCTATCTTCATCAATCGATTTAATCTCATCTCTCATCTTTCTTGCTGTGACGAGTTTATCTTTTTGAATAGTTTCTCTGTATGCAGAAAGTTTACTATTAAATAAAGTGATTGCTTCATTAGATTCATGAATAATACGTTCTTTTTTGGCTTCATAAGAAGTTTTTTGAATATCGAATATCACATTTAAGCTATTCATTTTCTCACTATATTTTTGCAAAGCTGCTTTTTGAGCTTCCTGATATTCTTGCTTAAGATCATCAATAGCTTTAGTTACTGGTACTAAATTATATTCATACTCTTTTTCAATAACTGATAAAGCATGAACATGTTTCTTTTTAATTTCATTGATTTTCTTATTGAGTTGAATGCTTAATTGAGTATAATTATTTTTAATGATTAAATATGTTTCATCATTGGCTTGATTTGCTTTTTGTCCAGATGCCTTAATCTCTTCAATCTTCTCCTGATTTTCAACCTCAAGATGAGCAATTTTTTGATCTAAATCTTTAATCTTACTTGCATATGAATTAGAGATAGCAAAGACAGCCTCTGTCTTCTCATTTTCAATTGAAGAAGTCGTCTGTTGATATGCTTTTCTAACAGATGTCATAATCTTTTGGATTGCACTGATTTCCCGTTTGTAATTATTTTCGGTTTCATTTAAATCTTCATTCGCTTTTTGGTTTGCTTGAGCAATCTTTAACTCGATTTTTTCAAATTCAGCTTTTAAATTGAGATTGATTTCATGAGATTTTTGAACTCTTGTTTTTTGACTTTTCTCAATTTCTGCATGATTTTTATCTTCAAGAACCTTCATTGAACGAAAGAAGTTTTCAATGTTAGATGCATATGCTTTATTAATATTTAAACTCTTTTGTAAATATTTAGTATCGATTTCTTGTTGGTTTTTAGATATCATTTCAATAAAAGGATTGATTTCACGCAAAAGAACCACCAATTTCTTAGAAATTGGTAGATATTTTTTATCAACGCTTAATTGTTGTTTCAAATCATTTTCAAAAGATTTTAAATATTCAAACTTTTGGATAAGCATCACATCCTAAAATAATTATAACATAATAGCTTGATATGATAGAAAAAACTCGTCAAAAATGATATAATAAAAAGAAACTATAAAAGGTCTGGTGATTTAAGTGTATGCATATATTTTAGGTAAAATAACAGAGATTAAACCAAGCTATATTGTTGTTGAGAACAATAGTATTGGTTATTTAATTATTTCGCCAAATCCGTATAGTTACCAAATGAATGAAGAGGTTCAAATTTTTACGCACCATTATGTTCGCGAAGACATAAATAATCTTTACGGTTTTAGAAGCCTTGAAAGTAAAGAATTATTTATTCGCTTGATCGGTGTCTCTGGTATTGGACCAAAAAGTGCACTAAGTATTCTTGCTACTGAACAAATTCATGAAACTATTCTGGCTATTGAAGAAAGTAATGTGAAATATTTAATGAAATTCCCTGGTATTGGTTTAAAAAGTGCACAACAAATCATTCTAGACTTAAAAGGTAAATTAGTTGACGATGATGAAGAACTTATTCCTACACATAAAAATGATGTTGAAGATGCACTCAATGCACTTGGATATTCAAAGACTGAGATTAGAAAAGTCATGAAAAAATTAGATCAAGATCAACCTGTAGAAGTCATGATTAAGCAAGCTTTACAAATGCTCATAAAGTAGGTGACTCATGGATAAAGAACGTATTGTTACTGCGATGTCCACTAAAGAGGATGAAGATCAATCACTTCGTCCACAAACATTGGATCAATACATAGGTCAAGCAGACATTAAAGAGATGCTTGATGTGTACATCAAAGCAGCACTTAAAAGAAAAGAAGCCTTAGATCATATCTTACTTTATGGTCCTCCTGGCTTAGGAAAAACAACTCTTGCCCAGATCATTGCAAATGAACTTGGCGTTCAAATTAAAATAACAAGTGGCCCTGCCATTGAAAGAAGTGGTGATTTAGCCGCTGTTTTGAGTTCACTCAATCCAGGGGATGTCTTATTCATTGATGAAATTCATCGTTTACCTAGATTTGTTGAAGAAGTTTTATATGCAGCTATGGAAGATTATGTCTTAGACATCGTCATAGGAAAAGATCATGATTCCAGATCAATAAGAATTGATTTGCCACCTTTTACACTCGTTGGAGCAACTACAAGATTCGGCGATTTATCCGCTCCATTACGCGATCGTTTTGGTGTAGTCTTCAGACTACCTTATTATACCGTTGAGGATTTAAAGAAGATTGTTGAAAGAACTTCTAAAGTCTATCAAAATGAGATTGAACTTTCTGCTGTTAACTCTTTAGCGATGAGAAGCAGAGGTACACCTAGAATTGCTAATAGATTGTTTAGAAGAGTCAGAGATTTTGCTGAAATTATTGGTGATGGCATCATCACTGAAAAAATAACAAATCATGCGCTTTCAAAATTAGGGATAGATCACAATGGTCTAGACCATACGGATTATCGCTATTTAAGAAGTATTGTTGAGAAGTTTTCAGGTGGACCAGTAGGTATTGAAACGCTCGCTGCAACAATCAGTGAAGAAATCACAACAATAGAAGATGTTTATGAACCATATCTACTTCAAGAGGGTTATATTAAAAGAACTTCTAGAGGTCGCATGGCAACTGAAAAATCTTATCAGGCATTAGGCATAAAATTTTATAAAGGATTATTTGATGATGAACGTAAATGATTTCGATTTTATACTTCCAAAAGAAAAGATAGCACAACACCCTAGTGAAAAACGTGATCATTCAAGATTAATGGTTGTTGATATCAAGACACAAAGCATTTCACATCATCATTTTTATGAAATCATCGATGAATTAGAACCAAATGATGTCTTAGTTTTAAATGATACAAAAGTCATTCCTGCAAGATTGATGGGTATCAAAGAAGAAACTGAAGCTGTAATTGAAGTCTTACTTTTAAAAGAGTTAGCAAAAGATACATGGGAAGCCATGACAAAGCCTGCAAAAAGAGTTAAATTGGGGACTAAAATTCATTTTGAATCCTTACTAACTGCAGAATGTATTGAAATCAAAGAAGAAGGTCTTCGTGTATTCAAGTTATCTTATGAAGGTATCTTTATTGAAATCTTAGAAAAGCTAGGCAGCATGCCACTACCTCCATATATCACTGAAAAACTTGCTGAAAATGATCGATATCAAACGGTATATGCTAAAGATTTAGGGAGTGCAGCAGCACCAACTGCTGGCTTGCATTTCACAAAGGCTTTACTCAAGAAGATTGAGGATAAAGGGATTGAAATCATTCCTGTAACATTGCATGTTGGTTTAGGGACGTTTAAACCCGTATCTGAAACAGATATTACAAAACATCACATGCATGAAGAAACATATACACTTTCTATAGAGAGTACCAATCGCTTGAATCAAGCAGTCAAAGATCATAAAAATATTGTATGTGTAGGAACAACTTCGCTTAGAACTGTTGAAAGTAATTACAATCAAGGATTTCATGCTGGAACCTTTCAAACAAGTATCTTTATCTATCCAGGATATCAGTTTAAAGCAGTAAAAAAGCTCATCACGAACTTTCATTTACCAAAGTCAACACTGATTATGCTCGTTAGTGCATTAGCTGGAAGCAGTCTAATCAAGCAAGCATACCATGAAGCAATTGAAAAAGATTACCGATTTTTCTCATTTGGTGATGCAATGTTCATAAAGTAATTGAATTTCAATAAGAAAATAGATATAATCTATTTGTATGGAGAAAATATATGAACATACTAGTAACTACATTTACAACCCAATATCTTATCCTTTTAGGTGTCATCCTACTTTTGATTATTGCGCTAATCATCTACTTACTAACGCGTAAGAAGAAGCCAGTACAATCATCAATTAGTCTAGAGTATTTAAATGATCTCTATGCAGCTTTAGGTGGAGCAAGTAACATCTTGAATGTAAAAAGAGAGCATCAAAGATTACAGGTTAAAGTCGATCAGATGAAGCTTGTTGATGCACAACAATTAAAAACACTTGAAATACCTGCTTTTGTTAAAGGAAAAGAAATTACCTTACTGATTAAAACACACACACAAGACGTACTATCATTTTTGAATGATAGAAGAAAAGAGGACTCTTAATGGAACAATATTTCCTAATCACATCTGAATTTGGTATACATGCGCGGCCAGCAACACGTATGGTCAATCTAGCCATGTCATTTCACTCTGAAATCGACTTATGCTTAAATGATAAAACCGTCAATTTAAAATCAATTATGGGATTGATGTCTTTAGGCATCTATAAAGGTGAACTCATCAAAATCATTGTGTCAGGCAGTGATGCTGAAAAAGCAATGTCTTCAATTGCAGATTTCATCCTCACAGAAAATCTCGGCCGTTTAGTTTAAATCATAAAGCAATCAAACGAAGTGGTGGTTTTTCTACCACTTCTTTAGTTTTTATAGGAATGGAAATGATATCATGCGTCAAAAAAAAGTTAAATATGCCACTCACGAAGTGTTAGCTTCACAAGGTGTTCTTATTGACATCAAAAAAATCAATCTGACTCAACCTAAAACCTTTTTAGAAATAGGCAGTGGAAAAGGTCATTTTATTACATCTCTGGCAAAAGATCATCCCAAAAACACTTATATTGCTATGGAAATTAATATCAATGTGTGTTATCGAATTCTAGAAAAGAAGTTAGCGCTCAATTTAGATAATTTAATCATCATCTTGGGAGATGCTGAAAATTTATTATCCTATTTAGATCATAGATCTATTGATGGACTCTATCTAAACTTTTCCGATCCTTGGCCTAAAAAAAAGCATCATAAAAGACGCTTAACTGCACCAAGTTTTATGGAGCGATATGTTAAAGTCTTAAAAGATCAAGCATTTATTCAGTTTAGAACAGATCAAATTGATTTATTTGACTCAAGTATTGAGTATATGCATCAATATATCAAAATCGAGGATATTAATTATCAATTAGAGCCCTCAAATTATATGACCGAATACGAAATTAAGAAAAGAGAACTGGGACCAATTTATCAATTGGTTGGAAAGGTAGAACATCATGTTAAAGAAAATATATAAAGATTTATTTGACCTTCCTGGAACAAGTGGCTATGAAGCAAATATTAGAACATACATGAGAAACTATATGGAAAAGTTTCCAAACTATGAGATTGTTACTGATCGATTGGGTTCTATTTTTGTCGTTAAAAAAGCAGAAGATCCAAATGCTCCAGTCGTTATGGTTGCAGGACATATGGATGAAGTTGGTTTAATGGTTGTAGGTATCAATAATCAAGGTATGCTAAAACTTCAAAATTTGGGCAGCTTAAATGGTGAAGTTCTTGTTTCACAAGTCTTGAATGTTTACACTAAAAATGGTGTCATTAAGGGTATCGTAGGTGCTATTCCACCTCATCTAAAAAAAGAACAAAGTTCAGCGATTGCCGATTTAGTTCTTGACATTGGTGCCAGTTCAAAAGCAGAAGCATTATCTTTTGGTGTTGAACTTGGCAATATGGTTTTATATGACAATCCTTTTGCTGTAACCAAAAATCCAAATCGCATCATCTCAAAATCAATTGATAATCGTTATGGTTGTGGCCTAGCTTTAGAGACAATAGAAAAATTTCATGGCGTAAAATTACCTTATACTTTAGTTATCGGTGCTACAGTCCAAGAAGAAGTTGGTCTTAGAGGTGCTGAAACAGCAGTTCAAACATTTAATCCTGATATCTTCTTTGCATTAGATGCATCACCAGTCAATGATGCATTAGATCAAGAATCATTAGGTGCTCTTGGTGAAGGCTTTCTGCTTCGTATGTATGATCCAAGAAATGTGATGCATCAAGGATTGATGGATTTTTTCGTCAAAATAGCAAAAAAACATAAAATTAACTTTCAATATTTTGTTTCAAAAGGTGGCACTGATGCTGCAAAAGCATTAGATTTAAATGCAGGTATTTTAGCAACAACGATCGGACTTCCAGCTCGATATATCCATTCAACAGCAGCAATGATGGATTTAAGAGACTTAGATGCTGCTAGAAAAATGCTTTATCAGGTGTTAAATACATTGACACCTGAACTGATTATAAAACTAAAGGAGAGTAACTCATGAATAAACTATTATATAATGGTGTGAGTATGCCACAATTCGGTTTAGGAACGTTTTTAGTAGCTCCAGGGGAAAGTGCCTATGATCAAGTTAAATACGCTTTATCCATAGGATATCGTCATATAGATACAGCTCAAATGTATAAGAATGAGGAAAGTGTGGGATCTGCAATTAAGGATTCTTTAATTCCTAGAAATGAAATTTTTATTACGACAAAGCAAATCATACATTCATCATTGGAGAAGATGCAAAAATCATTTGATGAATCTTTAAAAAAGCTTCAAACGGATTATATTGATCTCTATTTAATTCATTGGCCAAATCATAATAAAAAAATCAATCAACAAACTTGGGCTTTCTTTGAATCACTTTATGAAAAGAAGAAAGTACGTGCGATCGGTGTTTCTAACTTTCAAAGACATCATTTAATGGACTTAATGGAAACAGCTAAGATTAAACCTATGGTTGATCAAATTGAATTACATCCCGGATTAAATCAAGCTCCACTTAAAGGCTTTTTAGATTCACAAGATATTGCAACTGAATCTTATGGTCCTTTTATGAAAGGTGGCATTTTTGAAGGTACTTATCATGAAGTTCTTTCTGCAATTGCAAGTAAACATCAAGCATCGATTGCCCAAGTGGTCATCGCATGGGGATTATCAAGAGGTATTATCATGATTCCTAAATCAGTGACACCACAAAGAATCAAAGAAAATTTTGAAGGACAATTTCTAAATCTTAGCATAACCGAAATTGAACAAATCAACCAATTAAATCGAGGAAAGCGTGTTTATACAGACCCAGATAACAATGCTTGGAGCACTTATATAGATTAGCCTTAGAAAACTAAGGCTTTTTTTATTGTTTTTTATCTAAAAAAGAGATATAATGAAAGTACTTATGGGACCCTTAGTGGCCTAAAAAGGAGAAAAAAATGAAAAAGAATAATATTCAAGATTTGACTTTAACGGCAGTCTTCACAGCGATTATTTTAGTCATGATTTTTGTACCTCAACTTGGGTTTATCACATTAACCCCTCTTGTGAGTGTAACCATCGTGCATATTCCCGTGTTGATCGGCGTTTTTTTGTTGCCTAAAAGATATGCAATCTTATTAGGATTGTTTTTTGGTATTGGATCATGGATTAGAGCATTTACACCTATGGGTCCTTTAGATGTTTTATTTCAATACCCATGGATTTCAGTATTACCTCGTATTTTATTTGCTGTAGCAGCTGTTTACATCTATCAAGGATTAAAAGCAATTGATGGGAAATTCAAGCATAGCGATATTTATATGTTTGGTGCTGTTGTCTTAATCACAACATTTGCTACCTATTATGGTGCAAAAGCAGTTGCTGATTTTACGGGTTGGAATTTTAATTGGCTTGCTCCAATTGCATTAGGACTAGTTGGCATCTTTATTACGTTATATTTTGCTTTGGTTAAATCCAATGATAAGACACGCATGTTGGTACCTTCGACATTCATTATGAGTACAGTTGTTCATACGATCTTAGTACTTACAGCACTTGTAATTTTTGCACCACAAGATATCATTGATTTATTTGGAACAACAGACTTATTTGGTGTTGTTTACTCAGTTGCTGTAACCAATGGTTTAGTTGAAGCTTTAGCTGCTGTTGTGATCGGTACACCAATCGTATTGGCTTTACAAGTAGTTAAAAATAAAAGATGAAATGAGTGATTAGATGATTTTATTATTTGATGTAGGAAATACGAATATTAGCATTGGCTTATCTGATGGTAAACTTGTCAATGAAACATTTAGATTAAATACTGAAGTAACTAAAACATCAGATGAATATTATATTGCGATGAAGAGTTTGATTGATATGAAAGCAATTCATGCAGTTGCTATTTCTTCGGTTGTTCCTAGAATCACTGAAAAGCTCAAAGATATCGCGAACCGGTTTTTAAACTTAGAGCCACTCATTGTTGGTCCAGGAGTTAAAACTGGTGTCAATGTCAAGACGGATAATCCAAGAGAAGTTGGTGCAGATTTAATATGTGGAGCTGTTGCAGTTGAGTTTACTACAACACCAGTTCTTGTGGTTGATTTAGGTACAGCAATCAAATACATCTATGTTAAAAATAAAACCATCTTAGGCGTCATTATTACCCCAGGTGTTAGTATTTCCATCAAAGCACTTGTTGGAAATACAGCTTTATTACCTGATATTGATATTGAAGTTCCTAAAAAAGTATTAGGGACCAATACAATTCATTGTATGCAATCAGGTGTCACATATGGTGTAGCATCTCAGGTTGATGGCCTAATAGAGCGCATTAGGGAAGAAGTTAAAGAAGATTTTTCAGTCATTTTAACTGGTGGTTTATCACAAACAATCGCGCCACTATGCAAGCATGAACTATCCAGAGATCCTAATTTAGTACTGAAAGGTTTATTGAATATATTCAATCGAAATCAAATTTTAGACAAATAACCGGTTAATTCTGGTTATTTTTTTACCAAAATCGTTTATAATATGTATAGGTGATAAAATGGCTTACTTAGAGAATTATGAATTTTGGCTCAGTCAAAAAGAACTTGATCCAAGCTTGAAAGAAGAATTACTACAATTGAATAAAGAGCAAATCAAGGAATGTTTTTATACTGATTTAGGTTTTGGTACTGGAGGCATGCGTGGTTTAATGGGTGTTGGTACCAATCGTATTAATTTATACACGATTAGAAGAGCAACTTTGGGATTTGCAAGATACATTAAGAAAAACAATATCGAAGGTGGTATTGCTATTTCTTATGATAATAGAAAAGATTCTAGAGTTTTTGCTTACCAATCGGCAATGGTACTTGCTAAAGTAGGCATAGATTCCTATCTTTTTGATGCACTCAGACCAACGCCAATGCTATCTTTTGCTGTTCGTTATTTTAAGGGTGCAGGTGGCATTATGATTACAGCATCTCATAACCCTAAAGAATATAATGGCTACAAGGCTTATGATCATACTGGCGCACAGTTGTCTCCCCATGATGCAGATTTAGTCATTGCTGAAATTAACGCAATCACTAATCCGTTTGAAATTGAATATTGTGATGATGAACATATTCACTATGTTGATCAATCATTCGATGATATTTATTTAACAGAAGTAGCAACGATCCGGATTAACAATTTTGAAACAAAACCAGTGAAAATTGTGTATTCACCACTTCATGGATGCGGTGCCCCAATTATTCCTGATTTTATGAAGACGCAAGGTTATGCTATATATCCTTATGCACCACAAATGGTTATTGATTCAACATTTCCGGATGTCAAATCTTCCAATCCGGAAGAAGCTGTAGCTTATGAAAATACAATTCTTTATGCAAAAGAAATAGATGCTGATATTGTTATGGTTACAGATCCTGATGCTGATAGACTTGGTATTGCAGTTAAACATCAAAATGAGTTTCAACTTTTAACCGGTAATCAAACTGCAGCAATAGAACTCTTCTACATTCTAAGCGAGATGAAAAAAAGATATTCGCTTCCTGATCATGGTTATGTCTATACAACCAATGTGACGACCAATTTAATTAAAGTGATTGCGAAATCGTTTGATATGCATGTCGTTACGACATTGACAGGTTTCAAATTTATTGGTGAACAAGCAGAAATTAATAAAGATAAAGGCACTTATGTATTTGGTTGTGAAGAATCATATGGAAGTCTTGTCAAAGATTTTGTTAGGGATAAAGATGCTGTTCAGGCTGTATATCTCTTAGCTGAAATCGCAAATTTCGTGGACATGAAGAAAATGACAATGATCGATTATTTAGATCAAATTTACCAAATATATGGTTATTATTATGAATTCACTAAAAACATCATGCTTACTGGCATCTCAGGATTAGAAAAAATCAATGAGATTATGGATCATTTTAGAAAGAATCCACCAAAGATGGAAGATAAACTTCTAAAATCATATGATGATGTTTTCAAAGGTATACATGTTGAAAATGAAGAAACAACGAAATTAGATTATCCAAAATCAAATGTTCTAAAATATAATTATGAAGACAAAAACTGGGTCGTCTTTAGACCGAGTGGAACTGAACCAAAGCTTAAAATTTATTATGGAACAAAAGCAAAATCAATGGAACAAGCAAAAGCTTTAGTAGAAAAATTCAATGATCAAATTCTTAAAGAAATTGAGTCAATATAAGGAGAAATCATGTACATTCAAAGAAGAAATGAATATTTAAAACATGTGAAAACCAATTCACTATCTGTCTTTTTTTCAGGACATGCACCACAAAAATCAAATGATCAGAATTATCCATTTTCTGTCAATAGAAATTTCTTTTACTTAACTGGCATCGAACAACAAGATGTTTGCCTTTTACTCATTAAAGGAAATAAAGATGCCGTTTCTTATTTGTTCATCGCTGAAAATGATCCAGTGAAAGTCCTTTGGGATGGTGCTGGTTTGACGTTCGATGAAGCCAGTGAAAAAGCAGAACTTGAACTTAAGCATATCATCAACATTAAAGATCTAGATCATTATATTCACAATCTTCTATCAACAACTAGAAGTGCTATTTTCGGACATATCGATACATTCTATCTAGACCTAGAGCGTCAAAGTGAAATTGCTCTAGATACTGTTGGTATTACTTATGCACACCAATTAAAAGCTTTATACCCCTTCTTAAATATCATCTCAAATCAAATGATTTTAGCTGAACAAAGAATGGCAAAAGATGCTTTTGAAATCTCAGAAACCAAGAAGGCTATCAACATTACTGAAAAGGGATTAAATCGCATCATGAAGACATTAAAGCCAGGATTATATGAGTATCAAGCCGAAGCGGAATATAATTTCGTATTAAATCAGCACCGTGTGACAACTTCCTTTGATACGATTGCTGCATCAGGAAAAAATGCGACAGTACTTCATTATGTTGACAATAAAGATGAAATCAAAGATGGTACCTTAGTCCTATTTGACTTAGGTGTTAAATATGGTAATTACTGTTCTGATATTACAAGAGTCTTTCCTGCGAATGGAAAATTTTCTGATAGACAAAAAGCAGTCTATGAAGTTGTTCTCAATGTCAATAAGAAATCAATTGAATGGTTAAAGCCAGGTGTTACTGTTGATGAATTTAAGGAATATGGCAGACAATTACTGATTGAGGGTGCTAAAAAACTTGGATTGATAAAAGAAGATTCTGAAATCATTAAATATTACTATCATGGTTTAGGTCACTACCTTGGACTTGATGTTCATGATGTCGGTAATTATAGTGCGGTAATTCCTGAAGGTGCTTTAATTACTGTTGAACCCGGTTTATACATTGCTGAAGAAGGTATTGGTATCCGTATTGAAGATGATGTCTATGTGACAAAAGAAGGACCCATCAATTTATCTGCTGATCTCATTAAGGAAATTGCAGATATTGAAGATTTTATGAAAAAGTAAATTTAAATTCCAGGTCGTCGATCTGGAATTTTTTTTATAGTAAAAAATTGTTTGACCTTCTATTATAGGTTAGGAGGATAAAACAATGAAAAAAATCGTATTTTTAGTCTTATTTGTAGCTTGTTTTTTAGGATCTGAATTGATTGCATTGGGTTCTACGAATTATCAAAGTTTTGAATCGATTACACTACCATCGGGAGAATTACTTGAAGACTTCAGTGATGATGATTACAAAACATATTATAAAAAGGTGGATAAACGAAAGTTTATGGGGTGGAATGTTTATAAAGTCAATTCCAATGTCAAGATCACTTATGTTTCTGAAACCTTATTTTCTTATTATAACGATGGATATACAGCAATTGATTATACGTATACACTTGATAGAAAAGTTTCATCGAAGTTAGGTTTATCAGCAACTGGAACTATCGGAATTAAAACGTCCGCTGAAAAGGTTGCTTTTAAGAATAATTTGGATGGGTCCCTTAAGTTATCAGCTGACTATACTGTATCAACAGAAGATAAGGAATCTTATGAGATTAGCTTGAAAGTTGATCCTGGGACTCAAGTCGATCTTTATATTTATGGCGAAGGTAAAATAACCAACGGTGTAGCTAGCAGATATTTCTTTTGGATACGTGCAGATCGAGGCGGTTATGAAGTTTTTGTTGTAACAACTGAATACCAGCGTTTGGAGAAGAAAAAGATATGAAGCATGTCGTCTTCATATTTAGCCTTGTAGTGATTGTATTCATGATGGCATTACTTATTATCAATCATCAGGAAAAAGTTCCTATGAGGCTTTTAAGTGTCCAAAAATACTATAGTTATCTCTATGAAGAAGGTATAGAAATGAAAGTATCTCTTTATGTCAATGATATTGATCACCCAATTGCGTATGCATTAAGTTATGACAAAATTGAATTGATGAATGCTGATGAGAGTAAAAAGTTAGAGATGTCTTTAGACAAAATAACATTGGGTTATGAAGAATCTTATTTAAATGAGACATATCATGAGATGACAATCCATATGTTTCTCCCGGATTTAGGAGAAAATTATGTCATTGAAGATTTATTTATGCATATGGTACTTTTGGATGGACAAGACTATTTGATTAGTTTAGGTACATTATCCTTAATGAGTATCAGCTCTGATACAAATGCTTTAGACTGGACTGCACTTGAAGGACATAAAGCACCAGATTTATTCATCTCAAGACTTGGAATCATCAATATTGAATATCTAAACCTAGAACAACCAATAGAACAGATTAGAATAGGTATTGATTATTCAATTTCATTTGAAACTCAATCTGAAAAGATTATATTAACAATACCTGATGAGGATATGTTACTCGATGATGTGCCCATTGTTATTTACTTTTCAGATGGGGCAATCCAGACCATTGCTAATTTCAAATATATGTTTGATTATGAAATCTTAAAGGAAAGCGGCTTGCTAATTACGACTTATGCCCTTAATTAAATTAGATCATGCAGGTAAGAAATACTTACCTAAGACATTTGATTTGGAAATCAACCCAAGTGATTTCATTTTAGTTAGTGGTGACAATGGTCAAGGTAAAACAACTTTGATTCAGCTTGTTTTAGGATTCACTAGACCTGATATAGGTAGTATTGAGTCAAAAAAGCTGAAGATTGGTTATTTGCCAGAAAAAGCAATGCTTCCCATGTTTGTCAAAGTATTGCCTTATTTAGAGACACTTGCAAAAATAAAAAGAACAAAAATAGATCAAAATCTTTTGCTATCTTTCAACATTCCAATCTTTAAAAGTATTCACGAGTTATCTAAAGGGAATCAACAAAAGTTGGCTATTGTGTCCACTTTTATTGGTAATCCTGATCTCATCATCTTGGATGAACCCTTATCTGGACTAGATTACGAAAGTACCCATATACTTAAAGGAATCATTGAAAAAAAGAAAAATGAAGGGATGAGTTTTATTGTTTCAACCCATCAACCTGAATTATTTGTTCATTTAGCAAATCAACATATCAAGCTATGATCAAATATTTTTATATGCATTTGTTTTATTCAAAAAAGCGTGTCATATTAATTCTTGGACTTCTCGTTTGGATTGGTTTAATGATTCTATTTGTTTACTCGAGTGAACAGATCGTTGAACAACGCTTGTATAGAGCATATAATCAGCTATATTATGAACAAACCATGTCAAATTTGATCATCATCATTTATCCATTTTTGATTGTTTTGTTGATGATGGATCATGATCAAGCACATCTTAAGCCAATGATCAGTTATTTTGGAAGAACTTATATCGCTTTGATTAAACTGTTCTTTTACGTGCTGGTCTTGACATGGTTTTTTTGTTTGTTCTTCATGATCTATCATATTATCCCTTTTTATCTTACGGCTTACTATACTTATAAAGCATCTTCAATTTTTCTATTTTTAAATCTCTATTTGGATGGTTTGATGCTTGCTCTTATGATTCTCATCTTAATCAAAGATAAGCATAAACACTTTGCCATCTTGATTGCATTGTTTTATATTCTTTCAAATTGGTTGATTGAAGACCAGCAAAATATCTATTTATTTTATCTTTTCCCACAATTTTCTTCATTTTTTTCAACAATAACACTTGCTTACATCTATAAAATGTGTTATATTTGTCTAGGATTAACTATCTATGCGTACCAAATCAACTTTGAGGCTTTATAATGCTTATTATTGTTGACAAACTTTGCAAAAATGGTATAATCTTACTGTATATAAATATGAGTGAAAAGAAGAGGTACCCTCTCGCCTGATGGATGAATTCGTAGGCAAACAGTCACGTTATTAATTTGACGTTACAAAGTGGGTGCAATATGTACACACTTTTTTCTTTTCTAAATACACAGGAAACGGAGGTGGACTGCATTAAACAAATTCAAAAAAAGAATACTGATCTAGTGAACGAATCAATTCCTTATGGAGATTTACTTGTCATCGATGAAAATGGTGGTAAAGTAGGTATTATCTCACGTCGTGAAGCCTTAGCTATGGCTGCACTTAAGGAACTAGATGTCGTAGTTGTATCACCAGAGTCGAAACCAATGGTTGCTAAATTTATGGATTATTCTAAGTATCGCTTCGAACAGCAAAAGAAGCTTAAAGAAATCAAGAAGAATCAGCATATTGTTGAACTTAAAGAGATTCGCTTAAGCCCAACCATTGACAAACACGATCTGGAAACAAAATTAAAACACGCAATCAAATTCTTAGAAAAAGGCGATAAAGTCAAACTATCAATTCGTTTCTACGGTAGAATGATTACGCATAGCGAAGTCGGTAGACAAGTTATGATGAGCTTTATTGAGGCTATCGGATCAAAGGCAATCATTGAATTGAGACCTAAGATGGATGGCAGAAGTCTAATTGCAATACTTGCACCAATCATTATCACATAAAAAAGGAAGGTTACAATCATGCCAAAACAAAAAACACATAGTGGTTTGAAAAAGAGAATTAAAGTTACTGGTACTGGTAAGCTTATGCGCGGACATGCTTACAAAAACCATTTAGCAGCATCAAAAACAACGAAACAGAATAGACAATTAAGAGGCGAAACAAGTGTTCATCCTACCGATGCAAAACGCATTAAAGCTCTTATTTCTAACATGTTGTAAGAGGAGGAATAAAAAATGCCAAGAGTAAAAGGCGGAGTTACCGCAAAAAAACGCCATAAGAAAATATTAAAATTAGCCAAAGGCTATTTTGGTTCTAAGAGAACATTGTATCGTACTGCACACGAACAAGTTATGCGTTCATTAGCATATGCTTATCGTGACCGTAAACAAAGAAAAAGAGAGTTTAGAAAACTTTGGATTACACGTATCAATGCTGCTGCTAAAGCAAATGGAATGAAATATTCTACATTAATCCATGGTTTATCATTAGCAAACGTTCAAGTCAATCGTAAGATGCTTGCTGATATTGCTGTTTTTCAACCAGAAGATTTTAGTGCTTATTGCAAATTAGCTCAAGATGCAATCGCTGGAAAATTACCTAAAGCTGCAGCTCCTAAAAAAGTTGAAGTTAAAGTAGTTAAGGAAGCTCCTAAAAAACCAGAAGCTAAGGTTGAGGCTAAAGTAGTCAAAGAAACTGCTAAAAAAGTCGAAGTCGAAGTTAACGTTGTTAAAGATGCTCCTAAAAAAGTTGAAGTTAACGTTGAAGTTGTTACTGAAACTGTCGATTATTCAAAAATGCTTGTTAAAGAATTAAAAGCTTTAGCATCAGAAAAGAAAATTGAAGGTTTTGACAAAATGCTTAAGGCTGATTTAGTTAAAGCATTAACTGATTTAAACTAAAAAACAAAAAGGTGGTATATTCCACCTTTTTTTTGTATAATATAT
>Ga0180007_10002874_pt1 | contig 19964 bp, 16 predicted proteins | sample MM_PC_MetaG_FD_121122 | JGI IMG/M metagenome (GOLD analysis project Ga0180007, IMG submission 121122) | Groundwater microbial communities from the Aspo Hard Rock Laboratory (HRL) deep subsurface site, Sweden - MM_PC_MetaG | ecosystem: Environmental > Aquatic > Deep subsurface > Groundwater... | reverse complement strand
CTATGAGCAGATCGAGGCCAAGCTCATCTGTCTCGGTGCCCGGATCCGACGGGAAAATTCATGAGCGTCGTCCGCCATTCGATTCTCGGGACAGCCGGTCACGTGGACCACGGCAAGTCGGCCCTGATCCGGGCCCTGACCGGCGTGGAGACCGATCGCCTCAAGGAGGAGCGGGAACGGGGCATCAGCATCGAGCTGGGCTTCGCAGAATTGGCTCTCGGTAACGACATCGTGCTCGGTGTGGTCGACGTGCCGGGTCATGAACGTTTCGTGAAGCAGATGGTCGCCGGTGCCGGTGGCATCGATCTGGCCATGCTGGTCGTCGCAGCCGATGAAGGTGTCATGCCCCAGACCATTGAGCATCTCGACATCCTGAGCCAGCTTGACGTGCAGGGCGGCGTGATCGTGATCACGAAGGTCGACCTGGTCGACAACGAGCTGGCCGAGGTGGCGGCCGAGGAGGTGCGCGACCTCTGCAAAGGCACGTTTCTCGAGGGCCGACCGGCGGTCATGGTTTCGTCGGTCACCGGCGAGGGACTCGGCGAGCTCCGGGACGTCCTGCGCAACGAGATCCTGGCCCTGCCGACTCGTGACAGCGCAGCGCCGTTCCGCCTGCCCGTGGACCGTGTGTTCTCCATGCCGGGAGCCGGCGTGATCGTGACCGGCACATGCTGGGACGGCGTGGTCAAGACCGGCGATCATCTCGTGCTCGAACCCTCGGGCGCCAAGCTTCGGGTTCGGGACGTGCAGGCCCACGGTGCTGTCGTGGAAGAGGGACGGGCCGGACAGCGTCTCGCCCTGGCCCTGCACGGCGTGAAAAAGGACGAAGTCGAACGAGGCGATCAGGTCGTAGCTGCGGGAGCGAGCCGGTCCTGCACCCGATTCGATGCGAGGATCTCCCTGGCGCTCCACTACCAGGGACAGCTCAAGAACCGCCAGCGGGTCCATGTGCACCATGCGGGGCGTGAGGTCCTGGCCAGGGTCAGCCTCCTCGACCAACTGGAGATGAGCCACGATACCGATCGGTCCTCAGGACTGATCCAGGTCCATCTCGAGGCACCGCTGGTGGCGAGTCCCGGCGATCGTTTCGTCATGCGTTTCTATTCACCACTGACCACGCTGGGGGGTGGACGGATCCTGGCTGTCGATCCGATCCGGCATCCTCGTTTCGACGAGAAGCCTTTGGCCGAACTGGCGATTCTTGAAGAGGGCGATGCCGACGAGCTTTTTCTCCAGCAACTGACTACTGCGTCGAGTCAGGGACTGCCTGTCGCTGATCACAGGGATTTCGCCGGGCATGATCACGTGGTCCTGGCCGGCAAACGGCTTTACCATGCTGATCTGGCCGTCGAGATCGGCACCGCTATTGAGAGGTTGCTTCGGGAGTACGTGACCAGGAATCCCCTGCGGGCCGGCATGCCCAAGGAGGAATTGCGGCGGCGCATGAATTTCCAGGGCGGCAGCGCCGAGTGGACGTCGTTCTGTGATGCCCTGGCCGGTCGTCATGGCTGGCATCCGGCCGGAGAGCGGGTGGTGCCCGATGTTCGCCCTGCTCTTGATGTAGGTCTGGCTGAGGCTGTTGAATTTTTGGCGTCGCAGCTGAAGACAGCGGGACTGGCTTGGCCCGGCGTGGAGGAATTCCTGACCTCGGTTCCGGGCGGCACCCGCGGCTTCAAGTCCGACGAATGGATCCGGCATCTGGTCGAACGCGGCGATGCCGTGAGCGTGACACCGGAGATCATCGTCGCACAAGACGCCCTGGCCGCCTTCCGGGTCGACCTCGTCGGCTGGTATCGTGCAAACGCGACCATGGGTTTCGCCGAATTCCGGGAACTCAGCGGCCTGACCCGAAAGCTGGGCATCCCGGTGCTCGAATACCTGGACCGTCTGGGCTGGACCCGCCGTGAAGGCGACGTCAGGCTGGCCGGTCCGCACCTGAGCGAGGACTGATGAGCGCACCGTTGAAGATCTGCGGCGAACGCCGTCCCACCCGCCGCATCGAACTGCGCGATCACCGCGGCGTCGTCACCGATGTGGGCGGCGACGCCCCGATCCGCGTCCAGTCGATGACCACGACCGTGACCGGCGACCTGGCCGCCACCGCCGCCCAGGTCATGGAGCTGGCCAGCGCGGGCTGCGAGATCGTGCGCGTGACCGTGAACGACGACGCGGCCGCCGACGTGCTGCCGGAACTCATCAGGATGAGCAACGTCCCCCTCGTGGCCGACATCCACTACCAGCACGACCTGGCCCTGCGCGCGATCAAGGCGGGCATCGCCAAGTTGCGCATCAACCCGGGCAATATCGGCTCGCGCGACAAGGTCGAGACGGTCGTCCAGGCGGCCCGCGACGCCGGCGTGCCGATTCGTGTGGGCGTGAACAAGGGGAGCCTGCATCGGCGCTACGATGAGCTGGTCCGGACCGATCCCGCCGGCGCCCTGGTCCAGAGCGCCCTCGACGAGCTCGAGGTCTTCGACAGGCTGAACTCCCGCGACGTGCTGGTCAGCCTCAAGTCGAGCGACCCGATGGAGGTCGTCGAGGCCTGTCGCCGGTTCGCGAAGATCTCCGACGTGCCCCAGCATCTCGGGGTGACCGAGGCCGGAACCCTGGCTGCAGGCATCGCCCGGTCGACCACGGCACTGGCCGTGCTGCTGGCCGAGGGCATCGGCGACACGGTACGCATCTCATTGGCCGCCGACCCCGTCTACGAGGTCAACGCAGCCTTCCACATGCTGCAGGCCCTGGGTTTGCGGAAGGGGAAGGCGCGGGTGGTGGCCTGTCCGACCTGCGGCCGCGTCGAAGTCGATGTCGTGGCCCTGGCGACGAAGGTCGAAGAACTGGCCAGGGACCTGCCCGGCGACCGCGTGATTTCGGTGCTCGGCTGCATCGTCAACGGACCGGGAGAGGCCAAGGCAGCCGACCTGGGGATCGCGGCGGGGCGGACGAAGGTGGCGATCTACCGCAAAGGAGTGCTGGTGCGGCAGGTCAGCAAGGAGGAGTTGGACGCGGTCTTGGCTGAGGAGATCGAGTTGCTGCGCTGAAGCTGCTCTATCGCTGATCGGAGCCAGGCGGGTCGTCAGGCTGTTCGACAGGCAATCGCGGTTCCACCATCACGCTCTCGTGTCGCAACGTCGCCGCCGTCCCCGGCGGCGATTTGCGTGGGCGCCGCACATAGCGCCGTTCGGTCATCAGCACCGGCACGAGGCCCGACGTGCGGGACCTCGAGTACCACGCCGCGATGGCCGCGGCCTGCTCCTTCGCCTTCTTCGGCACCAGGTCGGGCCGGCCTTCGGTGCGCAGCACGACATGACTGCCGGTCACGCCCTGGGCGTGGAACCACAGGTCTTGGGGATGGCTGGCGCGGTGGGTCAGCTCGTCATTCTCCTTGGCGCTGCGGCCCACCCACACATCCCAGCGATTGTCGAGTCGGAAACGCCGGAACGGTTCGGTGACTTCGCGCAGGGCCAGTCGTTCGCCCTTGGCCCCGCGTCTCGGCAGCAGATCGGAGTAACGGTCGCGCCAATCGAGCAGGCGTTGCAGGACGTCGGGGTCGCTGCCGTCGATGCCGGCTAGTTCCCCGACGGCATCGTCGAGGACGGCCAGCCGCAGGCGGACGTCGTCGAGGCGTTCGGCGATGGTGTCGCGACCGCGTTCGGCCTTGCGCGCCTTCTTGAAGCAGATCTCCATGTTGGCGTGAGGCGGCAGGCGCGGGTCGAGGGCGATGGTGAGCGGGCTGCCTGCGGCGTCGTCCAGAGTGACGCTCCCGGATCCGGGACCAAGGGTGTGGAGATGGATGGCCAGCGTCTCGCCGCAATGCCGCCAATGATCGCCGTTCTCGGCACCGGCGAGGTCGCGGGCCAGGTTGACTTCGAGTCGCGAAGCCGTGTCGTGGGCCCGCCTGAGGTCGCCGGATTTCCGGGCCCGGGATGTCTCGATCAGATGGGCGATCAGGTGATCGACGGCCTGAGTCCGGAACCCGTCCGCGACGTCGTCGATCTTCGCCGGGGGAGTCGCGAACTGCCGAGGTGCCGACATCACCGCCGGGTGGGGCGATCTATGAGCAGACCACAGCCGGACCTGGTCGTCATCGAGCAGCACGAGATTGCCGCGTGGCCCGAACAACTGGTGAAGCAGGTGCAGGGACGTGCCGTCGGACCTGCGAAAGGTCAGCGCGACGATCCGATCGTCGGACGGTACGCCGACCCGGGTTAGCACGGTGCCCCGGAGCAGCGGAGCGGCGGTCAGGCGCTGTGGAGGAATCCGCTCGAGAGCGTCGAGCACCACCGGCGGGGGGGATCGGTCAGCGTCCCAGATCAGGGTGGCGCCCCCCAGGGCCGTCAAGAAACAATGCGCGGGGGGGCCGGAGTCCTCCCGCGCATCGATCAGTGTCAGTCTGAGCCAGCCGGGGCCGCCGCCGACGCGGTCGACACGTCGGCCGGCGAATCGGCGATCCCAGTCCCGAGCGAGGGCGACGAGCGCCGCATGGTCGCGCCAGAGCTGGGATTGGTCGTTCATCCTAGAAGAACGTCAGGCCTGCGAGGACCTTGAAGTCGTGAGCCCAGTCGGACAGACCGAGCTTCAGCTCCAGCGTCAGCTCCTGGCGGTCGTTCAGCTTCTTTTTCAGGCCGGCGACGCCGTTGAGGACCAGCTTGGTCTCGCTGTCGTCGAAAGCCGCCGAGGCGCCCTCGCGGAGGTCCCAGCTCCACATGTTGAAACCGAGTTCGCCGCCGGCGTAGGGGGTGAAGCCGTTCATGTTCGAGCTCAGGAAGCTGTAGTGGACCGCAGCATTGAAGCTGTACACGGTGATGTTGTCGCCGAAGCCGAGCTCGACGTTCGGGATGATCTTGGCCTCGGGGCTGAGGTCGTAGACCTGGGCGTGGCCGCCGAGGATGAGCTGGTCGGGGCTGGAGCCGAGCCCGCCTCGGACACCGAAAGCTTCGACGCCGCCGGTGGCGCAGACGGCGGAAAATGTGAGCAGAGCGAAGGCGACTAACTTCTTCATGGTTGGGTCCCTCGGATGATGAGTGGGTTTTCGGGTCGGGAGAATGGAACACGGATTTCCTCCAGGAGTCAACCTGCAGGATCGAGCTTGCCCGCTCCAAGGCCGTTCCCTAGTATGGCCTGACCTAGGTCATCCCGTGACGAAACGAGGACTCCATGTTGAGCATGACCGGATTCGGCGCTGGCCGGGCCGTCGCAGGCGATGTGATCGTGAGCGTCGAGCTGCGTGCCGTGAATCATCGGTTTCTGGATGTGGCGCTGAAGCTGCCGCCGGTGCTGATGAACTTTGAAATCGATGTCCGGCAAGCGCTCAAAACGCGCATCGCCCGAGGACGGGTGACCTGTGTCGCCACCTTCGAGCGGGAGACGACCGACCAGGGCAACCTGCTCACGGCCGAATCGATCGATCATGCTCTCGGACAGCTCGCCCTGGTGGCCGATCGGATCGAAGCCGCGGGCGGCATGCGTCCCACCCCGACTCTGCAAGACGTCTTCTCGGTTCCCGACCTGTTTCGCGGGAGCCAGGACGCTTATGACGCCGACACGATGCGCCGGATCCTGCTTGAGGCTCTCGATTCGGCCTGTGCCGGCTTGAACGAGATGAAAGCTGCGGAAGGGGCCGAGACCGTCGCCGAGCTCCGCGGTCATCTTGACACCGTCGAGACGAACCTGGCCCTGGTCAACGCCTTGGTGCCAGGGGCTCTCAAGGATGCACAGATCCGACTCACCGAACGCCTCGAAGTCCTCCTGAGCGAAAAACTCGATCCCCAGCGCCTGGCCCAGGAAGCTGCCATCCTCGTGGACAAGGGCAACATCAACGAAGAGTGCGAGCGCCTTTCCAGTCATCTCGAGCAGACTCGTTCCACGCTGATAGAGGGTGGCGAGGTGGCCAAGCGCCTCAACTTCCTGCTGCAAGAGATGCACCGCGAAGTCAACACGATGGGATCCAAGACCCAGAACATGGAGATCATTTCGGCGGTCATCGCCATGAAGGAAGCCGTCGAATCGATGCGTGAACAGGTTCAGAATCTGGAGTAGGCAGCCATGCTCATGTTGATTTCAGGCCCCAGCGGCGCCGGCAAGAGCACCCTGGTCCAGGCCATGCTCGACGAGGTGCCGGAGTTGAATTTCTCGGTTTCGACGACGACGCGATCCCTCCGTGCCGGGGAGATCGACGGCGTCGACTACCATTTCGTGGACGACGCGACCTTCGACCGCCTCGTGGCCGACGACGCTTTCGTCGAGTGGGCCCATGTCCACGACCGTCGCTACGGCACCCGACGGGACCATGTGGACCAGATGATCAGCCGGGGCGAGATCCCCCTGCTCGACCTGGATGTGCAGGGCGGCAAGAACGTCATCGAGCTCTACGGAGCCGAACTGGTCTCGATCTTCGTGTTTCCACCCTCCTGGTCGGAACTGGAACGACGCCTGCGCGGACGCGGGACCGATGATGAATCCGTGATCCGCACCCGTCTGGACAACGCCCGCTGGGAAGTGAATTACGCCGAGCATTACAGCTACTGGCTCGTCAACAACGACAAGGACGAAGCCCTGGACACACTCAGAGCGATTCTGAGGGCCGAGAGGTCGCGGAAAGTCCGGTTTCCGTCCCATCCTCTGGTTTGATCCGACCCGGGACTTGCCGAGCGGCGGCTGACATGCTACCTTGTCTAGTTCCGGTCTGTTTCGGCGTTGGCTCGGTCTGCGGTCTTGAACCGCGTCGGGAATCGACGCTCGACCTATCCCGAACTCCAGACACGAGAGGTGACCATGACCTACATCCGCCGCAAGGATGTCACGGACGTGATCCCCAACAAGTTCGAGGCGATCAAGATCGCCGCACTTGAGGCACGTCGACTCAACGACCGTGCCCGGACCGTTGGCGCGAGCCTGCCCGGCAAGCTGACGACCATCGCGATTCAGCGCCTGATTGACGGCAAGATCCAGTACTTCGATCAGCGTGAGCGCCAGAAGGAAATGCAGGCAGAACTGGAAGCTTCCGAGGAGTAGATCATGCTCGGTGATCGGGCCAACGTGCTGTTGCTGGTCTCCGGCGGCATCGCCGCGTACAAGAGCTGTCTTCTGGCCCGCCTGCTGGTGCAGGCGGGCTTTTCCGTGCGCTGTGCCATGACCGATGCGGCCCAGCGTTTCGTCGGACCGGTCACGTTCCGGACTCTGACCGGACACGGTGTGGCGACCGACCTCTGGGGCGAAGGGGATACCGATTCTCTCGATCATGTCGAACTTGCCCGCTGGGCCGACATGGCGATCGTGGCTCCTGCGACAGCAAACACCCTGGCCAAGATGAGCCACGGCATCGCCGACGACATCGTTTCGACCCTGCTGCTGGCTTTCCAGGGTGAGTTGATCGTGGCGCCGGCGATGAACGACGGCATGTGGCGCCATCCGGCGACCCGTGACAACCTCGCCACCCTGCGCGAACGCGGTGTCCATGTGGTGGATCCCGGAACCGGTTGGCTGGCCTGTGGCGTCGTATCCGAAGGCAGGATGGCCGAACCCGAAGAGATCCTGACCAGGATCGAAACCCTGGCAAGGAGCCTGCCGGGCGATGCCGGCAGGCCGCGAAGCGGCCCCCTTGCCGGACGCAAGGTGCTGGTGACCGCCGGCCCCACACACGAGCCTCTCGACGCCATCCGCTACATCACCAATCGGTCGACCGGATCATTCGGGTACGCCTTGGCGAAATCCGCGGCGGATCTCGGAGCCGAGGTCGTCCTGATCCATGGTCCGACCGTAGTTTTTCCGCCTCGGGGGCCTTCCCTTGCCGTGCCGGTCGAGACGGCATCCGATATGGCCGAGGCGGTCCGGGGTCATCTGCCGGGGACCGACCTGCTGATCATGGCGGCGGCCGTCGCCGACTTCACACCGACGCATCGTCCTGCCGGCAAGTTGAAGAAAGAGTCGCTCGGGACGTCCTGGAAGATCGAAATGTCCAGAACGATCGACATTCTGGCCGAAGTCGTCGAGCGAGACGCGCATCCCGGCTTGAAGATCGCCGGCTTCGCTCTCGAAACCGAGGACCTGCTCGTTCGGGCCGAAGCCAAGCGTCGCGCCAAAGGGATGGATTGGGTCGTGGCCAATGATCCGACCGCCGAGGACGGAACCTTCGGTGCCGGAACGCATCACGTCTGGCTGCTCGGCGAGCAGGGCGTGATCTGGGACAGCGGTTCCATGGACAAGCGGGATCTGGCGAGGGAACTGGTCGCACGCCTGGCCTCCATGCTCAACGAAGGCTCGTCGTCGTGAACGATGACCTGCGCGCCATCACGATCGAGCTGAAGCGCTTCCTGGATCAGGAACGTGAGATCGGCGTGGAGTGGTATCACGATGCTGGACCGGTCGCGGAACAGCCGGTTGCTCCAACGGACCCGAAGCGGGGCATCGACACCGTGCAGCCGGTCGGAGGGACCATGACCAAAAATGAGCGCGAAGACGCTTTCGCCCAGGAGTGCGACGGCTTCGTTCGCCGGACCGTCGAGCTGATCGCGTCGAGCCCTAAGGGACCGGCAACTCCCGAACTCTCCCCGGGCGACAGCAAGGTCGTCGCCCTGGCGTCGCTGGCCGATGAAGTCGCCGGCTGCACTGCCTGCAAGCTGTATCCCACCCGGACCCGCACAGTGTTCGGGGTCGGCAATCCCGATGCTGACATCGTGTTCATCGGCGAGGCACCCGGCAAGAACGAGGACGAGCAGGGTGAGCCGTTCGTCGGGCGCGCCGGCAAGTTGCTGACCGACATCCTCAAGGCTATCGGTTTCGAGCGGGACGACATCTACATCTGCAACATTCTGAAGTGTCGTCCGCCCGGGAATCGCGATCCCGAAGCCGATGAAGTGAAAGCCTGCGAGCCTTTTCTCAAGCGTCAACTCGCCGTGCTTCAGCCCCGACTGATCTGCTGCCTCGGCCGGCACGCGGCGATGACTCTGCTGCAGACCCGAGCCTCGCTGCGATCCATGCGCGAGACGGTGCATTTCTACGAAGGCGTCCCTGTCCTGGCGACTTACCACCCGGCCGCTCTGCTGCGCAACCCCCACTGGAAACGCGACACTTGGGACGATGTTCGCAAGCTTCGCGCCCTGCACGATGCCCTTGTCGGCGATAAATCCTGACGCTGCATCCGGTAAGACTGGTTCCGTCCGGTCTTTTGTTGTAATATGAACACTCATTCACCGACGTCACCGGCCCTGGATCCAGGGCTTCGCCCAGGTTCGTCGACTATCGCCACCAGATCGGGGGCGGATCGTCGTGCTCTTGCATTCCTGCCGACCAACCACATTCGTGCTCCTGATCGGTGTGCTTGGGGCGTTGGTACCGAAGGCGGCAGCCCTCGACCTTGAGCAACCCCCGACACGTCCTCCCTATGAAATCATTCGACCGTTCCTGAGCGACCTGAGAGATCAGGAGTTCGTCGGAAGTGGCCGCATTTTCCCTGCTGATCTCGACGCCGACGGGTTTCAGGAAATGATCGAGGTCACCCGGGACGGGTTGCTCATGCTGGACTTCGAGAACGGTCGGCAGCTTGTGGAATGGCAGTTCAACATGCCAGCGCGATTCGTCGAAGTCCTGCCTGCGGTTCGACTCGGCGCATTCGCCGACGTGACGGGCGACGGGTTCCCCGAGGTGGTCATGGTGGCGGACGCCGGGGATGTCGGAGACTGGCAGCTTTGGGTCTACGACGCCCAGGCGGACAGTCTCGTCCTGAAGCAATATCTGCCGATCGGCCCTGACGCCCGTCCGGACGGCGACTGGGACGGGGAGTATGTCCCGTTTGCGGTGATCGGCCAGGTTCGTCCCCTCGTTCTGCTCATGCGCATCGTTCAGTACGATCGCTATGGACGAGGCATCGTCGCGATCGACCTGCAAACAGGCGAGAATGTCTGGGAATTCGAGTCGGCTAACAACGTCATGGAGCAGTCGATCGCCGTAGGTGATTTCGATCATGACGGGCAGGAGGAAATCGTCTTCACTGGAACGGCGCCGGACAATTTCAACGGTCAGACCTGGAAGGGATTCAGCGACGACACCAGCCGTCTCTACGTGCTCAATGCCGACGGTACGGTTCGATGGCAACTCGATCTCGCCGGAGCCTTTTCTCGAGCTTATCTCGACATAGCCGATCTGGACGGCGACGGCATCAGCGAACTGATCACATGCACGAGGACCCACCGAGGCGGCAGACGGGACCGCCTGTCGATCTGGGATTTCCGGGATGGGACCTTGCTGGTGCAGAAACCCGTCGCTTTCATGGCGACAGGGCTGGTGGTCCTGCCCCTGGATCAGCAGGGCCATGCCATTCTTGTCTCTTCCTCGGATGCTGGTGTGCAGCAATTCCTGTTCAGGGACGGTCATCTTTCAGTCGGGGATCTGGCTATATCCGAGTTCGGGGTCACCCAGATCGTCCGGCGAGACCTGTTGCCGCCGCCCGGGGAGGAAGCGATCCTGGGCACCACGAGCGGGCGTGTCGTCGTGCTCGACGGTCATATGAACGTGTTGGCAACGGTCGTGACCGGGATCAAAGGGTTCACGGACTTCCACGTCGTCATGACCGAAACCGTTCGCCCCCTGCTGGTCATGGACGGTCTGGGTGTGATCAAGGCGGAATGGCGGGAGCGACCCAGATCTCCCGCCGATGTCTCTCGGGCCGTCGGGGCGGTGCTGTTGGTCGTAGGGGTGATCGCCGGATCCGTCGCCTTGCGCCGACGTCGCCGGCCGCCGCCGCTGAGTTCGTCCTTCCCGGTCCGCGATCTCCATGCCCGCCTTCTGCGGGAACTCGCCGAGGCCAACCATGACCACTTGGGCGTCACCAAGGGCCTGGATCGACTGGCGACGCAGTTCGTCTACATGAGCAGCGAACTCGGGCGCACCGACGAACTCATCGAGCGCATGCACGAGACTTGGGCTGAGTTCCATGAGTCGGGTCGGAGCAGATTGCTGGAGATTCTCGTTCTCGCCCGGGGAGGGAATGTCCCGCCGGCCCTGATTCGATCAGCAGAAGTGGCGCTCGCTGGAGCCGAACTGGGTGTCAGTAAACTGGTCGCTGAGGATCCAGACGTGGAGCGTGTCGCCAGGGAACTGCCGGGAATCCGTCTTCACATCGACTCACTGACCGATGCCCTGAAGAGGATCCACTCGATCGTGGAATCCTATTTCGTGGCGGATCTGACCCGGGTCGTTCAACGTGTCCTGCTGCTCCGGGAAGAAGAAATCCGCCGGATGGACATCAGCCTGAATCTATTGCTGCCCGAGGAAAAGAACTGGATGGTGAAGATCGATCCCACGGATCTCCGTTTCATCGTCGACAACCTCGTGGGCAACGCCCTGAGGGCGTTCGAGGGTGTCGAGCTGCGGGAGCTGACAGTGACCGGGAACGTGGACAAGGACATGATCGAAATCGTGTTTCAGGATTCGGGTTGTGGGATCGATTCGCAGCTCCATGGGCGGGTTTTCTCAGCTGGATTCACCGAGCGGCCTGGGGGCGGTCTCGGTCTGGCTCGATCCCGGGAAATCCTGGAGGAATGCGGGGGAGAGCTCATCTTGAGCGAAAGCGACCCCGGGAATGGATCAACCTTTATGCTTCGCCTGCGTCGGAGCAGGACCGAGATGAATAGCCAGGGGGGAACTAGATGACAGACATGATGCCGAAACCGCGGCTCCTGCTGATCGACGACGACGCGGATTTTGCGACGGACATCACCGCCGTCCTTTCGTCGAGATACGATGTCGTAACCGGGAGGGACGCCGACCACGGGTTGACCCTTCTCGAAAGAACGCATCCGGATGCCGTCCTGTTGGACCTGGACTTTGGCGATGGCCAGCGTCGCCGTGGACTGGAGATCCTTGATCGGATTCGAGGCACTGACGACCCCCCTCCGGTGATCATGCTCACGGGCAACAAGGATCTCGGCATGGTCGTCGATGCGGTCAAGGCCGGTGCCTTTCATTACGTCTGCAAGCCGCCCGATCCTGGCGAACTGTTCAACCTCTTGGGTCTCGCCCTGGCCGACTCCGCTCTCCGGCTTCGGATCCGCGCCCTGCAGGAGCAGATCATCGATCATGATCATGTCGACATCATCGCCGAGGATCCACGGATGAAACGTGTTCTCGAGGATGTGGCCCAGGTGGCACCGGGCGATACGACTGTCCTGATCACCGGCGGATCGGGCGTGGGCAAGGACGTGATCGCCAAGTTGATTCATCTTCAGAGTCGACGCAGCGAGGGACCGAAGATCGATCTCAACTGCAGCGCCGTGCCGGAGTCGCTCATCGAGTCGGAGCTGTTCGGTCACGAGAAGGGGGCTTTCACCGATGCCGCGGCCCGGCGTCGTGGGAAGTTCGAGCTGGCCGCGGGAGGGACCCTGTTCCTCGATGAAATCGGCGATGCGCCGCTTGTGCTTCAGCCCAAACTCCTGCGGGCCCTCGAGCAAAAGGAATTCGAGCGACTGGGCGGCGAAACGGTTCATCAAGCCGACGTCAGGATCATCGCCGCGACCAACAAGAACCTGCGGGAGGAAATCCTTCACGGCCGCTTCCGGGAAGATCTGTACTTTCGCTTGAACGTGTTCCGGATCCACATCCCGCTCCTGCGGGAGCGTCCAGGCGATATCATTCCCCTGGCGCGGTATTTCCTGGCCAAGCATGCGGCGGCGGTCCGAAAGGAAGTGATCGGCTTCACGCCCCACGCGGAAACCCTGCTGATGGAATACGACTGGCCGGGCAATGTTCGGGAGTTGGGGCATCTGATCGAACGGGAGGTCGTGAGGTGCCGCGGTTCCCACCTCGGCTCCGGAGCCATCCGTTTTGACGATCATTCCTCGAACGAACCCATGCCTCCCTATCCCGAGGCCAAGGCCCTGAACGAGTTCCAATTCAAGTGTCGCTATATCATCCAACAGTTGGAAGTGGCCGAAGGCAATGTCACCCAGGCCGCCGAGTTGAGTGGCGTGATGCGTCAGGCTTTTCAGAAAATGATGCGAGACTGTGATCTTCGCTCCGAATCGTTTCGCCCATGAGGGTGCAATGATCGGTCTATAAGTGCCATCTGAAGGTTGCACCCACGCAAGCCTACTTGTTGTTAGGGCTTTCATTATACTTGATGTTCCGACAGCAACGCCTTAGTTGCATCACTCAGGATGATCAGGGAAATGTGTCTTGGTCTGGATGCCCGCAATATGAAGCTGAGTCATAAGATAAAGGCTTTATTTGTTGTTGGGTCAAGGACTTGTTAATTGGCATGAATCGTGCGTTACGCAACCTACGCCTGAACGTTGAGTGATGGTGACAAATGTGAGCACTAGGGAGCGCTTGGATCAGTTGATGGGCGAGGCTGGCGTGGCATTTCCCTAGTGCTTCTACTCTGAACCTGGTCATTCCGTGGGCGACGGATCAAATGACTTCGGGGGAAAGAGGGAAGCGGAGCCGACGGTGAAAACTGTCGGCTCTGTTTTGGATTCGGGGATCAGCGGGGACGTGATGACACGATCACCGGAAATTCCAATTGCTCGTCGCAACCGGTAATGGGCGGGTGAAAGATCGGTGCTTCGAGTCCCGCATCAAGCAGAAGGTCGACCAGTTCCTCATCGGTCCAGGCCCGGTGGCACTGGGCGTAGTGGTTCACGGAACCGCTTTGGGCGTCCACGATCCAGTGGACGTTGATTTCCGACTGCTGCTTCTGGTCCCAGTGGTACTCCTGAAGCCACAGATGAGGGTCGTCGCTGAACACCGATCGGTCACACACCCGCCATTCCTGTTCGTCCTGCTTGAGAAACAGATCGTCCGGCTGGAACTCCAGAACGAAGAGGCCTCCCGGACGGAGTTTTTGGGCTGCGCGTGCCAGGAGCGTGCGAGCCGCCTCGTCGGGAAATGCGTTGAACTCGCCGAACCAGAAGGTCACTGCGTCGAAAGTGTCGACATCGTCGAGCCAGGGAGCGTTTTCGTCGAGCAGGTCGGCCAGGTGAAAAACGGCGTCGAAGCCGCGGACCTCCGCCGTGGTTCGGGCGTGGGTGATCGCTGCGGGACTGTAGTCGACGCCCACGGAGCGATGTCCGCGACGGGCCAACTCATGGGAGTAGAAGCCGGGACCGCAACCGAGATCGAGAATACTGAAGGGGCCGGGTTGCTCGGTTCCGGCCTCGAGCACTTCCAGTAGCCAGGTGACGTGCTGCCCGATGATCTCGAGACTGCGGCTGGCCATGTGATTGGACTGATCCAGGTGTACGGCCATCAGGCGACGGCTGAAACCAGGATCATCCCAGGGGATCTTGTGGCCGTCGTGCCAGGGGACAGGTGGGCGTCCGGCCCGGGCGATTCGAAGCAGCGTGTCGCGAAGTTGTCCACTGTCAGTCATCCCCAAAACCTTCCGGTGATGCTCAGGTCTGAGAAGCCTCTGGTCCTTGGCGTTAGCAATTCCAAACCCAGGACCCTCAATGTACTTTTCCACAGTCTGGGGATGTTGTCCACATCCGGTCCCCAGCACGATCCCCACGTTTATGGACCGACTTGAGATCGGGGATTGAGCCGGGGCGAATCCGGTTGCACAATGGTGGTCCCAGAGTCTTGGCTTCCGAAAGGACGAACGTGTCGCAGTCCCAGCCACAACGAGATTATTCCCGGCCGTCTCCCGATGCGTCGAACGCCTCTTTCACCGGAGTCGGCAACCGCCTCCCACCCCAGAATCTTGAGGCCGAGCGCGCCATTCTCGGGGCGGTCATGCTCGACAAGGAGTCCCTGGGAGTCGCGCTGGAAAACGTGAAGACCGAGGATTTCTACCGCAAGGAACACCGTGAGATTTTCGGTGTCATGTGTCGGTTGTATGAAAACGATCAGGCCATCGACGGCATCACCCTGGCCGAAGAACTCGAGCGGTTGCGCCTGCTCGACAAGATCGGCGGTCACGACTTCCTGGCCTCGCTGCTGGCCACGACCGCCACGGCGGCCAACGCGGCTTTTCATGCCAAGATCGTCCGTGAAAAATCGATTCTCCGCCGCCTGATCACCACAGCCAACGAGATCGCCTTTGAGGCCCAGGAAGGGGCCGAGGAAACGGACGTCATCCTCGATCAGGCCCAGACCAAGATCTATGGCGTGGCCGAGGATCGTGAAACCCAGGCCTTCAGCTCGGTCAAGGAGGTCGTCCCCCTGGCCTTCAGCAAGATCGAGGAGGCTTTCCGCAGCAAGAGCGACGTCACTGGCCTGCGGACCCACTTCAAGGACCTCGATGGCATGACTGCGGGGCTCCAGAATTCGGATCTGTTGATCCTGGCGGCGCGACCCTCCATGGGCAAGACGACCCTCGCCCTGAACATCGGGTACAACGTGGCGGTGAAAGAAAACGTCCCGGTCGCCATCTTCAGCCTCGAGATGTCCAAGGAGCAGCTCGTGACCCGGATGCTTTGCTCGAGCGGGGGGTTCAACAACCACGACATCCGCAAGGGACAGGTGAAACCCGAGGAATGGCCCAAGTTGACCGAGGCCTGCTCCCGTTTGTCGGCGGCGTCCATCTTCATCGACGACTCCAGCGGTATCTCCGTTCTCGAGATGAAGGCCAAGGCTCGCCGGCTCAAGCAGCAGCACGGGATCGGACTGATCATCATCGACTATATGCAGCTGATGACAGCGGCGACCAAATCCGAAAACCGGCAGCAGGAGATCTCCTTCATCAGTCGGAATCTCAAGGGTATGGCCAAGGATCTGAACGTGCCGGTCCTGGCCCTGAGCCAGCTGTCCCGCGCCGTCGAGAGCCGGGGCGATCACAGGCCGATGCTCTCGGATCTGAGGGAGTCGGGTTCCATCGAGCAGGACGCCGATGTGGTGATGTTCATTTTCCGCGAGGAATACTACAAGCCCGAGGACGAGTCGGTCCGCAACCTGGCGACGGTGATCTTCGGCAAGCAGCGCAGCGGCCCGATCGGGCAGTTCGACCTGCACTTCCACAAGGCGTTCACGAGGTTCGCTGATCTCAAGAGGTAAGACGGCGGGGCGCGTTCAGACCTTGGCGTGCGCCAGCACCTTGTTGAGGAGTTGGGACAGTTCCTGGCGGCGGTAGGGCTTCTGGATGAACGCTGTCTCCGGTCCGATCCGCTCGGCGATTTCGGCCGAATGGAAGCCGCTCGACATGATCACCGGCAGGGATGGTCGCAGGTCTCGAATGATCGAGAGAGCCTCAATGCCGTCCATCTCCGGCATGGTGAGATCCAACAGGACGCAGCTGATCTCCTGATCCGAGCGGATGCGATCGACGGCCTCGAGACCGTTGACGGCACAAACCACATCGAATCCCAGGCTCTCGATCAATCGCTTCCCGATACGCAGGATGGCGTCCTCGTCGTCCACGATCAGCATGCGGCCACGGTCATGAGACACCTGCAGGCTCACCGGCGTCTTCACCTTGGCGGCCAAGTGTCCGGCAGCAGGAGGAAGCGAGACCCGGATCGTGGTCCCCTGCTCCACTTTGGTGTTGATGTCGATGTATCCGCCATGGCCCCGGACGATTCCCGCCACCGCAGCCATGCCGAGTCCCCGTCCGGTGAACTTGGTCGTGTAGAACGGCTCGTAGAGACGTTCGAGGGTTTCCTCGTTCATGCCGCAACCCGTATCGCTGACCTCGAAGACAAGGCACGGCTCCGCCAGGCGGCATGGATCGGGACGACCGACCAGGGCGTTGTCGCAGGGACAGGTTTTCTGCTGGCTGGTCGTGACGGTGATCACGCCGTTCCGATCGCCGATCGCTTCGGAAGCGTTGGTGATCAGATTCATTACGACCTGCCGAATCTGGCTGACGTCGGCGAGGATCGGCGGGATGTCGTTGGCCAGATCGTAGCGGAGCTGGATCTTCTTCGAGATACCGACTTTCAGCATCTGGGCGATGTCGCGCACGATTTCGGAAAGATCCAGGATCTCGACTTTGAAGTGTCCCTTGCCCGAGTACGCAAGCATCTGATTGCAGAGACCCGCAGCCCGACTTGCCGCCATCTCGATTTCGCGCAGGTTCTCGGCAGCCGGAGCGTCGTGGGGCAATTCGAGGCTGGCCAGTTCGGCGTTGCCCAGCACGGCCATCAGGATGTTGTTGAAGTCATGGGCGATGCCGCCGGCCAGAACGCCCAAGCTCTCGAGTTTCTGGGCCCGCCGCATCTTGTCTTCGAGTTCGATCTTGTCCTGCTCTTCCTGTTTGCGGCGTGTGATGTCCAGGTGGGTTCCTGTCATGCGCACCGGCTCGCCTCGATCGTTCCGTTCGAGGACCTTGCCTCGGGCCTGGATCCAGACCCAATGTCCCTCCTTGTGGCGCACTCGAAATTCCATCAGAAACAGGTCGGTCGTGCCGGCAAAATGGGCCTGGAGATTCGCGAAGGTCAGGGGCCACTCGTCAGGATGGATCAATCGTTCCCATGTCTTGTATCGCATGTCGATGTCTTCGAGGTCATAGCCGAGAATGCGCGCCGAACGGGCATTGAAGACGGCCTTCCGATTCGGAATGTCCCAGTCCCACATGCCGAGTTCGGATCCGATCAAGGCGAGGTCGGTTCTCTCTTCGCTGTCCTTGAGCAACATCGACATGACTTCGCGCTCGGTCGTATCGGTGATGAAGCCGTGGAAATGTGTGATGACGCCGTCGGCGTCGCGGACGATATGCGTCCAGTCGTCGACCCAGCGTTCCCGGCCCGAAGAGTCGATGATCCGGTAGCTTTGATAGAACTGATCGGCGGCGCAATCCGCATACTTCAGGACTTCAGCGTTCACGCGTTCGAGATCGTCCGGGTGGATGACGTCGGCGTAGTTGACGCTGCCATCGAGGAATTGATGGGCGTCGTAGCCGATCTGACGAATGTTCTGGGTCACGAACTCGGCCGGCCATCCCTCGGTGGCCCGCCACTTGAACAAGATGCTCGTGCTGCTTTCGATGATCCTGAGGGCCTCCTCCGCCACTGTCTCGGCCCGGGACTGCTCGGTGATGTCGCGCATGACCACGACAGCCCCGATTTTGCGATTGCCCGGGCCGTGGAGCTGAGCTCCGGTGCAGCGAACGAGCCGAGGCGCCAGATCGCACGGCTTGATGACGATCTCTTGGTCGAGGACCTGCTTGCCTTTGAAGGTGCGGGGTAATGGGATATCGTCGGCGGGAAGGGGGGTTCTCCCGTCGGGCTGATAGAGATCATTTCGCTCAGTCCACTGATCGGGCACCAGCGGCCCTGCGGGCAGACCGTACCAATCTCGCGATGCCTGATTCAAGTAGATCAGCTTGCCCGAGGCGTCGCAAGCCACAACCCCGTCACTGATGTGATCGAGCATGGCGTCGGCGAAGGCCTTGCTGTGGTTGTACCGCCGGTGGGCCTCTCGCAGACGGCACCCACCGATCTGGTGTGTCCACAGGACGACGATGACGGCGAGCAGAAGAATGATGGCGTGCCCGATATCCATGAGGTATCTCGAGCTGCCCTACGTCGTCAATGCCGGTTCGCCGATCAACTCGTGGACGGCTGAAAGTAGTTCGGTCCTGTCGAAAGGCTTCATCAGGGTGATCGATGCGCCCTGATTCCTGGCCGATTCGAGATAGAGCTCAGCCGGGATCTGACCCCCGCCGGAGATGGCGATGTACTTCAGCCCGGGGACCTCCTTGTCCAGGTCGGCGATCAGCTCGATGCCGTTCTTGCCGGGCAGGATGATGTCGGTGATCACCAGATTGAAGAACTGTTCCCGGACCGCAGCGATGGCATCCTCGAACGTGCCCACACTTGTCACGGCGAATCCGTCATGCTCCAGGTAACGCGTAATGACCTTCCGAACCGGGGCTTCGTCGTCGATGACGAGGATCTTCTTCATGATTTCCCTTTCAAGGCTTTGGGCGAGCCAATTGCAGTCCGGATATCGGACCGCTTGTGGTGTGTCTTCGGACACGATCGTGATGACTTGAGTCCATTTGTGCCTTTGAATGACGTCTCTTAATCTTGGGGCCGTTCTTGTCGACCAGCACTCTCGATCCGAGGAGACCGGACTTGGCCGACCCGAAACTCATCGATCATTTGGTCGCCGAACTGGAACGCCATGGTGTGGACCGTCTCGACGCCATCGTCCTGACGCACATCCATCTGGACCATGGCGGGGGAGCGGGCCATTTGGCCCAGGTGTATCCGGAAGCGCGTGTCGTGTGTCACGGGCCGGCGACGGGTCATCTGGTGGAGCCCTCTCGACTCTGGCAAGGCTCCCTCCTGTTCGCGGGTGAAGCGTGTGGAATGACGTGCCCCGTTGGCAACGGAGGGTTCTACCTGAGACCGGCGACCCCGGCGCGATTCCGACTCGATGTGGCACGACGATCCATCGCCAGGTTGCAGTCCCTGGATCCCGTACCGACACGCGCTTTGCGCCTCTGCTGGAACTCGACGACGATTTCCAGGCTCGGGAGCACGTATTTCTGCGCAACACGTTCGAAGGCATGCTGGGGTGGCTTCAGCTGGGGGACAGGAACGGTTGAACCATCGGAGGCAGGTCCTGCACATCCGAGGGGAGAGGACGGCGATTCCCGGCTGGCAGCAGGTTCTTGTTTGTTGATTCCGATTCCCTTCAGCCCTCTATTTGTCCCTCGAGAGCTCTCCAGCTGTGGACACATGTCGGACAGCGGCTTATATTCGGCCCACCATGATTTCCATCGTTGCAAACATTGGAAAAGGAGTGCTCGATACCCTGGCCGCCGCTGGTCGTGGTACGATGCTGCTTGTCCTGATCTTACGCCAACTCCCTGCTTCCTGGAAGATGAGGCGGGAGATCATCGAACAAATGCACATTGTCGCTGTGGGATCCCTGCCGCTGGTCGTGACAACGTCGATTTTCGTCGGAGCCGTGACCGCGGTGCAGGCCGTCTATCAGATGCAGGCCTATGTGCCCATGAAGTTCCTGGGGACGGTCATTTCCAAATCGGTGTTCATCGAGCTCGGACCCGTACTGGTGGCGCTGGT
>Ga0180007_10002873_pt1 | contig 19966 bp, 20 predicted proteins | sample MM_PC_MetaG_FD_121122 | JGI IMG/M metagenome (GOLD analysis project Ga0180007, IMG submission 121122) | Groundwater microbial communities from the Aspo Hard Rock Laboratory (HRL) deep subsurface site, Sweden - MM_PC_MetaG | ecosystem: Environmental > Aquatic > Deep subsurface > Groundwater... | reverse complement strand
TCTATATGGTAGTAGATATTTTGCTCGAGTTTGTGTACCATGTCTCATGGGTGTGTTTTGTAATAGTTTAACTACATTACTTTAACACACCCAAATTCGTAATATCTATCCCAACTTATTCACCAGAGGACAGCGAACAGCCTGCCTGCGCAGGCAGGCAAACAGCGAACAGTAAACAGCAAACAGCAAACAGTAAACAGCGAACAGCATACAGCAAACGGCAATCAGCAAGCAGCGAACAGTAAACAGCAAACAACGAACAGCTAAACAGCAAAGCAGATAAACAGAGAAGAGAAGCAATTACCTCTGGTCCCTTTGTACTTGGAGCAAAAGGTGGTACTTTTCAAGCATATCTTTATGCTTTTGCACTTTCTTGGGGTCGTCTTTGGTATCGTCAATTCCTCCTTTGTAGAAGGCGATAAGCGTATCCAGTTTGAGTATCCTAAATTTCAGATCGTCTAAACTCAAGATATCGCTATCGATCGGAATGCCTAAGTTGCTGAACCAGTAATTGATATCGCTAAATTCTACTTTCAGATCATCCTTTCTGGCTTGAAGTACATGCCATTCTTTGATCTCGGCATTGATTCCGGCCTTGTTCAAAGCCTCTGAGAGTTTTGGATAGTCCTTTTCGGGAAACGAGAAATTAACATTGTTTACTATTAGCTTTGGGTTTTGAGTATAGGCGAGAACGGCAAGACTTCCATCGAGAATTGGTCTGATTTTAAGCTCATCGCAAACACTTAAAACTTGTCTGAGAAACTCAAGTAGTCTTTGAAACTTATCTTTGTTTTTTGGATTTATAGTTAGCGTCAGCATATGTAGAGTATATTAGACAAAACGGTGTTTGTAAAGATAGAAGTAGCTAAACAGAGAAGTAGAGAAACAGAGAAGCAGATGAACAGAGAAACAGCAAAGCAGATAAGCATATAAACATGAAAGCATAGCTACATAGGTACAAGTTACTTGATTACCTAGTCATCTAATTATCTATTTATCTGGTATAAATTACCCCATACTCAAAACTCGACCTTGAGCTGTTGTCTGGAACATGAAATCCCAGTTTCTCAAATTCTCCGCTACTCCTCTGCTCTTTTAAGATTACAGCTTTCCTAGCTACGCGCTTTGCTTCTTTTATGGTTTCTGGTGAGATAGCCTCTTGATTTGCAAGTTTTCTTATCAGATCAAGTGCTACTGCTTTGACAGCAATTCTAAACATCGGATCAAAATATACCATATCAAAGCTTTTTTCAGGAAGACTTTTCATATAATCCAGATGGTCTGCATGTATGGCCTCTACTCTTCTCATCGCCTTTTTTATTACATTGATTCTAGGGTTGTAGTTTTTAAGTCCTTCTCGGGCTAGAATATACAGAATCAATGAGTTCTCGATTGTTACAATTTTCCCATTTTCTCCGACAGCGAATGATAGTACTATGGTATCTGTACCAAGTCCTGTAGTACAATCCAAAACAGAATCCCCTTTTTGGATGTCTGAAACTTCTATCAGTCTGTCTGTTAAGCCTTTTAGCATGCTAGTTATCCGGATTTTGGCTATGCTTGGGTGAAAGAATAATTCAGCACCATCCGGGTATATATACTTAGGTATATTTCTGTCGATTGTTATCAATTCTCCATCATTATATTTCCTTTTGAGCTGCGAAAGAGTATAAGTTTCTCGGGGTGCAAATTTAAAGCCGAACTCCAGAGCTAGATTTTTAGCCTGAGCAATTGATTTGGAATCAGGATTCTGTGATGTGGTTGTGAGCATGATAAGGTTTTCAGAATCTGGAGCAATGGAATTTATGTAAAATATTTTGAATAGGTTACTTTCGTTTTTTTCTGCCTGCAACAATAAAACCAATAAGTCCAAGCGCCATAGTAATTGAAGATACTAAGGTAAGAATGCCAGGGACAAAGTGATTTAAGATCAATCCTCCCAGTACTGGTCCGATAATTCTCGCTAGGCTTCCGAGAGAACCTGTAACTCCCGAGATAGCTCCCTGCTCATCTTTTGAGACTCTGCGGGATATCTCACCCAAGATGAGAGGACGTGAAAGAGCACTTCCGAAAGCAAAAAGAGTAAATGAAGCGTAGAACAATATATTTTCTGGGGCGATGCTGGCAAAAAATAGTCCTATCGACATAAACACAATTCCGGAAAATGTCAGTCTATGCTCGCCTATTAGATGTATCAGCTTTTCAAGCAAGGGGCTTCTGAAAAGCAGATTTATCATGCCTATCAGTGCCAGCAGGAATCCAACCTCTGACGCCCCAAATTGAAGTCTTCTCTCACAAAAAAGCGCTAGATTGGTAGTGAGAATGAAAAGAGACATTACATAAGCTGCAAATGTAAAAAGTAATGGAGCTGTCTTTTTTCTCCTGAAATATTTGCTGAAGTCTCCTAATTTTAAGATTTTTATATTTAGCTTCACATCTTTCTTTTTAGTAACTGTTTCCGGCAGCAGAAAAATTGTGGTCAGGATTGTCATAAATGAGACTGCAGCTGCAAGGAAAGCCGGGACAGAATAACTGAATCTTGATAAAAACCCGCCTGTAGCCGGTCCAACCATAAATCCGATGCCGAATGCCATACCTGCAAGACCAAATGCTTTACTGCGGTCTTTTTTTGAGGAAATGTCGCTTAGATATGCCTGGGCAATAGCATTGTTGCTTCCTAGCAGCCCATCTATCACTCTTGAAAGAATGACCATCCATAGTGAGTTTGCAAAACCGAGAATGACAAAACTTATAAATGTTGATAACTGGGAAAGGATAAGCATAGGCTTGCGTCCTAAGTGATCGCTTAATTTTCCCATCACCGGAGCTGAGAAAAACTGGAAGAGCGAAAATGAAGCGATTATCAGCCCGATTTGAATAGGGTTTGCTCCAAGTTCTTCGGCAAAAAGCGGCAGAAACGGAAGTACAAGTGAGAAACCGAGGACTTCGGTTATCATTATTGAGAATATGATGTAGTGACGACGGTCAAATTTCATAAAGTCAAGTATATATCAAAAGAGTTTATGTGTTAAATTGATGTGAATTCTATTTGTGAAGGCTTTGGTATGAAAATTGGGTTATATTAATGGGCATTAGTAGTTATTTATAGTTATTTAGTTACTGAACTTAGGCTAGTTTTCTGTTCATTGATAGTACATTTGTTGTTCAGTACGTACATTTCCTCCAAGTTCGGCTGTATTTGGGTTGACAGGATTTGCATATATAACAGATCCTTTCCCGTGCAGGACTTTTAGTTTTCTATTCAACTTATGGGCAAGCAACATAGAACCCGATCCATTCGCTTCATCCTCGGGGATCATCCAGTCTGGAGCAAAAGTTCTGGATCTTGTAGTTCCTTCCACTTTATCGATCCAAGACCAAACGTAGCAATGTTTGAATTTGGAAATTTCTGAAGGTTTTATTCTCACTACTTCCTCAACAGAGTTGAGCTGTTTGAAATTCCAGTCAGGGAGAGTTTTAACTTTGGCTTTTACCCAGATGTTTTCTCCTTCGTGCCTAACAGCTATTTGATTTCCCATACTTCTGATAGATGTTGTTCTCTTTTTGTTTAGCTTGTCTAGTAATGCCCCTGTACCGATAACAGCATGTCCGGCAAAAGGAATTTCTTCTGTTGGACTGAAGATACTTACTTGAGAATTCTTTACATTATCGATAAACACAACCTCACTTAGTCCTGATTTGGTACATATTTCCTGCCTTTTTTTATTATTGATTGCAGAATTCTCATCAATGACGATGCCAACAAGATTTCCAAATTTACCCTCTTCATTAACGAAAACTTTTATTTTGTGCAATTTAAACATCTCGAGCTCTTGTAATCTAATTTGTCAGCATAAATCCCCCATCAACATCCAGATTTACTCCAGTGATGAAGCTTGCATCACTTGAAGCCAGGAATAAGACAGCTTTTGCGATTTCACTTGGTTCACCCAACCGTTTCAATGGAGTATTACTGATGGTCTTTTGTATAAATTCTTCCCCTGCTCCTCTTGTCATGCTAGTGTCAATATTTCCTGGCGAAACAGAATTTACTCTGATGTCAGGAGCTAATTCTTTGGCATAAGCTTTTGTGAGATTGATAACTCCTGCTTTAGCAATTTCGTAGGGCAGAACATACTGTGAACCCAGTTGTCCAACATAAGAGGAGATATTTACAATGGAAGAGCCGTTCTTCATATGAGTAATGGCATATTTTATCATAAGCCAGACGCCTTTGATATTTATATCTAATGTTTTACTCCAAGAATCTGAATCAGTATTTGAATCTCCCGGTCGAATGATCTGGCCAGCATTATTTACCAATATGTCAATTCCGTTATAAATTTTAACCGTTTCGATGATCATTTTCTTGATATCTTCTTCATTTGTGACATCACAGTGAACAGCAATCGCTTCTGTACCGAGTTTCTTTATTTCATCTACAACTTCTAGAGCCTCGTCTTTTGAAGAATTATAATTTACAACAACCTTTGCTCCTTCTTTCGCGAACGACGAAGCAATTGCTTTTCCTATGCCTTTGCTGGCTCCGGTTACTAGAACTACTTTGTTTTTGAAATTCATGCAACGTGAGGATAATGTTAAAATTCTAACATATTTTACATTATTGGCTATATTAAATATAGGTTGTGTTTATAAAACGGATCCGAGAATATAAATATATGCGTAAAGTAAACCAAGTAGATAATGCTTATAAAAAGGCGAATAACCCCCAGCCCCCATTCCCAATTTCAATCTAAAATCAGAAATCAACCTTTTGGGGAAATTCCTGTTCATAAGGAGTATCCCAACTTTTTCAGGCTCTATTTTTTGTTGCTTAGGAACATTTGGTATAATAAATAAGCTGTAAACTGCCTCGTTTATATGTTTTGATGGTCTTTCTCAATGGAAGGGGAATCTGTTTCATTAGGGGGAGGGCAAGCAACGATAGAATGGGCTGAGAGGCATGCTCCTCATATTACTGTTCTTGACATGGACCCACAATTATCTTCTGAGACTGTAAGAGTTGAAGTGGCTGACGCGCTCTCGATCAGACGTCCGGATGGTTCAGTTGCATATATCTACGCCGATTTCCTTGTAAACGCTGTATATCTTACGGGAATCACACCAGCAGATATAATAAGCAATCCTGATGTTTTAATGGGAGATATAATTCCTTTACTTGTAAGAAACTGGTACGTGGGTTTTGTGAGACCATTTAATCCCCAGGCGGATCTTAAAGAGGTTAGATGGTTGGTTAGGAGAGTCGTACTAGATGAAATGCTTAGGGTGTTAAGTGTGGGTGGTGAAATTTACATTCTTGATCATTATAATATCATTCTTTGGGCGGAGCAGGTCCTTCGGTCATATCCAGGTATAGTTGTGAGTTCAGTTCTAGTAACAGCAGAAGATTATGCACGATCCGGGAGCCTGAGAAAACTTGCTGATAGGCCCGAGAAACCACCAATCGGGAAATTGCGAATTAATAAATACTTCTAGTAACTACTGGCATTGGCCCATGTATAAATTTTAAATATGATATTGGTGTTGTTTTTCTGTTTACTACTAGTTTTAATTCCTAAGTGGTATCTTTGTGCGAAAAATTCAATAGCTGAGACTTACAACTTTTTAGTATTTATTTAGATTTATCAGTAAACTTCTAGTCAGCTCTGTGTATTTTTTAGGATCTTCTTTCACAGTAGATAGGTAGCATGATGTCCAGTATGAGCATAACAATCTCAGGATCTTAAGGCGAAACTTCTTCTTTTGGCTCAAGTCAGAAAGACCATAGCTATCTATAGTTGCATTACTGAATTTATCGTCATCATTGATAAGCATAGCTATATCAAACAGCGGATCTCCCGAGATCAATGATCCCGAATCGATCACTGCTGCAACCTCGATACTACTCTTCCCTATTCTAAACAGAACATTGTTAATCCCGACATCACTATGTATTAAGAAAGGCTGAGATATAGCTAAGTTGTTGTTTGTAAAAAAAGATTCTATTTCTGCTATCTTGGCTTTGGAATATATAGAATTTTTTACTTCAAGGAATTTTGATTGCAAGTACGCTCTTTGTAAAGCTTCTCCCCAACTAGCATTGATCCATGCATTCTTGCTTTTTGGCTGTCCGAAACCTCTGGTCTTTATCAAATGAATCTTCCTGAGTACTTTCCCATATACGTTTCCCATTCTCTCAACATCTTTATCCGAGTATGTCTGGTCGTGTTCGATAAATGTAATTATTTGATATTCAAAAGGAACTATTTCGAGTGTAGTATCATATTTGATCACCTCTGGTGAAGGAATCTTGTTTTCTACAAGAAGGTCGAAAAATATTGAGCTTGTAAGGAGTTCATTCCGCCAGGGAGAAATTCTCAATATCAACTTCTCTTCTGGAATTGTTTCGAAATAGATGTTTATATTTGTTTCTCCGGCCAGTCTTTTGGCATAAACAACTTCTACATTGAGCCTATCAACAATGGTGGTGAAATAATTATCAAGATTTTCAACTATTTTGTAGTAATTTTCAGAAAATCCTGGTTTGATCTTTCGTATTTTTTTATTCGATAGATTGAATAGCTGGGCCATTAAAGTATTATACAGGATAAGAGGGAAATTTGAAGTATAGAAGAATCTACGGCTATTAATGGTTTTGTGCAAAAAGAAGTTCGGGGGCTTGGACTTCCGCCTTCGCTCTTCGTAAACCTCAGAGCTTCTGCAGACAGGGGAATAAAATTAGCATTTAAACAAAATAGCATAATACTTTTCCCTTTGCACACTATTTAGTATAATATCAAAGCTTCAGATGGGAGGTCGTCTAATGGTAGGACATCGGCCTTTGAAGCCGTCAATGATGGTTCGAATCCATCCCTCCCAATGAGGTTGTATGGAAATCCTCCAAAATTACTTTCGAGACAGTAGTTCGATCCAATATTTATAAAGATTGAGAATTTTAAAATATTCGAGGTAAATGAAAAAATATTCAAAACTAATTCACGTTTAGTCAAACAGTGCTTAAATGAATAACACGTTTGATCCACAAAAACTTGATGATCAACTCAGAAAGCTTTTGTTAGCAATTCCAGAAACAAAAAGAATCATACTACCAGAAATTCTTTTGCGTAAAAAAGGGGTGAAACCTGTGATTTACAGTACTGATAGGTATATACTCCAGATCTTTCTAGATAATACTGATTTTAAGCGCATCGATTCATATAAAAAAAAGGGGTATCATCCGTTTCCTGGACTATTTTCCAATAAAAAGGGAGATCAATGTGCGTTTAATCTTCAAGATGCATTAAATAGCTATTTTGACAATAATATAATGGAAAATATTTATGCATTCAGTTACGAATCTATCGACTCTACAGCTATCTTGGAAGGCCAAAAGCATATTATTCATTCTAATGGAGTAGACATTGAATATAATATTAATCTTGCATATCTAATTTTCCTTGGGTCGAAAATCAATTCTACGACATATCTAAGTTATCACGCTGATTTAGTTAGGTATTCGATAAATACATGGTTAAGTAAGAACCAATGAAAACTCGCGAATTCGATAAAACAATTGAAGATGTAAGTTATAAACAAAAATTGGACACTTATAAAAACCTCTCCGAGTTGATCAGATTACGATCGCATCAGGAATTGGCTTGTCGAAAGATGCTCATACCATATTTTTACTTACTACTTGACATTGACTCGCGTTCGAAATATGAAAAGGCAGAAATTTTGTGGGAAAGACCTCAATTTAAAGGGAGATGTGATTTAATCATTAGGGTTAGCTGGACAAATAGACTGGGGAATACGGAACAAAAGGAATTTCTTTGGGAATTGAAATCTCAAAGAATGCCATTATTCAATTCAAAAAGTGAAACAATGTTAATTCCTTCTAAGGGATTAATTGAAGCTGAAAATCAACTTATAAATTACTATGATGACCTGAAGAATGTTCCTGAATTTTCAAACCTTTCTTTAGGTGGAATTGTTATAGGAAATGATGATAATTTAGCTACTTTCAAAGATGCTCTCGAAGATGCCCAGAAATATAGATTAATTGAAGATGCAAGAAGAATACGATATGAGTATTTTTATTCTAGATGTAAGGTCGAACTTTTGACATGGTCCGAGATTCTTTATCGTATTATCAAAGTAACAGGCAAGAAATTTACAAATCTTGTTCCAGCTCAATTACCTACTTTAGATACTGTAACTGATGTTAGCGAAGTGATTGGTAATTTTTTGAATTAGCAAGTAGCTGATCATAGAAAAAAGTTTTCCCTTTGTTAATTCTCCCCAAATCTCATCATAAATAGAAGAGATAGAAGACGATTTATAAAGAATGAGATTTTCCTATTGGTAATTAAGCTATCTGTATTTCTCGTTCACATAAACGATTTTTTCATCTTCGACTATGAGGTACTGGGCCCAGCCAAAGTCAATATAGCCTGTATTTATGAAGTTATCTTCCGGGCGGAACTCAAAAAGATGACTGTGGCCGGTCACAAGGATACGGTCGCTACTCATTTCTCTTTGGGCGAAATTTCTAAACTTTACGTTTGAAAGTGTGCTTACTTTATAGAAATTGGGGCCTATAACTTCAGCAAAAGCATTTCCTAGCATCGCAAGGGGCGATGATTTCATAGACCTCACAATCTTGTGACCATGGGTGATCACAAGCTGCTTATCAGGAGTATTTAAAATATATGACTTCACAGCACTATTTGAAAACAAAGTATGCCGATCATCAACATAATTCTCATCGTCATGGTTTCCTCCAATATACAGTGTGTTTTTTGATTTGAGCAGAGGGAAGAGATACTTCCACTTGGATTCAATGAAGTCACCGAAAGAACAGAAAAACCCATCCCAGAAATCTCCGTTAATGATTACTCTATCCGCGTCTTGGATAATGCTTCTCAGCACTTTGAATTTCAATAGGTCAAATTGTGGTGTCAGATGAGTATCTGAGAATATTACTGTTTTCATAATGCAATCTAGTTTTAACAGAGTTTGAGAATAAATACAAGAAACCTTATTCCGGTTTTTGACCGAGAAACATTATATCTGAATTGATAGGTATAATGCCAGTAGTAATTAGTGGAAGCAAATTTGTAGTTATTTATTGTTATTGAGTTTAGTTGCAAATACTTGGGGTTTAAATGTGCATTTGTGGTGCATTACCCTTGACAATTGAGCCAGACAGGCTCCAGCCTGAGGTCGATTTGACTACAACATTAACAAATTCTCCTGCTGCGACGACTGCTTTAGGGGAAAGTTTGATTCTGATGTCTTTAAAATTAAACGTCTTTCCGGAGGCAGTCTGCTCCTTCTTGTTGAATTTAGTTATTAGTGCTCGAGTGGTCATTCCGATATTTTCTTTATTTCTTTTTCGTGCAGAATCTTCCAAGACCTTATTTGCTTTCTTATCTCTTTGCCCCTTTTTACCCCACGAAACGGTATCTTCCATCAGACTTGAAGCAGTTCCCGTTCTTGAGCTGTACTTGTTTATGTAAGCCATATCAAGTTCAACTTTTCGGATTAGTTCCAAAGTTTCCTTGAAATCATTCGCTGTTTCTCTGGGAAAACCTACTATGATATCAGTTGAGAGCTTCAATCCGGGGATTTTCCCCCTGAGAGACTTCACTATTTCTACAAAGTCTTTCGCTGAATACCTTCTATTCATTTTTTTGAGAATTCTATCGCTTCCGGACTGCAAGGCTAGATTCAGATACGGCCTGATGTGATCATTTTCAGAATGAGGAACATTATTTCGTATCGCTTTCAGTCCTGCATTTACTGATGAAGCAAAATATTCTATAAGTTTCTTCCCAAAATGCTTTGGATGAGAAGATAGAAATGAGAGCCAGTAGTTTCCCTCGATAGAGTCAATTTCTTTCAACAGGTCCGTGAATGTTTTAGGATATTTATTTTCAGGATTCTTCCAGCTGTTTACACTTTGTCCCAGCAGAAAGATGTCTTTATAGCCTTTTGAGATCAGATCTTTCACTTCAGAAATAATTACTTTGGCTGGTCTATCTATTTGTTTGCCTCTGGCTTTCGGGACTATGCAATACGTACAGAACTCATCACAGCCGGTGGATATCGGAATGAAAGCAGAAAATTCCGACCTGTAAGTTGGTTTAATAACTAAATAATTAGAGGGCTGTTTAATTGTGTGGTAGGGTAATTTCCCTGTAATTAATTCAGGAAGTTTTTGTATATCTTTTATTTGGAGAATTATATCTGCCCAGGGCATTCTTCTTTTTAGTGTTCGAATGTATTTCCTCTCATCTTCTGCTGTTTTCGGTATTGAATCGTCCCAGCTTCGTTTGCATAGACAGCCGGTGATGACCGTTATCGGTAATCGGTAATCCATAATCCGTAAGCTATTAGCAGTCTTAAGTTCCCGGATGTTCTTTTTTAGTCCGAAGATGCGGTCTTCCGCAGACTGTCGGACAGAGCAGGTATTGAAAATTATTACGTCAGCACTCTCCATTCTTTCTGCTTCCTTTAGTCCCGTTTCGATAAGAACTGTTACTACCCTTTCACTGTCAGAATGATTCATCTGGCAGCCGTAAGTTTTTATGTAGAATGTTTTGAGTTTCGACATGCCTATAATTATAACAGATGGCCAAGGTTTTGGGCATTAGATGTTAACCGTTTCAAAATATAATTTTTGGTGATTAGATGATTTAGGGTCTAAGTCTTTAAGATTCAAACCTAGGGGCTTGAACCAGCATTAAATAGTTGGAAGGCAGGTGAGGGCGATTGAACCAGCTTCGGTGTTTGAGGGGTTGCCATTCTAAATTCTGCTTTTTCTCTTTTTCCTGAAGATGTTATAGCTGACGCCTGAAGTGATAATAACTATCGGAATTAGCGATATGTTAGCAGCTTTTACAAGTGTCTTTTGATCTTCTGAGATTACTTTCAATGTTCGAGTGACCACGTTCTTTGACCTTATAGCGATCAGTTCATTTGAGTTTGAAAGCCATTCCACAAGATTTGCAAAAAATATTATGTTTTGTTCCGAGCCCTGAACGAAGTCATCAACGATGAAGTCGCTGTCTCCGATTACTACAATTTTTCCATCTGTTATCTCATTCACACGTTGATCTTTTTCAGTTCTGGCATCCTCCGCGTCTCCCCCTAACTTAGGGATCTTTTTATCTTTATATGCACTTACCTGTTTACCTTCAACCAGAAGTACCAGGTTGTACTGCTGCTGATCGCCAGTTATAAACATTTGTGAAGGATCTATGGAAATCATTTCTCCTGTTTTGGTCCAAGCCTTATTTGTCGTTTTTATGAGAGAAGTAATGCTTTGCTCTTCATTCGTTTTATTTTCGCTAACTGAACCTGGCCAGAAAAAGACAAGAGAGTCAATGTAACTGAGAGTCGGATGTCCGGCTGAAAGATTTTCCTCTTGTGTTTGAACCCAAAAAGGATAAACAAAGAGGCCCTGGAGAGGAAGATATGATTCGTCGAGCAGCATAGCATCATTAACTTTCACGCCGTAGTTTGAAATGAAATCAGCAAAGTTGCTTTGAGTCAGAGAAACGCTCATGCCATCTCCACCGCCCATTACATACTGATCGGCAAGGTACACTACTCTTCCTCCCCGTAAGATGTACTGATCTATCTCGAAGAGGTCTCTCTTTGAGAATTCTTCTGTTGGGCCGGCAATGACGAGAACTTTGACCTCTTCCGGACTTATCGGCTTGCCGTCTTCTAGGCTTATCGTTTGTATATCAAACTGTGTCTCAAGCACCTTTGTCACCTGGCTGTAGTCCGTATACGAGCTCTTCTCTCCATGTCCTGAGAGAAATGCGATCTTCAATTTGTTCTCATGGGTCATTTTATAGATTCTGGATGAAATTTCGTACTCAAGGTTTTGGATATTTTTCTCAGTAATGAGTTCTATTGCCTCAGTCTGATCTTTATAGCTTATAGCAGCTCCAAGGAAGCCATTTGCGATTTCATATTTATCTTCCGAAAATTCCTGATACTGAACTTCAGGTACTCCAGCTTCTGTTGCTTCAGATTTGAAGTTTTCGTCATCTGGATTCTTTATCTCCAGCAGTACCTTTCCATTTGAGTATCTGACATATTCTTGAAATGTATCGATCATATCCTGTCTGACAGAGATAAGATCTGGAGGAACATTTGCAGAGTAGAAGGCCTTGATCGTAATCTGCTCCTCAAGATTTGAAAGAATGTTTTTTGTCTCTTTCGAGAGTGTATAAACTTTGGTTTCAGTAAGATCAATTCTCAGGAAGTATTTCTGAGATATCAGGTTGATTCCGATCAGTGCGACAAAAAGAACAAATATCTGGATAAGAGTATTTGAACCGAGATCTATGAAAGTTCTTGTTATATTATTTGTATTTAATTTTGGTTTTTTGATCTTAACTTCCATTTGTATATTTCTAGACCGAAAGGCTTATGAGCCCTTTCTTCTAATCCGCTCAAAACTCTTGTTGATAAAATAAAACAGAATAATAATGATCGATAAGTAGTATAAGATATCTCTTGAGTCTATGACGCCCCTAGCGACGCTTCGGAAATGTGCACCCAGTCCCAGTGCTTCAAAAATGCTTCTCAGAGAGATTGGCACAACTTGGAGAAACTGAGGTTCGCCGAAAAGATATAGAACGGCAATTATTATGGCTGAAAGGATAAAGGCGACGATTTGATTTTGAGTATTTATAGAAATAAACTGTCCAATTGTTACGTAACTGGCCGATATCAGGATCAAGCCTATGTATCCTGCAACTATTACTCCGTTGTCAGGACTTCCCAGAAGATTCAAGGTTAAAGGGATGGGAAAGGTAAGAAGAATCAGGAAAACAACAAATAGAAGGCAGGAAATAAACTTCGAGAGGATCAATTCTACTTTGGAAACTGGAAGTGTAGATATGATCTCGAGAGTTCCTTCTCTTTTCTCCTCAGCCCAACTTCTCATAGTTAGTGAGGGGATGACAATTATTAGAATACTAGGTACTATTTCGAAAAAAGGCCTGATATTCGCTTGATTATTTAGAAAAAGATCTTTTGCAAAGAGTATCCCTACGACTACTACAAATACAGCGATTACAACATATGCGATTGGCGAGATGAAATAGTCCTTGAGCTCTTTGATTGTTATATTGATGACATTTTTCATGTTACTTTGTTAGTTCTTTAAATAATTCTTCAAGACCCTGCGACTGCGAGTGAAGCTCTATAAGGTGCCATCTATTCTTCGAAATAGCCTTAAAAATCTCGAGTGAAGTTTCCTCAGGGTTAGAGCAGGTAATCGCATACTCTGAAAACTTTGCTCTATCTTTTGACTTTCTGTCAACAGCAAATACTGTTTTGACCTTTTTCAATTCTTGATTAAGCTTGGTAATAGGGGCGTCAGTTCTCAGAGTTACAAGACTGTTTTTGAAATGCTTCAAGATGAGCTTGTCACTGTTTCCCTGAGCAACGATCTTCCCTCTGTTGATAATTATGACATTGTTTGCGATCTGCCGAACTTCAGATAGAACATGTGAGCTGAAGATGATAGTCTTGTCTTTTGCAATTTCCTTTATGAGCTTCAATATTTCCTCTTTCTGGTTTGGATCCAGTCCTTCGGTAGGCTCATCCATGATGAGAAACTTTGGATTCCCGATCAGAGTCTTTGCAAAGCCGACGCGCTGCTTGAAACCTTTTGACAACGTATCGATTGTTTTGGTCATCACTGACTCCAGTCCGCACTTATCTGCAATCTCTTTCAGCTCTTTTAAGTCATATGCATTCTTGATCTTTGCAGTATAAGTCAGAAATTCATCAACTCTAAGATTCCCGTATAGTGGATTTTCTTCTGGCAGATAGCCTATGCTTCCTAAGATCTCTTTAGAATTTGGTTCCAGTGACTTATCATTGTAAGTTATTTCTCCGGAATCAGGTATCATGTAGCCGGTAAGGATACGAAGTGTAGTAGTTTTTCCAGCTCCGTTTGGGCCGAGAAAGCCGGTAATGTCACCTTGCTTTATCTCAAAAGAGACATCATCAAGTGCTTTTACGTTGTCATATGTTTTGGTTAGGCCAGTGGCTTTTAGCATTAGCGAGTAGCTATTTGTTAATTTATTATTCGGCTAAGGTTTTCTGTGTTTTAATCCTCCGGGGCAGTTTACTTCACGCCTGAATGATAGATCAAAAATTTGGAAAGGTCAAGGGGGAGGGAGCAGCTATACAATTGTAGAACTATTATAAGACATTGTTCATAAGTGGTGCATTTGTTGTTATAATAATTTCATGAAGATAAAAGTGTTCAATGAGACAAAAAGAAATGTTGACAAGGAACTGATTGGTAGGATTGAAGAGATTTTTACTGACGGAGATATCTTTAGGGAGACTGAGAATTGTCTGAAGGAAGCCTTTGTAAATATAATACTCTTGACTGAGTTAGGAATTGTCGGTGTTAATCGGGAGGTATTTGGAAAAAGTAATCAAACTGATGTGATTTCGGTCAATAGTGATAGAAGAAAGCCTGCCTGCGCAGGCAGGCAAACAGCAAAAAGCAAAAAGATACTTGTCGGGGAAATTTACATTTGTCCTGATGTTATTGAGAAGAATGCAAAGCAATTTGGATCAACTTACAGGGAGGAATTTGCAAGAGTCGTAATTCATGGTATCTTGCATCTGGCTGGTTTTGATCATAAGAAAGCGTTTGGAGAATCGGAGGAGAAGATGTTTGAAGTTCAGGAGAGATTGGTGAGTGAAGTAGTAGGTTTAAGCACAGAGGTTTGAACCCGCTGATAGTGATTGCTCAGACACAGAGGTCTGGGTCAACGGGTCTGAGCCAACTGAATAATTTTGACACGTTAACATGCATAAACTCAAACCATTCATTATTAAACACTGGGACAAATTAGCAGTGTTTGCAGTGTCTTTAATTCTATTTGTTTTCATATTTATTCCCTTCATCTGTTTTAATTCACTTGATAAATATGATACTCCGGGACTCCTTTCGCTCAGCTGGTTTATCAGAGATTATACGTTCCCTGATTTCCAGGGTTGGAATCCATACTTTTTTGCCGGCTTTCCTCAAGGCATACTCTACCCTCCTCTTTTTCACTATGTGGTTGCTTTGATCGGAAAGGTTGTCTCAATTAACCTGGCTTATAAGCTGATAGTCTCTGTTGCGGGGCTGGCAATCCCCTGGACCGTTTACCGATTCAGTAAAGTAATTTATAAAGAGAGATCCTGGTCATTACTAAGCACTTTATTTATTCTGGTTGCGCTTGTAGTTCTTCCTGGATACATGGGTTTTAACTTTGATGGGCTTCTGGACTATGGACTGGGACCTAGTTTTGTCACTATTCCGATGTTCTTTCTGTATCTTGAAAGATTGTTTGATGAAAAGCGCTGCTTTATAGGTCCTGCGGTCATATTCAGTGTTATGCTGCTCACAAATCTTGTTGCCCCGGTTTTTGCTTTACTCATTACAGCTGTTCATCTATTACTGAACATTAAATCAAGAAGTGTATCTAAAAAGGTAGTTTTGGAAGGTGTTCTTATAGTTTTGCTTACACTATTTTGGGTTGTTCCATTTATTTTATACAAAGAATACTCGGTAACGGGAGTTCCTATCCAGGGGGGGAAAGTATTGTCGTTTCTTGCAGCAGGTGCCGTTTCATTTGTATCAGGCTTCATCATTTTACACTTGAAGAAATCCAGCAATGTAAAACTGCTTATGAGTATCCTGTTTCCGGGAGTGTTGTTTGCTGGGCTAAGTGTTTTAGATTCTTTGATTAATTCTACTGGGACAAAATTCTCTATTCCAGCGGTTCATCCATTCAGACTGTTGATATTCACCTTTCTTGGAGTTGCTGCGTCGATGACATTTATAGTGCAGAAAGTTCATCCAGTATTGCTGAAAACTGTTACAAGGTTGAAAATGTCTAAATTCTTCGTTCGACCTAAGCATATCTCTTTAGTGTTGAGCTTATCAGCTTGTGTGCTTATCGGCCTAGTTCTTGTTCGTTTGGAACCAGCCGGTGTGGAGGGAATTCAGCTTCATAATCACTTCAACTGGGACGGACGTGTGATGCGTGCGTATAAAGTAACTGAAGTGCTGGATCAGTCCCGTGCTGTCGTTGACAGGTCTATTCTTTACAATGCCGGAAATGTTAATGAAGAAGACTATTATAATTTCGGAGTAGATGGTCTCTTGAAAGAGTCTAGCTATTTAGCTCCATTTTATCAATCTCTAGCGAAAAACCTGGACCCGGAGAATTTTGACTGGAGTATGCTAGATGATTACTATCTAGAAAATCAAAAAGTACCCGAAGAGAAAGTACAACAATATTTGAATTTGCTCTGGATAAAGCATCTTTTTGTCATAAAACAGGATTTCCCATATTGTTCAAAATCAGAACTTCTTGCTACCTTCTCTTCCAACTCCAAAAAAGATGGCATTGTGCAAAGAGATGTTTTCCTATGTGATCTAGAAGGCGTCTCAAACAGCAAGTTTGTTGATGTTATCGAGACTGAGCCAAGCAGTACATCAAACTGGGATGAGGAGATTTCCAAATGGTGGACTGGCTCTGATGAAAGTCTGCTTATTGACGGATCCAATGGACTTGTGAAGCAGCCAGATACAGACAATGACGCTGACATTTCCTATTCTTTCAGTAAAGACTTGCAGGAATTGAAACTAAAGTTACAAGCAGATGAAACTATTCCAGTTCTTGTCAAAGTGAGTTACTTTCCGAAGTGGAAAGCATATGAGAACGAAAAAGAAATCCCTCTCTACAGAGTGTCTCCGAATCTGATCGCCCTGAACTTGAATCGTGAGGCAACTTTGAAGTATGAACGAACCTCGTTTGAATATGCAACATTAGCTATATCAGTGATCGGCTGGATATTTGCTTTAGGATATGTTTTATATGCAAAAACTAAGGGCATCAAAACAAAGGTTTGAATATGATAAAAAATATTTCGATAAACATTATTCAACATCGTTCTATAGGAGCTATGTCAGTATGCGCAATTCGGTTATCCACAAAGAGGTCTCAAAAAATATTGAAACAGGAAGGTTGCTTGAGGTAGGATTTGGTGACGATAACCTGCTTAGATTCTTCAAAGATGACTTTGAGGTTTACGGGATAGATATAGCTGAATATGCTCTCGAAAGTCTTCCGAAGAGCTATAACTTGGAGCACTTTACAGTATTAGATGTGTCAAAGGATGAGATTCCCTTTTCGGTGAAGTTCGATGTTATCGTTATGGTAAATACTTTGGAGCACCTAGATGATCCGGAGTTTGCTATAAAGAATGTTTACAAAGTGTTGAATGATGGAGGTATCATGGTCCAGTATCTCCCAACACAGAGCAACGCATTTTCAAAACTTCAGTATAGGAAATTCTACGATGTGGAGGAGCACATTTATCGACCCTCAGTTTCAGATTTACAGTCACTCTTTCAAGAGGCGGGATTTGAGCGAGTGAGAGAGTTGTGTGCGAACTTTTTTCCAATAAGGATTCCACTCAGACCTATAATAGAATCGTTCAATTTGTACTTTGGGATATGGAGAAAGTGATTTGAAGTAGAGCTAATTCTAGGTTATTATGGTATAGAATTTACTCCAAGTGAGGAAAGGAGAGATCATGAAAAAATTTCAATTACTTGCTATTGCTTCTGTTTCAGCGGTTCTGATTTTCTCTCATTTCATTCCTACACAAAGAGCTCAAGCCTGGACTCATTCTGATCAGCCTGTTTGGGTTAAAACACACGGGGGATCTCTGACAGATATTGCAGTTTATGAGTTGCTGCCTGTGACTGGACAAAATGTGTTCACTTCAGCAGTTATTGGAGGCATGTTAGTGATATCATCTGTAGCAGGGTTTGTGATTTTTTCTGTAAGCAGAAAGATGAGAAGTCGAGGCAAATCAGATGAAAAAGACCCAAATGAAACATCAGATTCTGGAGGAGGGGGCTGTAAGAGAAAAGATGATTAGTACTATGCTATTGTTATATTGCAAAATTGTTAGATAGTTAGATAGCTGTATAGTTTATAATTTATTTTTTACTTAAATTATTACAATATTTATATGACAGGAGAAATAGCTGTAACCTGTTTGCTGATTTCTGCTGGGATACTGTTTTTTTTAGTTCTCATTTGTATCCGGCAGGTAAGTCAATACCAATCAGGAGTTTTGTTTACTATGGGGAAGTTTACAAAGATGCTGAAGCCTGGTTGGCATGTTGTCATCCCAATCTTTCAAAGTATGAGAATAGTTGACCTGAGGATTAAGGCGCATGAGGTTGAGGGTCAGGAGACTATGACAAAAGACAATGTATCTGTTCATGTCAATGCTGTCATCTATTACAAGATTGTTGATGCTTCAAAAGCAGTAATAGAGGTTGAACAGGCCGACTGGGCAGTGTCTCAGCTAGCACAGACTACTATGAGAAATGTGATAGGTGAAGTAAAACTGGATGAGGTTCTTGCACACAGAGACAAGCTTTCACGTAGGATTGAAGAGATAGTTGACCATACAAGTGAAAAGTGGGGAGTTGCGATAGAAACTGTAGAATTAAAAGACATTGTGCTTCCGAAGAACCTGAAAAGAACAATGGCAAAAGTGGCAGAGGCTGAAAGAGAAAGGGATGCAAATATTCTCAAGGCAGAAGGTGAAGTGGTTGCCGCAACGAGTCTTGCGAAGGCTGCAGGGATAATCGCAGAGAAACCAGGGGCGCTTCATTTGCGAACCTTGAACTCGATTAATGATATTTCTTCAGATCAGTCGAACACAGTTATATTCGCTATTCCGATGGAGATTCTGCGTGCGATTGAGGGATTTGGAAAGTATGTGAGGAAGAAAGCAGGACCTGAAGGGGAAGGAACAGTTAGACAATAGTTTTACGATTGTAACCCGGTTCCTCTATATAACCAAGAGGATTGAATAGACGTATGAATGAAGCTGTGCTGAAAAAAGCATTGTCCGGAGACAAAAAGGCCTTCAGCCAGGTCTATAGCTACTACTTCGACGACTTGTGGAGATGGGTTTATTCGAGGATTAAAAATAAAGATATCACATCGGACATCATATCTGACAGCTTCATAGCTCTTTATGAGAACATCAGGAATATCAAACACCCGAAGGCACTGAAATCCTATTTGTACAAGATTACCAAGAATCGGATGATCAAATTCTATGCCGAAGAAAAGCCAGTAAATTTATCAGCGCTTGATTTGGATAGAATTCAGATAGGTAATCAGCTAGCTAATAATCAGGAAATTGAAGATGAGAAGACAGACGATAACAGGAGGCTAGAAGTGAAATTGGAGGAGGTGTTGTCGAAATTACCTAAGATGTATGAAGAAGTACTGAGGCTGCGATTTATCGCAGGTATGAAGATAAGAGAGGTAGCTGAGGTCCTGGATAAAACGGAAGGTAATGTCTCAAAGTTATTCAAAATCGAGCGATTCAGAAATCGAAAGCATTAGTTTTAAAATTATATAATATAAAATGTTAGAGAAACTTTTCAAAATGTATAAAGAAAAACTGTCTCCTGAAAAATCGGAGAAAGATAAGGTGTGGAGTAAAGTAGCTGGAGAGATTGATGTGAAGAGTAAGCCTTCATTTTCATTTATAAATAGCTGGAAAGGGTTATTTGTAGTGATTGTGTTATTGGGTGTTGTAGGGCTTGGTGCGTCTAGTACTCTCAGAAAAAGCACTATGGATTCAGCAAAAATTGATGACTGGGAATATTCTTATGTCGAAGGGCAGTTTGAATCACAGGAAGTAATCGATTCTGTTAGTGATTTTACCGATTCAGGGGTAATGGGTTATTTGGTTATTGGGTTATTGATAGTTATTATTACTGCTAACATTGTGCTTGGTCTTAAGCTTGTAATATATCTCATCCAAAAGTACGTGCAGAAAAAGGAATACGGGATTGTTTTCTCAGACTCAACCTCTCGGA
>Ga0180007_10002872_pt1 | contig 19967 bp, 24 predicted proteins | sample MM_PC_MetaG_FD_121122 | JGI IMG/M metagenome (GOLD analysis project Ga0180007, IMG submission 121122) | Groundwater microbial communities from the Aspo Hard Rock Laboratory (HRL) deep subsurface site, Sweden - MM_PC_MetaG | ecosystem: Environmental > Aquatic > Deep subsurface > Groundwater... | reverse complement strand
GAAAACCTTGAGCAAAACCTTTAAGTGCTATGTTGATATTTATCAAATAGCACGAATAATTTTTAGAATTTGTTGTTTTTATTCTATTTTTACTTTTTTACCAACTGCTTGTCCCGGCATTCCAGTCTCGAATAGAACTCTTACGCAACCATTGTTTCCATGAGCACTTCTGATTTCGCCTTTTATATCTTTCTTGCCACTGTTCCACACAGTTGTTTTGCCAACTAGTTTTTCAACTTCAGCCTTAGATTCTGCACCTTTGACTTGCACTATCATCTGATTTGTGTATTGTGTATGTCTTCCTTGTCTGAAATTAGTAATTATTCCGTCCATAATCTTTCAAAGAATAATGAACCATTTATAAATATTGCTTTTTATACTCGAGGGCTTAAACCGAAAAATTTATAAACCTATACTTTCACCCCTGTTTTATAATGAAAAGAGCTGATTGTATTCATTGTCGATAAAGTCTTTCTAACTAGTTTAATTTCTCTTTTCAAACCAAAATGCTTAAAAACGAAAGCTTCATTCTTTTCAAATATTCTACTAAAGCTCGCAGGTTGGCGGTATTGGTGTAACCTGGCAGCACAGGAGACTGTGGATCTCCTAGTCCGGGTTCAAATCCCGGGTACCGCCCCATTTTTATCTCATAATCATTGAACAGGTTAGTTCATTCTATATTCTTCTAATGTCGAATAAGAGATTCAAAGCTCTTTTTGACGGAGGAAAAAAAATGAAAGAAAAACAAGAAAAAAAACAAGAAAAAAAATTGGAGGCTAAGGTGCAACCAAGCGCTGGTTGTATTCACCTATAGCGGAGTAGAACAACAAATAGCAGATCTATTTAATAATAGAAGATTTGATAAGAGCAAAATAGTTTGTTCAAAGCTAGAAACACCAAAGTTAAAAGGTGCAAAATATGTTAAGAGAAGAAATGATTTTGATTTTGGATTAGATCAAAAAGAACTTGAGAAAACAATTCCAATATTTGAAGCAGTTCTTCAACCAGGATTAGAATACAGCGTATTTCTTTCAAATCCTAAGCTTTTCTTTAAAAACGTACTTCTTGGAAACCCTTTATCAAAAGCATATATTGGTCTTGGATACAATGATTCTATTGTTGAGAAAGGAGAGCGATTTGATATTATTGATTTCTTTGCTTGGGCTAAGCGATATTCTGAAGTAATGCCATTCGAGTTAACTGTGTTTGATGCATCTTCTTATCAAATACTAAATCGAATGTCGCCTGATTTGATTCCTAGAAAATATAGTTCTTGTATAAGCGCTGAAATAATCGAGAAAATTCAAGATGAATTTCAAAAATCATTTTTGAAAGATAATTGTGTTTTGAGAAATCAAAGTTTAGATGCGATGATGAAGGTTTTTGGTGTTCAAGGAAAAGTTATAGATGCTGTAGATTTATATTCTGATAAAAAATTCATAGATTGTTTTCAGGAAGCAATTGATTTTTGTCAGGATCAAAATACTGACAAACTTTTGATGCTTCGCAATGTTAGTAATATGAAATGCAGGGTTAAATCATTGTACACACCTTTAGAGACTGCTGAAGCTGTTTATTTCTTTGATGAAGAAAGTATAAAGTATAAACTTGGTCCTAAGACTGAATCTTCATTTGATAGAATTATTCAATCTTTCATTCGAGAAGAGAGAAAAGATAATTATCAATCTATTTGGTATTCAACACCACCTTGGAGAAAACCCTCTTATCTGACTGGTAATGAACAAAGTATTTATTTCAATGATAGTGATGTGAATATAAAGAATAAATTAGATAGTGATCAAGCGTACAATGCATGGATTTCTGATATTGTTACACCTTTTACTTCTGATGGTTCAACAGTTGAAAGAGTTAGACAGATAATAAATTCTGTAAAGGAGGTGATGTAAATGTCTTCTTACAGAACAATAGGAATTCTGGGTGGTATGGGTCCTGAAGCAACAATGGAGTTGTACAGAAGAATTATTAGAATATTTCAAAGAGATTATAATGCTGTTTATGACAACGATTTCCCTGAAATAATTATTTTAAATCTTCCAATTCCTGATGTTGTTGAAAACAGCGAACAAAATCAAATAGTGAAATTGATGTTAGTAAATGGATCTAAACGATTAGAATCTGCAGGAGCTGATTTTATAGCAATTCCTTGCAACACTGTTTCTTTGTTTTTGAAAGATATTAAGAAAGAGGTTTCAATACCTCTTCTTAATATTGTTAAAGAAACAACAAATAGTGTTAAAAATGAAAAGATTGGTTTACTTGGAACAGAAACTACTATTAGAGAAGGTTTTTATCAGAAATATTTGAAAAATTTAATTTTGCCTTCTAAGAAAGAACAAAAATTGACTACAAAGGTTATAATGAATGTTCTGGCTGGTAAGAAGAAACAATCTGATAATGAAACTATGATGTTTTTAGTAAAGTCTTTGTTTGACAAGGGTGCTGAAGAGGTTATTCTTGGTTGTACAGAGCTACCATTAATCTATAATGGAACTAATTGTATTGATACTATAGATGTTTTGGCTAAAGCAATTGTTAGAGAGGCTGTGGCTAATCAAAAATTATATAAACCAAAACCAATAAGATGATTAACATGAAACAATCAAAAACAAAGTTTTTGGTGTTCCATGTTTTTACGGAGTAAAAAAATGAAACTTGAAACATCAAAAGGCATGAGGGATTTTCCTCCCGAGGATAAGATTTTAAGAAATCAAGTAGTTGAAAAACTAACGTCTGTTTTTGAAAAGTATGGTTATTCTCCTATTGAAACACCTGTTATTGAGCGTTATGAGGTTTTATCGGCAAAAGCTGGTGCTGGTGATGAGGCTGATGCATCAAAAGAGACTTTTAGATTATCTGATCAAGGCAATCGCGAACTTGGTCTTCGTTTTGAACTAACGCTTTCTTTTGCACGATTTATTGGTATGAATCCAAATTTGAAGATGCCTTTTAAGAGATATGAGCTTGGGCCTGTTTTTAGGGATGGACCGATAAAGCTTGGTCGTTATAGACAGTTTTGGCAGTGTGATGTTGATGCTGTTGGTGCAAAAACAGGTCTTATTGATTCTGAGATTATTGCTTTAGCTCTTGATGTCTTTAAAAATTTAGGTCTTGATTCTTATATTGAAGTTAATAATCGTAAGCTTTTGAAGGGGTTGATTGAATTTGCAGGTATTGATTTAAAAAAGGCTGATTCAATTATAATTACTCTTGACAAGATTCAAAAGCTTGGTGTTGATGATGTTAGAAAAGAGTTAGAGCAAAAAAATATTTCTGATGATAAGATTGCAAAGCTTTTGAGTGTTTTTAATATGCAGGGTTCAACTGCTGAAAAACTTGCTTTTTTAAAAGGAATACTTTTATCTGAGCTTGGAAAACAAGGTATTTCTGAATTAGAGCTTGTTTTTTCTTATCTTTCTGATGAGCAGAAAAAACGTGTTGTTTTTAATCCGTCTCTTGCAAGAGGTCTTGGTTATTATACAGGTACAATTTTTGAAGGTTTTGTTAAGGATTCAAAAGTGACTTCTTCTATTTGTGGTGGTGGTCGTTATGATGATATGGTTTCAAAATTACTTGGTTCTGATAAAGATTTTCCTGCTATTGGTATAAGTTTTGGTTTGGATGTTATTTGTGATGTTATGAAGCTTTCAAAATCTATTGTTGAAAAAACTGTTTCGAAGGTTTTTGTTATACCTATAAAGACTGCTATGAAATCATTTGAAATTGTTCAGGAGTTTCGTTCAGCTGGTATAAACACTGATATGGATTTATGTGAGCGTGGTATTAGTAAAAATCTTGATTATGCTAATTCTTTAGGTATTCCTTTTGTTGTTTTTGTTGGTCCTAAGGAGCTTGAAGCAGGAAAGGTTAAGCTTCGTGACATGGTTTCTGGTAAAGAAGAGCTTTTATCAGTTAAGGATGTTATTAAGAAGTTAAAATAATTTTTTTTCTTTTCTAAGTTTGTTCCTTGTTTGCGAGAAACATTATTATTCCCAGGATAAAAAGCATGATTCCCAGAAAACTTGTCGTGTTATTGACACTGATTCCTATTACTGCTCCTGTAGTTGAAGGGTTAAGTCCTGATAGGAACATACCTGCAAATAAGAATATAAATGCTGTGAAGTTGATGAATCTTTTCATCTTTATCTTGTAACTTGGTAGTTTTCCACTTCTTCTTTTAGTTTTCTTGCTTTTGTGTTTGTTTCAAAGTGTTTTCTTACTGGTGCAACGAGTTTGTTTATTTGATTTGCTGTAGCGTTTTTTAAGTCCATCGGGTGTAGTGTTCCTTTCATGTATGCGTTTTCTAATTCTGAATAATTTTCAAACTCTATATCTCCACCGAATTTTTCTGGTCGTTCTATTTTCAATGTTTTAAACTTTTCAAATATTATGTATTTGTTATACTCAAGTATTGGATTTTCTTGTGCTTGTTCTTGTGGACAATAAGCTTTTTGGATTTTTCTTCTTATTTCTTCTTCTGTATCAGTCATAAATATTGCGCTGTCAGGTTTTGATTTACTCATTTTAAGGTCAATTGCTCTGTCAACGCTGTTTCCTGAATCACTTGTGGGTTGTCCTAATCCCATGAGCATGTGGTGGCTTATAACTACTGGTTTCCAAAAGCCGATTTTTGGTCCTATTTCTCTTGCGAGCACATTTACTTTTCGCTGGTCCATTCCTAGTTGTGTGATATCTGCTTTTAAATGGAATATGTCTGCACATTGCATACATGGATAGAATATTTGTGCTGCTGATAAGTTTTCTGATTCTTTTCTTCCCATGATTTGTGAGCAGCGTGTTATTCTTTTTACTGTGTTATTCCTTGCAATGTTTACAACTTTTTTCCAATATTCGTCATCTGACATGACATCTTTTGCCCATAAGAATTCTATTTTGTCTGTTGTCATTCCACAGGCTTTCCATGTTTCTATTTGGTAGAGTCCTACTTTTCGGATTTTTTCTAAGTCTCCACTCATTTTGTTGTTCATCCATCCGAACCAGTCTGCGACCCACATTTTGAAATGTATTCCTGCTTTGAGCATTTTGTTGACGTTTATTGCTCTTAGTATTCCTTGTGCTATGTGCAGCTTTCCTGATGGTTCGAACCCGTCATAGGCTATTGGTTTGTTTTTTGTTTCCAGAAGTTGTTTTAGTTCTTCTTCCGTTAATATTTCTTCACCGACTTGTTTTAGAAGCTCTATTTTTGTTTGAATATCCATTGTATTTATATTGTGAGAATGCTTGTTTTTAAGGTTTTCCTTTTTTTAATGAAAATCTTTTAATTTTTGGATAATTCTTTTTTTATTGTGTTTATTGTTTCTAAGAAGAATTTTTTGTGAGGTACAAATTCTTTAAATTGTTCAAGGTTTCTTATCATCGCCTCTAACTGTTTTATTGGCACAAATTTTATTTCTTTTACTTCTACTTTCTGAAGTTTTAATTCTTTTATAGTTCCTTTAAATCTGTAAAGATATGCATGCATGAATTCATTATTGTAAAAACCAATTTTTTCATCTGCGAGACTCATTTTTTTTACTACGAATTTTTTTAGTTCTCGTGATTTTGCTTCTATTCCGATTTCTTCTTTTAATTCTCTCAAAGCAGAGACTTTTATGTTTTCTCCTGCACCAACATGACCTGCTGCTGATATATCCCAGTGATTTGGAAAGAATTCTTTATTTGCAGCTCTTTTTTGTATTAGAACTTCCCCTTTGGAGTTGTAGACCCATATCGCTACTGCAAGATGCAATAAGCCTTTTTTGTGAGCTGTGCTTTTCCAGATTATTTTTCCTGTGCGTTTACCGTTCTCATCTATTAAATCAATTTTTTCTTCAACCATTTTTGTTTTTGGTTATTTGTTTTTTGTCTAATTTATTTTCCTTTTCTTAAATATCCGAATACTCTTAGTTTATTTATATTAATTTTGTTTTCTGAAAAGCTTCTTCCTGATGTAAATCTTATATCTTCTATTGAGTAGAATGCTTGTGGGTTAAATTTTTTGATAACACCTTTTATTTTTTTCATATCTAATTTTTTGATTACTGTAAATATAATTTTCACATTTCCTTCAGGACCTTCACCGTCAATTGTTGTCACGATTTGCTTTAAGGATTTTAATTTTTCTATAAGTGCATTTGAGTTTTTTCTAGTGATTATTCTAACAAGAACTTTGCCTATCGATAATTTTTCTTCTATTTGTATTCCTACAAATGTACCAACTGAAAAACCAGCTGCGTATGCGATGAAGCACGCAATATTTGATAGATTCATCAGTATTTGTCTTATTGCACTTAGCCACACGAGTATTTCAAAAAACCCGAGTATTGGCGCAAGAAATTTATAGCCTTTTGATATAAATATTACTCTTATAGTTCCGATTGTAACATCTATTATTCTTGCTAAGAAAATAAGAATTGGTATTATCACCCAAGTATATACGTTTGAATCTAACAATAAGGAAATACTCATTTTTTTAACACAGTTATTGAGTTTTGATGTTTTGTTTATAAAATTAACTAATTTTTTTTCAGAAAATTTATATACTTATTATGCTGTTTATTGTTTTGTTAAATTGGTTTTTGATAATGATGAGTGGGTGCGTCAGGAGATTAGAAGGCTTGATGACACAGAGTATAACTTCTTGTTTCTCTTTGACTCTTTAAAAAGACAAAAACCTTCTGTTTATCGTATTGCAAAAAAGCAGGAAGTTAATGTTTTCTTTTATCTTCATTCTGAAATATCCAAAAGATTTTCTGAACCTGTTTATGGTGTGTTTGTGGATGTTGAAAATGTTCTGCGGCAGGGTGACATTTATAAAATTCCTCAACCACCACAGTTTATTGATGATTTATTGCAGGAAGATGTTGCTAATTTAAGAGATGACGGTTTTAATGTTAATTATTTGGGTTTTATCGGAGAAGCTAACTAGTTTTTAATCTTTGGAGTTTGTTATAACAACTCTCGTTGTGACTTCGAGGCATCCTTTATAGAAGTAATGTTTGTCATATATTTGTGTTGTGTCAAATTCAGGCGTGAGCTCGTAGTATGATTTGTACAGCAGTAATTTTGCAGGAATTATTTCTGAACCGTATCTGAATTCATTTGTTTTCATTGTAGCAGTTGGTTGTCCAAGTAGATCCGTTAGTTCTTTTTCTGATGCTTTGTCTAATATTATATGGGTATTAAAGAAGTCGCCTATGTTTATGAATTCATAGTTATTTTTAATTAAAGTGTTATCTAGTTCTTCTGTGGTTTTTCCACCAACTTTTTTAAGGCCTTTCATGGTGTGATGATATATGAGAAATAAATAATTCTTTTTAAATCTTTACTTTAAAGTCATGACAAACTAGATTACTTTGATTTCATTCACTTGAGAAAAATATCTTTTTGTAATTTCTTCATAAGCTCTTAAATTTTTAGCGTTTGCACCAATCATCAAACCTTTAGTTTTAGAATCAGGACCTGTTATTGTTATAATATTTTCTTCTTCTTTTATTTCTTGAATTCTTAAAGGCAGAAAAAGATTTCTGACAAACTGCAGAATATTAGGATTATACTCAAATATTTTTATTCTACGTTTCAAAAGCTTTTCAATCTTGAAAATGTTTGCTTTATTTTTACCAAGAGCCTTACCCATTTCACCGCTTTGAACAATGAAAGTTAGTCTATCGCGAAGAACAAAGCAGTCCTTAACATGAGCACGTGTTATGTTTTCAAATAACGCGATTTGACGTATAATTTCAGTGTCAAGTTTGAGACTCATTTTTATTTAAGAAAACCTAAAACTGAAACCGAGAAAGGTTTTTTACAAAGAGTTCCGAGTTCTTCGTTTGGTATGTTTAAGCTTTCAACAACAGATTTGTTTAAACTTGCGAGGTGTTTAATCTCATCAACCACTTCATCAGAGCAATTAGAAGAGATGACAATCCTTTCTATAAGACCCTTTCGAAGATTCTTTAAAACTCTGTCCGTTCCAATTAAAATATTCTCCGATTTCAAAAGTTTTTTTAGTTCTGAAATATCCATTTTATTTTACCTTCGTTACTAGCCCCGGTAAACCTGTTCCTACAGGTATAGGCTGATTTAACATAACATTTTCTATAACACTATTTAAAGAATCAACTTCTCCTCTTAGACTTGCATTAATTATGTGTTTGATTGGTGTTTCAAATGAAGCTCTTGCGAGTACACTAGGTTTTTCTTTAACAATACCATATCTGTTAATACCCAAAAGCCTTCCAGACATACACATAGTATCTGAAACAAGCATGATATGTCTCATGTCAATATCAATACCTTGTGCATCTAAAACTTTCATAACCTCATTCATAATCGCTTGTCTAACTGCTTCAATTCCAAATAATTTCTCAATTTCGTAAAGGTTATTAGATGTAGTTCTACATGTATCAATAAAATCCAACTTTAATATCTCTTTAAGATTTGTTCCTGCAGTAACAATCATGAATTCACTTCCTCTTTTTACAGGCAGAACTTGTTTTATGCCTTTAATGCCTGTAACAAAAATATCTTTTATGCTTTCCTTCAGTTTATAAATCTCATTTAAAGCAATATCTTTAGAGGAAGATTTCACATTAATTATAGGCTTATCTTTTTCAAGTTGAAATTTAAAGCTTTTAACGGATTTTTCAAGAATTTTTGTGATTTTTATAGGTGTTAGTTTTGCATTTTTAATCTTTTGTTCATCAAGTTCAATAGTCATTTGTAGACTAGCAATATTGATTGATATTTCTTTTAAAAAACTTCTAAAAAGAGTTTCTTTTAAAGATTCAGCAATTTCTTTGATATCTTTTCCTTCGTTATAAGGTTTTTTTAAGAAAATCTCAGTTATTTCTGTTTTGATAGTTTTACGAGCATCTAAAATTTCTATTAATCTTGGCAGACCTGTTGTAACGTTCATTTCAGAAACTCCTGCAAAGTGAAATGTGTTCAATGTCATTTGAGTACCAGGTTCACCAATGGATTCTGCACCCACTAGACCAACATTTTCACCAGGATCGGCAACAGACGATTTATATTCTTTGTATACCGCTTCAAGAATTTTTCTGGTTCTACTTTCGCTACACTTGTCAGGAAGATTAGCTTTCACTTCTTCCAATATATTTTCAGGTAATTTATCTTCGAATTCTTTGAATAGTTTCATTTTATCTCTCTAATAATATTTTTTATATTAATTTTTCCTGCTTCACTTTTAGAAACATCAATACCATCTTCTCCATAAAGGAATTGAATAATCTTTCCGGCAGCATCTCTAACTGTGAAATCATATTCGACTTTTAAGTCTTGTAAAGCGTTTGCAAGTCGCCTATATAAATATCCTGATTTAGGTGTTCTAAGAGCGGTATCCATCATTGAGTCTCTACCAGTCATAGCCATGAAAAACATTTCATAAGGTTTCAAACCTTTCTTAAAACCATTCTCAATAAAACCGTGCGCTTCCGGACCCAAATCATTCTTTTTAAAACATGAAAGTGTTCTTCCAGTATATCCTTTGTTGATTCTACTTCCACGAAGAGCTTGCTGTCCTACACAAGCAGACATTTGAGCAAGATTGATTAGGTTGCCTCTAGCTCCAGATCGAACCATCGCCATAGTGTCGGTTTTTTGGTTACTTCTTTCAGCAACAATTTCTCCTGTGTCATTTCTTGCTTTATTAAGTCTTTCAAGTATTCTAAGCTCAAGAGTTTCAGTCATGGTTCTACCAGGAATAACCTCTAAATTACCATCTTTATATTGTTGAATTATTTTACTGACACTTTTATGTGCTTCAACTATGACTTCTTGAATCTGCTCTTCAGCTTCTTTTGTAAGATCAGTATCTGACATCTTGGCAGTAAAACCTTTTTTCAGCAGGACTTCGATTCCAAGTCGGTAAATACGACCGATGATTTCAACCATTTCATCCCTACCATATTTTTTGTGAATATTTCTAAGAAGTAATCCTGAGCCCGATCCTAAATTGCTTTTATCCATAATTCCTGAAATCAGTTTACCGTTTTCTATCACTACTTTATTATCCGGATGATCTTCTGGAACTGACTTTGAAATTCCTCTAAAGTTAAAGTTATCAGGTAGAAGAACAGAAAAAATTTCTTTTCCTGACAACACTTTTTTGTTAGGAAGCTTTGTGAAATCAGTAACTCCAACAGCAGATAAAAGGTCTACTGCTTCTTGTTTTGAAAGTTCCATTTCTTTTGTAAGAAGATAATTTCCTGATATTGCATCTTGGTTACAGCCAATAATACTTAGTCCAAATCTTGGACTTATAAGTTGTGTTTGAACTTCCATTAAACACTCTGCTTCCGCTCTAGCTTCTTCAGTTTGTGGAATGTGAAGGTTCATTTCATCCCCATCAAAATCAGCGTTATAAGGTGTACAAACAGCAGGATTAAGTCTTAATGTTAATCCTGGAAGTACTCTAACCCTATGACACATCATACTCATTCTGTGTAGTGATGGTTGTCTGTTAAAAAGAGAGATGTCGCCGTCGATAAGATGTCTTTCAACTATGAATCCTGGTTGTATTTCTTCTAATAATTGTTCACGTGTTTCATCAGTTATTTTCTTTCTTTTACCATCAGGTCTAATTATGTAATTTGCGCCAGGATATTTTTTTGCGCCGTTCTCAATAAATTTCTTCAAGTATGCTATGTTCCAGTCAGTTATTCTTTCAGGAACAGTGAGTTTCATAGCTATAATCATAGGAACTCCAACTTCGTTAATGTTAAGTTTTGGGTCAGGACTGATTACAGTTCTTGCTGAGAAATTAGTTCTTTTTCCAGCCAGGTTATGTCTGATTCTTCCTTCTTTGCTTTTGATTCTGGAAGTAATTGTTTTCAAAGGTTGACCTGATCTGTGTCTTGCAGGTGGCAATTGTGAAACTTCGTTATCAAAAAAGGTTGTAACATGATATTGCAGTAAATCCCACAAATCTTCAATGATGATTTCTGGAGCTCCTGCATTTATGTTTTCAAATAATCTTTGATTGATTCTGACAATATCGCCAAGTTTGTGAGTTAGATCGTCTTCGCTTCTCTCTCCACTTTCAAGTGTGATTGAAGGTCTCATAGTTACCGGAGGTATTGGCATCACAGTTAGAATAAGCCATTCGGGTCTAACATGTTTTGAATCAATACCGAAAAGTTCTAAATCATCATCTTGAATTCTTTCGAGTCGAGTTCTTATTTCAACAGGTGATATTCTTTTTTCATCTTCAAGATAGGTTGTTGGTTTTTCAACTTTTATAAGTTGTTGTTTTGCTTTACAATGAGGACATTGATTAATGGTTTTTAAAGAAGCCATTATCTCTTTAACTTTGTGTCTTTGTTCTTCTAAACCTTGTTCTTCACCAACTTCTTTTAATTGGTCCACATAGTTGGTTATCTTGTTTTGAGGTATTAAGATTCTGCCACAATCGCGACAAGTGCATCTTAAGAAATCCAAGATTAGTTTCACAAATTTTATGTGAATTACAGGTCTTGCAAGTTCAATGTATCCGAAATGACCTGGACATTCTTTTAGTTTACTTCCACAAGTCTTACATTTGAGACCTGGATCGATAACTCCCAACCTGACATCCATAAGTCCTCCGTCAACCGGGTAACCTTCTTTATCGTAAAGTTCTGGTGTGACGACTTTTGCTGAGGCCATATTTTTTATGAATTTAGGACCCATGATACCAAAAACAATGCTTTTGATTTTCTTACTGACTATTTGATTTTCTTCTAGGCTCAATATTTTCCCTCCAGTACAAGTTTTGGATATACAAGTAATGACTTGAACTCGTCAAGCATTAACTTAAAAGCATAACTAACTTCAACATTTGAAATCTCCACTTCGTCTCCACATATAGGACAGAATGATCGCTCTTTTCTACCATCATAGACTGCTATTATTCCGCAGTTTTCACAAACAGGAACTATAGTTTTATCCGAGTCAAATCTTTCTTTAAGTAGCAGTGATGCTCCATGAGCAACAAATGTATCTTTCTCCATCTCTCCAAGTCTGAGTCCTCCTTCTTTTGCCCTACCCTCAGTAGGTTGTCTTGTTAGAAGTTGGATTGGTCCTCTGGCTCTTGAATGTATTTTATTTGCAACCATGTGTTTTAACTTTAAATAATACATGTCGCCGATGAATATTTGTACAGGATATTGTTCTCCAGTAATACCATTATATAATACTTCAGTTCCATTCTCTCTGAAACCTAGTTTTAAAAGTTCTTGTCTTAAATCTTCTTCTTTTTCAGAATCAAATATTGTTCCATCTATATATCTGCCACTTAAAGCGCCGACCTTTCCACCTATAAGCTCTATTAGATGTGAAACAGTCATACGAGATGGGATTCCATGAGGACTGAAGATTATGTCAGGTTTTATACCGTCTGCTGTGAAAGGAACGTCTTGTTCTGGAACAACATAACTAATAACACCTTTTTGTCCATGTCTGCTTGTGAATTTATCGCCAATTTCAGGAATTCTGTTGTCTCTGAGTCTAACTTGTATGAGTTTGTTTCCTTCAGAATTTTCAGTAACAACAACAAAGTCAACAACGCCAATCTCTCCATGCTTGAGAACCATTGATGATTCTCTTCGTGAACTGGTTGTAAGGTTATATTCGTCCATTGAACTTAAGAATCTTGGAGGACTGGTTTTTCCTATTATAACATCACCTTCTGTAACTTTTGCTTCAGGAAAGATAATTCCATCTTCTTCTAAATATCTATAATCATGTTCTGATCTGTAACCTTTTACTTCTTTGTCAGGAATACCTATTTCGTCAATTAATCCTCCTGAGTATCTTAATTCTTCAGATATAACTGGTCTATAATAAGTGCTTCTTGCAAGTCCTCTATCAATAGAACCTTTATTTATAACAATTGCATCTTCCATGTTATATCCTTGATAAGACATGATTGCAACAACAACATTTTGTCCTGTTGGATGTTTATTGAACTCAAGAGTCGAATGCATAATTGTTTCTGCGATTGGTCTTTGTGGATAATGAAGAAGGTTGACATCCATGTCTAGTCTTGTAAAAAAGTTAGACACATAAAAACCTATAGCTTGTTTTTGGTTTTTTGATCCTTGATTAAGTCTTACTCCGTGATTGAAATTTCCAAAGGGTACAAGTGATGTTGCAAGACCAAATATTGTGATAGGTGCAATTTCTAAATGAGTATGTTCGGCTGTTAAATCTTCTTCTCTGAACGCTACAAGAGTGCTTTCTTCTTCAAGGGTATCTAAATATTCAATTACTCCTTGTTTTAGAAGGTCTGACCAAGTAATTTCATTCTTTTCGAGTTGTTCAATGTATTTGTCTGTTAGTGTTGATTTGCCATCTTTTACAACTATTAATGGTCTTATTGCCCTTCCACTACAAGTTTCAACATGAACTTCATTTAGGTCTTCAAAATAAGTTACATTGGCAGAGATGGGAAGTTTACCCATTCTTCTCTCAGAAATTATTCTTTCTACAAACTCTTTTGGATCGTTGATTGTCCCTGAAAATTTGTTATTTACAAATACATCCGTCATTGAAAAATCACCTTATAATTTTGATATTTTGAAACAAGATTTGTTTTTTTCATTTTATTGTGTTTAATCCCATACCTTTTAATGTAGACATTATCTTTTCATCATTTACTTCTGGAGAGATACTAGTCATGATTGATAAGTTTTTTCTCAAACCAATGTTTGTTCCTTCAGGTGTTTCACTAGGGCAGAGTCTTCCGAGATGTGTGCTGTGAAGAGCTCTGGCTTCGAAGTTTTCCTGACTGGAAGATAATGGACTTACAACTCTTTGTAAATGTGATTGTGTCTGTAAAAAGTTCAACCTTTCTATTCTTTGTGATATTCCTTTTCTGCCGCCAACCCAGTTGCCAGTAGCCATGGAGCTATAAATTCTTTGTGTTAAGAGTTTTTCTCTTATTATTACTTTAATACTTGGAAATTTTCCTCTTTTAACGATTCTTTGAAAATTATAGAGCATATCTCCAATTAACACTTTTAGATTTACTCTGAATAAATCTGCAAGTAAGTTTCCTGGAAGTTTTAATCGTTTGTTAATATAATGATCTTTGTCATCTTCAGGAAGTTCTCCGCTTGAAACTTTTATGAACTTTTTTAGTATTTTACAAAGATTATATGCTTTGAAAACTCTATCTTCTTTTGTTATTCCAAGATGTGGAAGTAAGTATTTGTCAATTATTTCTTTTGTTCTTTCAAGTCTTATGTCTTTGGCTTGTGTTATACCAATTTTTTTTGCGATGAAATCTATTGCTTCTTCTTCTGATTTTATATCTACAAATTCATATAGGTTAATTAACACTTGTGAATCGTCTTCTAAATCCACTAATTTCATAATTTCTTCATCTTTAGTTATGCCAAGAGCTTTTATTATTGCGATGATAGGTATTCTTTTAACTCTTGTAAATGTTAAGTAGAATGTTCCATTTTTCATCTTTTCTATTTGGTGAGGTATTTTATAAGATCCTCTTTCAGAAAATATTTTTCCAACATATTCGCTGACTCCTAGTGATGTTTTTTCAACCATTAATCTGTTTGCAGCCAAGTCTTCGATGTTGACGATTGCTTTTTCTGTTCCATTTATAATGAAATATGCACCTGGGTCATCAGGGTCTTCACCTTTTTCTACAAGTTCATCTTTATTTAAACCATTCAAATGGCAGTATTTAGATTTTAACATTATTGGAAGGTTTCCTACTTGAGTTTTGAAAGATTCCCTTTGCACACCATTTATGTGTGCACTAACTTCTATGAATATAGGTGCTGAGTAAGAAATTTTTCTAATCCTTGCTTCAACAGGAAAAATTGCTCTTTTAGAACCATCAGCTTCAGTGATTTCAGGTTTTGTAACCCAAATTCTATCAAGTCTTATTTTGAATTCTTCAACATTAGGAGGTATAATTGTTGGTTCAATTTCTCTATTTTCATCAATTATAGTTTGAAGTTTTATATCCACAAAATCGTTGAATGATTCAATAGCAGATTTCACGATAGAGTTTTCTTCAAAATATTTTTGTATGAGCACGGCGTTCTTCTTATTCATTGATTACACCCCTATAAAATGTGCTTGTTCCTGCAGTTGAACTTTTCCTAATAATTTTTATAACATCTTTCTCTTCTACGTCTAAATGACTGATGGCTGAATCTGTTGACAGAATTTTTGGCAAGTCTTTGACTTCTATGTTGTATTTTTCCAGAAGAGCTTTCTTCTCTTTTTCGTTGAGCTTTACATGTTCAGGAATTAACAGGTGTTCTACTTGTTCTTTTTTCTTAGCCATTTTTATTTTTCCTTCAGTTGATGTTTTAAGTATTAAACTGGGCCGGACGAGATTCGAACTCGCGACCCCTTGATGCCTTTGATTTCGAATCATAAAAGTCAAGTGCTCTAGCCAGGCTGAGCTACCGGCCCATTATGGTTGTACGCCCCGGCCGGGATTTGAACCCGGGTCGAAGCCTTTCAATGCAACGACTCATTTTTTTAAGTTTTTGCTCGACAGGGCTTCATGATAGGCCAGACTACACTACCAGGGCATGTTGCAGCGATTAATCTCACATTGATTTTGTATTACAATTAGTGAGAAATGATTATCATTTTTGCTTGCAGGTCTGGCTTTTTTATATCTATATGTAGGTATTTTAGAACGAAAACATAGTCCATTTAAATAGGTTACGGTTTTAAAACTAATTTATCATACTTTTTTGTTTATTTAAATGTTTTGATTTTGAGAATCAACTTTGATAATGAGTGTATTTATCTGATTTTCCTCGACATTTTTTTACAGGATATTTCTTCGCATTCTTTTCTATTTTCTTAAGAGCGGATTCTTTTAAATCAATACCTGTGATGTCTGCCAAGTTAACTAAGTATAACAATACGTCAGCCATTTCTTCAGAGAGTTCTTCTTTTTTTTCTTTAGCGGTTTCTTTTATCTCTTCTAAAGTTCTTTTCCATTGAAATATTTCAAGAACTTCTGAGGCTTCGAGTGATAAAGAAAGAGCTAAGTCTTTTGGGTTATGAAACTGCTCCCAATTTCTTTCTTTTCGAAATTCAACAACTTTTTTTCTTATTTCTTCAAGGCTCATAGTAATTTATAGAAACAAGTTATTGTTTTTAATCTTTTTCATTATGCATTCCAGATTTCATCGCCAACGAAATGAATATTCTTCACACTTTTACCTTTTTCTTGGGTTTTCATATTGTTTGAGTCTAGTAGTGCTTCACCGACCATGATTGGTTGATGATTATTAACGTCAACTGCGACGATTATATCTCCTGCTTTGATATCTTCACTAATATCCACGATTCCTGGTCTCATCAAATCTGCTCCGCTGCAGAGAAATTTTATTGAGCCCATATCAATAATGATTTTTTTTAAAAAGCAATTTTCAGATAACAAGTGCAAGGTTGGGATTAATAAATTATTGTAATAAAAGTATGATAGTTTATTGTTGACTTTTAAGTATTTACGATTGCTTTCAACGAGCAAAATACTATCTTTTTTACCCAATGGAGCTATATTATATAGCCGTTCTAGTTCTTTATTTAATGATTTAATATCTGATTTGCTTAAAGTACGAGATTTCATCATTATATTATTATACAAATATTCATCACTTATAAAATTTTTGAAAGAAAAATATTAAAAGCAAAGACTGTTATAATTTATCATGATTAATCCTAAAATAATAATTATTTGTCCAACAAGCAATCATAAATGTTATTGTCTGAAAGAATTCCTCAAGGGTCTGAATAGATTAACCTATGCAAATTGTGAAGTTTTATTTGCGGATAACTCAAAAGATGCTTCTTATGCAGAAATGATTCGCACGTTAGGTTGTGATTGTATAAAAATTCCTTTTACAAAAGGTGTGAAAAAAAGACTTGCGAATTCAAGAGACTTGCTCAGAAAAAAAGCTCTTTTGAAAGATTGTGAATATGTTTTATCAATAGAACAAGATATCATTCCACCTAAAGATGTAATTGAAAAGCTGCTTTCATGCAAAAAACGAGTTGTTAGCGCTTTTTACACTAAAAACATGCTGGTAAAAGATAATGATGTTGTTTTAGGGCGAGAGGATGTGCCTGTTCTGTGGATTTTGAATGATGAAAAAACCGCTGTTAAAAGACTCCGGATGAAAGATGTTGGTGGTAAAAAAATATTTCAAATTCATGGCGGAGGGCTTGGATGTTTATTAATACACAAAAATGTTTTGGAAAAAATAACATTTAGAATTGGTGAAGATGAAAAAGGATTCGATGACATGTACTTCTTTAGAGACTTACAAGAACAAAACATACCTGCGTTCTGCGATGCAACAATAAAATGTCGACACTTAGAAATGATATGGAACAAAGAAACTAGAGTAAGTTAAAATCCCCCCGCCAGATAGTTTTTTATAGATGAGAAAAAGAGATGAGTATTATTTTATTAATTTTAACAATTTTGCTATTTCTTTCTCATTAATATTATTGGATGAATACCGCAGATTCAATAAAAATCGAAGACTCATCAGAATCAATAAGTTTCTGAGTGTGCTCAAGAATGAACGCATTCTTGACATTTAAGTGCCAGAAATTGTTTCTTTATGACGGCGTTCTCAAAAACTCTTCGGACGAAGTTTGACCACACGTTGTATGGTCAAAGAGCATAACAGGAATTTTCGATGTTAGTTTCAATTTTTTCGGGGGCGAAAAGAATAAATTTAAATCTAAGTACAATTTTTAAATTTAAAATGGATAAACAAATTAAATTTTCAGAACTTCAAACAATTTCAGGTTATTCTGCAGATCAAGTAATTTCTGCGTTACAAAAAGAAATTAGAAGAGGTAATTTTGAAAATGCTTGTTTTTTTTGTATGGAATTATTGGATTCAGGAAATATTTTTATTAACAAATTTTGGGAAAGAATGTCAGTAATTGTTGTTGAAGATGTGTCAGATGTACATGCAATTAACACAGTAAGAAATCTTAAAGAAACGTACTTTGATTTAGAAAATTCAAAAAAGTGGGATAAAGATATGCAGGCTATTAAAGCGGTACAAATATTATGTGAAGCCAAAAAAGATAGGATTGTTAGTGAGATATATGATTATATGAAAATAAAAAGAAAAGAGGGTCTAAAGATAAAAATCCCGAAATATGCAATTGATATGCACACAAAACAGGGGAAAAAAGAAAAGAAAGATTATTTACATTTCTTACAAATTAGCTCAAAAATAAACAACCCCATTAAAAATAAAAATAAAAAATATTTAAATGAGTTAATCAACTATGCAAAAAGAAAAATATTTCCTTAGTTCTCTTTAAGTTCTTCTAGCCATATACTAACATTAATTTTTTCAAAAATTTCTTTTTCCAATATTTTTATTTTCGATTCTGCTCTACACATAAAAGACACAATATCAGGATATCTTTTTTTCAAATCAGAAATTCGTTCATCAACTGAAACTAATTGATATTCACAAGCCCGTCTATCAGCGTAATAAATCAATTTCTCTTCCAAAGTGGTTGGTATTTTATCTTCTTCAACTATTGCATTTATATTAATTGTTTCTATAACAAGAGTTTAGATGAATTATTGTGTGAACACTTTTTGCATTAAGTCTTTTATTGGTTTGTGAAAGCTTATTCCTTTTACCAAGTTTTTTACTCTATGACTCCATTAGTTGACCAACAATCTGAATCTTGTGTGCAGATATTTTTTTTTAAATCTATTAATTTTGAATCAGTTAGTTCTGAAGTGCATCCTGAAATTAATAATAGGATTATCAAAGATATTAGTGAAAGTGCTAATTTCATAATTGCTTTTAGAATTTGTTAGTATTTAATTTTTTTCTAGGACTTTTTTATAGAGTTTAGTATGACAAACCGTTGTTGTGTCTTTCGAGTCAAGGGCGAGAGCGTAGCGTGGCGACTGGAGCGAAGCGTAAGGAGGAGTAATTTATGTAGACGTCCGTCCATATAGAAAACACAGTGGCAATAAAAGACAAGAATAAACAACGTTTTTAATTTAATATTACTTCAAAAAAATTAATTAAATTTCCATTCTTTAAAACTAATAAAACCTAATTCTGACTTATCTATACTATAATAAATGATGTCATTATTTTTAAAACAAATTTTTTCTCTATTAAAAGTTTCAACTTTATTATGAAAACAATTTTCATCTTCATCAAGTTCAATTTTCCAATTTGGAATTTCATTTTTTAATGATTCTAAAAGAATAGACTTAGTTTTTAATTCATCAATATTTACTTTATCATTTAAATTACATTCATAAGATGAAATAAGATTATTTGCATTATTTACATCATATTCTTTACAATCACAATTATTTAACTTAATAGAATAAATTTCATTACAAATTTTTTTAATATAAGTCAGATTTTTTGTATAAGAAAAAGAAGAAGAAGAATTCAAAAATAAAATTTGTTCATTTTTAATTTCATAAAGTTGATCAAGCTTAAAAAAAGAATGTTTTCCCGACGCACCTGAAAAATTTACAATATAATTTTCATCTAAATCTATTAAATTTATTTTCTTAATTAATTCTTCATTAATATTTAAATTAACACCATTTTCATTATCAGAATTATCTTCTGCTACATTGTTTTCTTGATTATTATTATTTAACTCAATTTGGTTATCTATAACTGTATTGGAAGAACAACCTGAAAATAAAGTCATTCCAACAATTAATAATATTAAAATCGCTATAATCTTTTTCATCGTAATTAATTTTTTATTGAAGTATATTTAAATACTTTTTTATTTTGTTTTTTGCCTGTTTAAGATCGTAATCTGTTTACACTTCTTTAAATCTTGAAGTTTTTCTTCTTTTTGGTGTTTTTTTATGGGAATGTTGACTGAAAAGAAGAGAAAATGGATTATTAAACAGTTTAGAAGTG
>Ga0180007_10002871_pt1 | contig 19970 bp, 18 predicted proteins | sample MM_PC_MetaG_FD_121122 | JGI IMG/M metagenome (GOLD analysis project Ga0180007, IMG submission 121122) | Groundwater microbial communities from the Aspo Hard Rock Laboratory (HRL) deep subsurface site, Sweden - MM_PC_MetaG | ecosystem: Environmental > Aquatic > Deep subsurface > Groundwater... | reverse complement strand
GGCAATGCCTGAAGGCGGGAGCCAGACGCCGGAACTGGCAGAGCTGCCGGACTTTACTCTGGCTTTGGGGTTGCTTAAGGGCAGCAAGCTGGATGATGTGGTGCGGATGGCGGCGGAGGCCGGGGTAAGGCGTATTGTGCCGCTGAGTTGTGCCCGCTCGGTTCCGCGGCATGAAGACGGAGCCAGGCTGGAAAGGCTGCAGCGAATTGTGCGCGAAGCGCTTGGTCAATCCGGCTCTGCCGTTCCTACCACCGTAGAACCAATCTGCAGCCTACCAGCCTTCCTAAACACCTATGGTACTGCTTCCGAAGCTTCTGCGGCAGTACTGCGGCTATACTTTCATGAGCAACCCCTTGCACCGTACAGTCTGCATCAGTATTGTACAGACAGCGCAGGTGCGGTAGTAGCCTGTGTCGGTCCGGAAGGCGGCTTCAGTCCAGAAGAGCTGCTGTTTTTCGACCATGCCGGTTTTTCTGCTGCCTGGCTGGGACCGGCGGTTTTGCGTGCTGAATCTGCTGCCATTTTTGCCCTGGCTTCTTTACGCCTGCTGTTTTTGGAGCGCAACACATGGATCAACAACGAATAAAGCGCATATCACTGCTGAATGTACCAGTAGACATGGTACAGCCGGATGATTTGGAAGAAGTGGTCAAAGCTCTGTATTCTGACGGCAAAAACCATCAGATTATCCTGCTTTCCATGAGTGATCTGCTGCGCGCTCGGCGAAATGGCGAGTTTCGCTCGATGGTTTTAAGTGCCGGACTGATTCTGCCAATTTCTTTGTCCATTATTAAACTGGCCCGCTTCCTGCGCAAGGAGCTGCCTGTTCGCTATGAGCCCTTTCTGGCGGTTATTGAGCTGCTGCGTATCATGGAGCACTATAATAAGTCCCTGTACCTGTTTGGTGCCAGTCCAGGGGTGCTTAAGTTGGCCGAAAAGAACATCCGGGCTACCTTCCCGCAACTGCGTGTGGTCGGGCGACATCCGGCCGGTTTTCCCCGGTCGTTTCATTCCAATATCATCAAGGCCATTCACAAAGCCAGTCCAGCCCTGCTGCTGGTAGGTCGTGGTGTGCCTGGAGGTGAAAAATGGATACCGGCGCATCTCAAAAACTTTAAATCCGGTCTGTATTTGTGGTGTTCCGATCTTTTGGATGTTTTTGCTGAAAAACGCTTCCGACCACCGCAATTTTTGTTTCGGCATGGTCTGGAATTTGGGTATTATTATTTGAGGGCACCATGGAAAATTCTGCGTATTTTCCCCAAAATATGGATTGGGATTCTGGCACTTTGGTATCGTCTGCGCAAACGCTGATCCACTCCGCTTTGTCGTCAGTTTTATTAGCGAATTGAATATGTTATCGGGAGGTCATAATGAAGTTTAGTGCGATTTTTGCCGTATTGGTGCTCTTGCTGAGTGCCTGTGTAAGTGGGCCGCAGTCGGAACAAATTGAGACTGTCGCGGCAGTGCCGTCCGACACAGTGGCTGCAGAGCAAGGTGGGGCGGTGGAAGAAGTGCCGGCTCCAGTTCTGGTCAAAATATATTCCTTAAGCAAAGAGACGGTTAGCTATGCAGATGGCGTTGTAGACCGCACGATTACCTATGAATATGATTCGGATCACCGGCTGGTAAAACGCAGTACCTATTCGCCTTCGCGCCCGGAGCCGGTGGAAACGCTGGTGAATACCTATCTGAATGGGCAATTGGTTGAAAGTGCCATTCTAGGAACGGATGGTAAGATAAGTTCCAGGATAACCCGTGCTTATAACGCCGACAGCGCGCTGGTCGAAGAAAGCCTGTTTGACGAGAAGGGTATTCTGCAGACCAGGTCAGTGTTTAGCTGGGAAGCTTCGCAGCAGGCGGGCTGGCAGGTTTTTGACGGCAGCGGACAGGCCCAGGCCCGTACCGAATACCTGCGGAACACAGACGGCAGCCTGCAGAAATCGCTGGTGTATAATGGTGCCGGTATTTTACTGGAGCAGGTGGAATACAGCTATCTGCCGGATGGCCGGGCCGACACAGTGGTGTATCTGACACCCCAGGGTACTGCCGCCAGGCGCATCGTATACAATTATAATATCGCCAATGAAGTTGAGGAAGTTGTTTATCGCTCGGTAAACCGGCTGGAACGTCGCCAGGTATCAGTGCTTGGTTCTGAAGGTGAAGTGCTGGAACGGCGCGTGTATGACGCTTCGGGCAAGTTGCGCGAACAGTTCCGGTTTGAGTATGACTATCGCGAAGAATATCGATAAGGACGGATTATGCGTAAAATAGCAGTTGTTACGGTTTTGGCACTGGGGCTGGTATTCCAGTCAGCTGCCAATGATGCCGCCAGGGTGCTCGGCTTTATTCTGATGTCAGCCGAGACGGTGGATCAGCAGTATGCGGCTACCCTTAGTCTGGTAAGCTTTGGCGAGGCGGCCGGAGCGGAGTATGTCTTTGACAGTCTGGAACGGGTGCTTGCCGCCCGCAGTACCATACGTCTTGGCGGGCAGATGGAGAATTACGAACGGCTGATACGTCTGCAGGCCAAGGCTCTGGGAGATTGGCGTTATACCAATGCCGCCCCGGCCCTGTGGCGGGTGGTGGAGGATTCCAAGGATCCACTGACCCGGGCCGAAGCACTGATTGCTTTGGGCGGATTGCGGGCGACTGAATATGGTGAGCGTATTTCACTTATGCTGCGCGATCTGAACGCCCGCCCGGCCCAGGATATTGAAAGCGGCGAAAAGTTGGCCTACGCCGCAATCCTCGCCCTGGAGCGCATGGGTTATCCCGGTGGATTCTCCTCGGTTTTTTTTGCGGTTGATGCCTGGTACAGCCGGCGGATAAAGGATCAGGCAGTGCGCAGTCTGCCGCTGGTTTTAGCTGACCCCTCAGAAGAGCTGCTGACTATCCTGCGCCTGGAGAGTAATCCCCGCCGCTTACGTGCCTTACAGTATGCTGTCGCTTCCAATTTGCCGCCTGCCCGCAAAATCGAAATTGCCGCCTATGCGCTGAATATCGGCCTTACCAATGTGCCTAGCGATCGTATCGAGTACGCTACCGTAGCTACCATGCGCAAGCTGGCACTGAACGCACTGGTAGAATTGGGTGACCGCAGTGGTAATTCTGCCATCGACTTTGCCAATGCCTTCCGTCTGGCCGAGCTGAATAACGATATCGACGAGCGCCTGCTGGTACTTCGGGCCATGGGCGCGGATCGCAGTCTAGAATCGGCCCGCGAGCTGGCAGCCATTATTACCCGGCTGAACGAAGACCAGAAAGCCGGCCGGGTAAACGATGAACGCAACCGTCTGATGCAGGCCGCACTGCAGAACGCTGCCATCAGCGCCAACAAAGAACTGTTTGCCGCGCTGCAGCTGGTCAAAATAAACGAGGGATGGTCTAATACTATCATCCGGCTGGCCAATACGGCTTTGGCTGCCCTGCAATAATACTGCTGCCTGACTGTGGTCGGGCCAAAGGAGACAAGACCTATGGATGCTTTTTTGCAACGACGTAAGCTGCTGGCCGAAGATCTGACCCGACGCGGGTTGGCTCTGGCTATGTTTGAAGACACTGAGGGCCGGCGTGATATTTCGATTCGCTATTTTACCGGACACCCGGGAGATGCTCTGCTGTTTATCAATGCTGATGGTCGGGCCGCTTTGGTAGCCTGGGATGTGAACATGGCCAACAACATGGCCAGTGTTGACCAGATTTTTGCTTATACCGATTTCGGCCGCAGCGCTTACGACGCCATGGACGGCATGATCAAGCACTTCGGCATTCCGGCAGGTGGCAAAATCGACCTGCCGACAGCTACGCCCTACCTGTCGTTCATCGAATATGTAGACCGCTGCCCGGATTACGATTTTGCCTGTACCGAGAATAATTCAAGCGACAAGGCACTGGCCATGCGCGCGGTAAAAGACGCGGCCGAGCTGGATATTTACCACAAAGTGTCGGCTATAACCGATTCAGTAATGGACGCGATCGAAGCCGGCGTAAAAAACGGCAGCCTTAAATCGGAAAGCGACGTAGCCTTGTTCATCGAGCGGGCCTTGCGCGAACAGGACTGCGAGGCGACCGGTTTTGACACCATAGCCGCCGGCCCCAGCCGCAGTTTCGGCATTCATGCCTTCCCTTCATATTCCGGCGCTGCCTTCGGCAGCGAGGGCATGTCCATTCTGGATTTTGGTTTGGTATACAAGGGTTATACCTCCGATGTGACCATGACCTTTATCCGTGGCAAGCTGGAAGGCAAGCGGGCCGAGATGGTAGCCCTGGTGCAGCAGGCCTATACCGAGGCTGTGGCTCTGTGCAAGCCCGGCCTGCCTAGTCGCGCTGTGGCCCAGCATGTGGACGAGCTGTTCCGCAAACACGGCTACACCATGCCGCATGGCCTGGGACACGGAGTAGGCTTAGAGGCTCACGAAATGCCGCCGGTAAACCTGCGCGAAAGCAATACCTGGATACTGGAGCCCGGCCACATAATCACCATCGAGCCCGGTCTGTACGATCCGGAACTGGGTGGTGTGCGTCTGGAGAATGATGTGCTGATTACCGCTGATGGCTACGAAGTATTGACCCATTCGCGCATCGTGCAGCTGTAAGTGTTTACGGCAGGCGCTGTGCCTGCCAGTTTATAAGCCTGCCGGCTTCCGGCGGAATCGCATCGTCGATCCGCTCCGGGATCCGCCAGGCTTTTTTTGTCAGCAGTACCGAGCCTTGCTTGGGCGGCAGCTGGTAAAAGTCGGCGCCGGCCCGGCTGACGAAATACTCCAGCCGATCCAGCCGGCCGGCGGCTTCGAAGCAGCGGGCCAGCAGGGGTAGGGCCAGGGGGGCGGTGTAGCTGCCGGCTGGTGCGGCTGCCGACAGTTTGGCGTCGGCCGGGTGCGGGGCACTGTCGCTGCCGAAAAAGAAGCGCGGCGAGCCTGATGTGGCGGCTTGCAACAAGGCGGCACGGTCGGCCGCGCTTTTTAACAGCGGCTTGCAGAACAGGGCCGGCTGCAGCTTGTCGCCCAAGAGGTCGTCTATGGTATAGGTCAGATGATGCGCCGTAAGGGTGGCGGCCACCCGCTCCGGCCAGTTGCTGATGGCTGCAACCGCGGCAGCACTGGACAGATGCTCGAGTACTATACGTAGTTTCGGGTAGTTTCGAATAAGCCGCTCAACAATCGGCAGAAAAGCGGCCTCACGTTCCATGGCCGGGCTCAGCGGGTCCTCGGCATGGATGGACAGCACAATATCGAGCTCCTGCATAAGGGCCAGCTCGTCGCTGATCTGCTGTGGATCGGCCACGCCGTCGGCAGCGTTGGTGGTGGCTCCGGCCGGGTAGTACTTCCCGGCGATGGCTCCTGCTTCTATGCAGTCTTGTACGGCCGCAGTTCCCATGCCCGGCACCAGCTTAAAGGTCATCAGCGCTTGGCAGTCCGGAGCGGCCGTATGAATTTCTGCCCGGTAGCTGCGCAGCGCAGCCCCGTCACAAATCGGCGGCAGGGTGTTGGGCATAACCAGGATACGTCCGAATTGCGCGGCGCTGCGCCTGGCGTAAGCCGGCAGCTGTGTGCCCTGGCGCAGGTGTACATGAAAATCGTCCGGCAGGGCCAGCTGCAGCTGATATCCATCATTCATTAAAGGCAAACTCCATAATTGAGACGTCATCATCGAAATGCGGCTGCAGTGCCTCGCGGCGTATCGCCTCCACAATGCGGTTAATCGGCGAAAGGCAGGCCGGTGCCAGCGCACATTCCCGATGGTGTTCCATTAAAATAGCCATATATTCCTCCCATGCCAGCATGGTGGAGTCTTTCTTGCGAATCTCGAAAATTCCGTCGCTGAACAGATACATGTGTGAACCGGGCAGCACCGTTACGCTGGCTTCCTCGAAGACAGCCTGCTCGTCGACGCCGATGATGCAACCGCTGGTAGTCAGTTCCTGCGGCAGGGCGTCCGGTCCGATCAGGATGGCTGGCGGAGCGCCGCCGGAAGCATAGGTAAGTACGCGGCTGCTGCGGTCGTATACCCCGTACCAGATGGTAAAAAACATGTTGTTCTGTTCCTCGATACGGAAAGAGCGGTTAAGGGTGGCCAGGACACTGGCCGGCTGTCCGAAGTCGGTATTGCCCAGCGTCAGGCTGCGCAGTACGTTCATGATGGTTACCGACAGCAGGGCGGCTTCGATGCCGTGGCCGCTTACATCAATCAAGTACAGGGCAAGTTTGTCTTCGCCGATGCGCTGATAGTAAAAACTGTCGCCGCCAAGACTAAGCGAAGGAATAAAGGCCCAGTCGGCCGCCAGGTGGCCCCAGCGCAGTCGGGCTGGAAGCAGACTGCGCACATAGGTGGCGGCATCGCGCAGTTCGGCCGCCAGGCGGTTTTGGGTGTCCATCAGCCGCTTCATCACCTGGTCTTTCTGCTCTTTGTATTCTTTTTTTTCCAGGACGCTGTCGATGCGGGCGCGCAGAATGCTGGGGTCGAATTGGCGCAGAAAATAATCTTCAGCCCCCATCTGCAGGCAGTGGGCAATTGATTCTGGTTCTTCAAGTGCCGAAATGACAATGACGGCGATCTCGCGCAAGTGTTCGTCTGCCTTTAGGGCTTCCAGAAACTGGAAGCCGTTCATGCCGGGCATCATCACATCCAGCAGTATGATGTCGAAAGGGGCCTGGCTCAGTATTCTGAAGGCTTCCAGTCCATCACTGGCCATGCATACCACATGTCCTTGCCGCTCCAGGTGGCGGCCCAAGAGATCGCGGTTAAATTCGTTGTCGTCTACAATAAGCAAACGCCCGGAACGCTTGGCCCGGGCGCTTTCGACAAAAGCAGTGTGCGGGATAGTCGGGTTGGCCATCTCGTTGCTTGATTCTGAATTTGCCGCGCCCATGTAATCTTCGATAAGATCGACCAGGGCATTGGCGGCTTCATGAATTTTACTGATGTCGGCATTGATATCGCGGTTAAGGCCGGTTAAGGATAAGCGCCGGCCGGCTTGGGTCATCGAGATAAGGTCGTATATACCGGAATATACCGCGGTTTTTGCTTCGGCAACCTGCTCGCGATGGCTGTCGCTGAGATTGTCAGCGGTGCTGAGCAGCAAATAGGTCTGAACCGGTTCACGCAATTGGCCAGCTGTTTGCTGCAAATTGTAGATGTTCTGGCGCAATTCGTCCGATTCAACGCTGTCTGCCTGAGCCGAAAGCAGTTCGGCATAACCGATGATATGGTTGAGGAAAGTTCTGGCCTCATGCCGAAAACGCGAGCGCTCGTCGACACTCATCTGTTTTTCTCAGGATTTTTCTGCATGTTCCTCTGCATAAGCCCGGAAATCGGCTTCCGACATCTTGTCGGCATACATGGGATAGAGAGCCTCGACTAATTCATCCAGGGTGGGAAATTTAGCGCCATCAAGCTTATATGCCATACTGAACTCCTGTAACAGACAAGGCCCCGGAAAGTAGTCCGGCAGTACCCGTGATTTTATATCGCCTAGAATCAGCACCTTTAGGATGGTGATCCTGCTTATGAATCTATTGTATAATTCTAGCCGATACCAGAGGATTTTTCAAGAAAGAAGTTGACGAAAGCGCGGTGTGGCAGCTTGAGTGATTGTGCTCTGCGGCCTATACTCGGAATTATGACAGACAGAAGCGGATATATAAAGCGTGCAGCCATGATTAGTCTGGCCGGGAACCTGGTGCTGGCAATTGCCAAAGTAATAGCCGGATTTATTTCCGGTTCACTGGCAGTAATAGGGGACGGTGTTGATTCGTCCACCGATGTTCTTATCTCGCTGGTAGCTTTTATTGCTGCCGGCATTATTAACAAACCGTCCGACCGCGAGCATCCGTATGGGCACAGCCGGGTTGAAGCTACCGGTACCACCCTGCTTTCCTTCTTTATTTTCTTTGCTGGTGCCCAGCTTTTTATTTCCACCTTCACCAATCTGCTTTCCCGGGTGGAACGTCCCCTGCCTTCTATGTTGGCCATATGGATAAGCCTGATCTCGGTGGGCGGCAAGCTTTTGCTGGCCTGGACGCAGTTTTCGGCCGGGCGCAAGACCGGTTCGGCCATGCTGATGGCTAACGGCAAGAACATGCGCAATGATGTGCTGATATCGGTGACTGTTCTGACTGGCCTGATTTTTGCTACGGTACTGTCTTTTCCGCTCTTGGATACTATTTTAGCCCTCGCCGTCAGTCTTTGGGTTATGAAGTCGGCTGTGGGCGTTTTCCGGGAGGCCAATGAAGAATTATTGGACGGCAAGGCCGAACCAGAGGTGTATCAGGCGGTTTTTAACGTTGTACGAGCTGTTCCTGGTGCCGGAAATCCGCACCGCGTGCGGGTTCGAAAACTTTCTTCATTGTACGATATTGATCTTGATATTGAAGTTGACGGCCTTATGTCGGTGGCTACGGCACATGAAATATGTCAGCAGGTGGAGCGGGGCATCAAGCAGCAGGTGCCGGGCATCTATGATATCGTAGTTCATGTTGAACCGGCGGGTGCCGGCGTGCATGACGAGCAGTTCGGCCTGGATGAAACTTCGTTTGTGGCTGCTGCGAAAGCCCCCGGTGTGACCCCGCAGTAGTTGCTGTCGCTGGGAACTGCGAACGCAACGCAATTCAGGCACTGCAATCCCACCGCCGGTAGCCGCAAAAAAAAAGGACTTATTCGGCTGCTGATCCTGACTGCACCTGCTCCAGAAAGCTGATGCAGCGGTGCTGTATGAACAGGCCGGCCGGCCTTAGTGCCGGCAGTTTGGCCCGGGAAAGACAGCCGCCGGCCATATGACTGTGTCCGCCGCCGAATCCGTAGCCGTTACAGATGAACTTGGCCAGCTCGTTGGCCTGCACCCGGGGATTGCTGCTGCGGATGGAGAATTTCACATCGGTCTCGCGCAATGAATAGCAGAGTGCCACCTCTACTTCCTGCACCGACAGCAGCAGATCGTTAGCCGAGCCGATCAGTGAATCGTTGGCCGGCCCAAGCTCCAGAAAGCCTACATTGTCGTATACCTGAACCTTACTGAATCCGTTAGCATACAGGGTCAGGTCCTGCAGGGTCAGCTGACTGCTGCGCAGCGTGCGCAATTTGTTCTGGTCGGCCAGCGGGTGCAGTTTGCAGAAAGCTTCGGTATCGGTTTTGGAAACGCCACGCAGCAAGTAATCGGTATCGATGAAGATACCATATAGCAGGGCAGTGGCAATGTTTGGCGGCGGTTCGATCTTGTTTTCAAAAAAGTAGCCGGCTATCATCGTGGAACAGGAACCGACTTCCGGCCGGATGTCGGCAAACTGCCACTGCACATCGTTACGCCGGCTGTGGTGGTCGATAACTGCGACTTCCAGGCTGGGCAGATCCAGGACATTGCCGCTGTTTTTCTGCGAGTCCACCAGTACCGCCCAATCATTGTCGCTAATGCTGTCGGTCTGCCCGGATCCGGCCCGATTGCCCAGTTCGGTAAGTTGTATGCCGAAAAGTTCCAGCATGGCGCGGGTGTCGCTTTTTTCGATGCGGCTGTTGTACACAATACGGCTGGCAATAGACCGCTGTGCAAGCAGATACTGCAAGCCGAAGGCAGCGGCGATGGCGTCCGGATCGGGTACATCGTGGGTCTGCAGGATTACCGCACCGGGGGCCTGCGCCAGCAGCGAGCACAGCTGGTCAAATTTTGTAGTCATCGATGTACTCCTGTTCCGCCCGCCCTGGAATCAGCTCAGTCGCGCAGATCGCGCACCCAGATATTCATATCTTCGAAGGCCCCGAAAATATCGCAGTTGTTGTTCAGTCGCCCCATAAACTCGTAGCCAAGGTGATAAAAGACGTTGTTCATGCCGTAGCTGCGCGCTCTGGCCATGGTATAGCCGCAAATATAGCCACGACGCTTAAGTTCATGCTCTAGCGAGCTGATTATGGCACTCATCAGGCCTTTGCCGCGGTGTTCCGGATCGGTGGCACAGTCGGTCAGTTCGGCTGCCTTGTGTTTTGGCAGCAGATCCGCGCTGGCCGCCGCTGCAATGTTGCCGTCCGTATCTGTGCAGACCATGAACAGAGTTTCCTTCTGGAAGATTTGGTTCATGTAATCGGGGTACACCAGGGGTGACGGATAGCTGGCAAAGATTTTTTTGTACAATTTGATCATGGCTGGAATATCGTCAGGTTTGGCCATCCGCACCATGTAGCCTTCCGGGCAGGCACGGGCCTTGGTTATGACACTCGGCGGCTGCGACATGATTTCTTCGATCTGGAGTATCTCGTTCATCAATTCATTGGAAACGATTCTCTGCTGCGAGCGGAATTTGCTCATTACAAACCCATCCTGCCCTTGCAGGTAGTATTTGATGAGGGCCTCCAGTACATAACCATGGCGCAGAAAGGTGGTCCAGTCGCTGGCCGGGGCTACGCAAAAAATCTTGTCAAAGGAATTGAGTTCGGCGATACTGCGTACTTTGAGGATCAGACTGTCGATGTTGGTGGTGCTGTACGAGAGGATTTTAAGCCGCTGGTTGTAGTGGTCCAGAAAAAGGGTGGCCTCGTACTCGTCGTTGCTGATGCTGTGCTCAATGCCGTAAATCATGCCGACCAGCTTGACCGATACACCTTCGTCCAGAAAAAGCTCGACGATGCCGTTCTCGGTACGTTCTTTGGTGGGTTCAGGGAAAATATCCGCTTTCAGTTCTTTAGTTTCGATACGCAACTCCTGTATGCAGTGTTTTTGCCGGAGATCCGGCGATATGGCCGGATTATCCGGCTGGTTTGTTGAAATCCTCTGGATTTTCCGACAAACTGCTGCCTATAGTGTAAGGGCAGAGGCTGGCAGGGTCAAGTCTTGCGCTTACTGAAGGAAATAAGATGACTATTGACGAAACTGTGGACTGCCCCTTATGTGGCAGCCCTGTGGCTAAAACTGTTTCTGCGGCCGTGCCGGCGGATTGCCGGCTGTCGGCTTTTGGCCGCCATTACTGGCTGTGTACAGTTTGTGACCTGCTTTTTATGGATACAGCCTGCCGCTTGGATCGCGAGGCCGAGTTACGGCGCTATGCGCTGCACCAGAACAGACCCGATGATGCCGGCTATCTGCGCTTTCTGGATCGTTTGCGGCGGCCGGTTCTGGCCGAACTGCAGCGTCGGGGCTTTGCACCGGCCGGAACCCGTACACTGGCGGACGGTTCTACCCGAGCGCTCCGGGGGCTCGACTATGGCAGCGGTCCTCAGCCGGTTCTCTCTGCGCTGTTCCGGATGGAGGCCTGGCAGCTGGATTGCTGGGACCCCAATTTTGCGCCGGATCCGCCTCCGGGCCGGCTTGATGGCGGCGGCTATGATTTTATTCTTTGCTGTGAGGTGGCCGAGCATTTCCGGCAGCCGCTGCAGGATTTCCGGCGGATGCTGGATTTGCTGGCTCCCGGCGGTTTTTTAGCGCTGATGACCGGGCTCCGGCCGGCCGCTTCCTGCAGCGGGCTGGAAGGCTGGTCGTATCTGAGCGACGCAACCCATGTCTCAATGTACAGCCGGAAAACTGTTGAATGGCTGGCCCGGCATCTGGAGCTGATCGCACGTTTCCCGGCCGAAAATGTGTTGTTTCTGGAGAAGCGGCTGGCCTGAAACTGCTCTGCGCCGGATTTCCTACAACCCGAAGGCCAGGGCTGGCACGCTGATAAAGTTACCGATGGCACCACCCAGACTGGAGAGAAAAAAGATCAGCAGGATGTGGGTTACCCGGTTGCGGTAAAAACCCTTCAGGCTGGTAATGTCGGTAGACAGGTTCTGGAAGTCCATTACGCTGGGTTTGCGCAGGGCGGCTTCGGACAGCGCGGCGAACATGCCGACCGCCAGAAACACATTAAGGGTGCCGATAGGCGCGCTGAAGAACGATACCAGTATGGTCAGCGGATGTGCCAGACACAGCAGCGAGCCCAGTGCGGCCAGTGAGCCGTTCAGTAGTATCCAGCGCAACACCAGCTGCAGGCTGCGCTCGGCGCCGGAGGTGAAAAAACCGGCCACAATCAGGCCGACGATGGTCAGCGGCAGTATCCAGCCGACAATTTTGCCAGCCAGTTTTTTGGGCGGTACCTGGTTTATTTCCTGCACATCGGAGGACTCACCGGCAGCAAAGCGCTGCAGCCAGCTTTCTATACCATCGGCATGCCCGGCCCCGACTACCGCCAGCAGGTTCTGGCCCTGGGCCTCCCATATCTTGGCTGCCAGGAAGCGGTCGCGCTCGTCAATCAGTACTTCCTTAACCGAGGGCAGGTAGTCGGCCAGCTCCTTCATCATTGCATCCAGTTCGGATTTGTTTTTAAGCGCTTCAATTTCTTCGGGAGAGGGCTTTTCGTTACTTAAGGCTCCACCCAGCAGTTGACCAAGCAGTTTACTGCGGTTCCAGAAATTGGATTTAGCCCAGGCCCGGCGCAAGGTGGTTTGCACGTCGCGGTCGCAGGTGCTGCAGGGGATACCGGCTGCCTTGGCGGCCTCCCAGGCGGCCAGCATCTCGGCGCCGGGTTTTACCCCCGAATCCATGCCCATTTTGCGCTGAAAGGAGGAGAGCGCCAGGTTGGCCAGCAGTAAAAAGGCCTTGCCTTCTTTGATAACCTTAACGATATCGGTCTTTTCCCAGCCCTCGGGGTTGGTAATGGAGCGCAGGCGGTTGTCGTCGAGTTCTATACACACCCGGTCCGGTTTGCCGTTTTCGATAGCCAGCCGAACTTCATCGATGCTCTCCTGTGATACGTGCGCGGTACCGACCAGGGTAATGCGCCGGTCGCCGAATTGCAGAGTTCTGCTGGTGTCGTTCATGTATGCTCCAAAAAGATATTAGTTTACGGTTGCCAGGCGTTTCAGCATGGCTTCGGCCATGCGCCATTCTATGGTACCTTGGCGATCAGCTTCAAGGGACAGCTGTATATATTTAGCTCCCAGGGCCGGCTGCTCTTTGGCCAGCCAGTACAGACCTAGATAGAACAGGCCGGCGGAGCGGCTGTCCAGACTTTTCTCTTTGCTGATCTGCTGTTCAAGATCGCCAGAACTAATATTCTGGTCCATAACCTGGCGCAGCAGCAGCCACTGCATGGGGTGGGTACTGCGGTCAATCTTGGTTATGTTGGCACGGGCGTAGTCGCGGGCTTCGCGCTGCTGTCCTGCCATCATCAGGGACAATCCGGCAGCGACTAAATATTCGCGGTGGGCGTTTGTAAAGCCGGCCGCCTTGTCGAAAGCCCGGGCGGCATCGGTCCAGCGTTCCAGACGGACGGCCAGGGTGCCCATCGCCTCCCACACATACCAGTATTCCGTGTTTATTTCTGTTACTTTCTGATAATCAGCATAGGCTTTTTCGTCCTGGCCGGTTTCTTCATACATGCCGGCCCGATACACATAGGGCAAGAAAAAATCCGGGCTCAGTTCTATAGCGCCGCTGAAATCCAGCTCGGCCGCTTCGAGACGGCCAGTATCCAGATACAGGCGGCCGCGTTCCAGATAGGCCCAGGCTGAAGGCAGCAAATCAATGCTGACGCTCAGATCGGTTTCACATTCCTGATATTTGCCCAGCTGATACAAAACCCGGCTGCGGTCCAGGTATACCATCGGGTTTTGCGGTGCGGCTTCTACCGCAGTATTCAGGTTTACCAGTGCACTCCGGTAATCCTGGCGCCGGTACTGCACCTGGGCAAGGCCCATGAGCGCTTCTATATGATCAGGCTGCACGGCCAGGCTGCGGCGGAAATATAACTCGGCCCGCTGGTAGTTTTTGGCGTCATAGCTGATGTCTCCAAGCGCACTGAGCGCGTCGGTGTTGTTGGCATCGATACTGATTATTTTTTCCAGGCTTTCAGTGCGTCCTGCCAGATTTCCGGCAAAGCGCTGCAGCTCGGCCTGCATCATCATGGCCTGCAGGCTGTCCGGATACTGTTCCAGGTACTGCTGCACTAGAGCTTCAGCGGCGTCCAGTTCGGAAAGGGATATCTTTATGGAGGACAGCAGCAGCAGCAGTTCATGCTTTTCCGGATAGTTTTCGAGCAGCGCCGAGAGCCGGGTGTCAACCTGGGACAATTGGTTTTGAACAGCCAGCTGCGCAATAGTTTCCATTTCGAGGCGGAACAGCTCTTCCGGTGTGGGAACTTTTTCCGGTACAGTGATGGCGGCTGGCACGATAAGTGCGGGATCTACCGGGCTTGTGGTGTCGGCAGGGTCGGGTGCGGTGCTGCAGGCAACAACCAACACGGCAAGCAAACAGGCTAACAGTCTGGCCAGTACATGAAAAGTCAGTCTCATTCCGGAACTCCATAACAGAAGGTATGCGATGCTACCACAGTATCGGCTTTTTTTAAAGTAAGGCTGAGCCTACAGGCTTGTAGGTGTTTATCTCTATTATTAATACTCTAACTGTACGATTTATCATACGTTTTTGCCTGCTGAGGCAGTTTTCATTATCAGGAGTGGAGTAATTGTAGATAATAATTGAACTTATTATTTCCTAGTTTCTTGCGGTTGATGGCATGATTATTGCATGTATAAGGTCAGCACCTAATAAATCGAGGAACGAATGAGCGATCTTGGTCTGATTCTGACGAGCAGCAAAAAAAGAAACAGTATCCTCTCAGAAATATCGACCGAATTTATTCGTAAAAGCATACATCTTCTTATAGCATTTGTTCCACTCCTGGCCGACTGGAATAAGGTTTTTACTATTTTTCTGCTCAGTTCCGGCACCCTTGTCTATGCCTACAGTGAATATCTGCGTATGGCCGGCTTCCGTATTCCGTTGATTTCCAGTGTTACCGCTTTGGCCGCCCGTAAACGCGACGCCGGGCATTTTGTGCTTGGCCCGGTTACCCTCGGCATCGGTGCCTTGATGGCCCTGGTTTTGTATCCCAACCCCGCGGCGTCGATTGCCATCTACGCATTGGCCTTCGGCGATGGGCTTTCCAGCCTGGCCGGGCGTATTTTTGGCACTATCCGGATTCCTTTTACCGGCGGCAAATCGCTGGAGGGCAGCCTGACCTGTTTCCTGGCCGTCCTTACTTCGTCCTATTCGGTAACGGCGGACCTGCCCCGATCGGCCATCATTGCCAGTGTTGCAACAGTTGCCGAGGCTTTGCCGTCCAAGGATTTTGACAATATCCTGCTGCCGATGATTACCGGACTGGTCGCCGTCTTTCTGTTTTAACCGGTTCTGAACATCACGCACTCGAATTTTGCCGACGGTATATCTGCCGCCGGTTTTTTTTGGCTTTTGGGCCAAGTGCTATACCGAAGCTTCGCTGGCTTTTTGTGCCTGACGCTTCAGCGCCACAGATAATACTGGTACATGTGCCGGAGATACAACCAAGAACCGAAGATTATGCTGGCCATGGCCAGTGGTTTTATCAGTATGGGCAGATCGAAGCGCAGCAGGAACAGGCCGGCCAGTATGGCGGCAGCTCCAGCTCCACCAAAAAGAAAATGTCGGCTGCCGCTCATGTTCCAGGCTATCAGGTAATTGATCATGGTAAGTATTACAATAGCGCTTTCAAACCCAAGGCTTAAGCCGGTGTAACCCCGGATGACCAGAAACTGGCTGTCGATGCTGCCGCTGTTCAGTGGCTGCATGCTGGCCAGCAGCAGGGCCAGGCAGCTGGCGATCAGTGCAGCCGGGTTCATGCGCTCGGCCTTGAAGCCGACCGAGAAAATACTGGCCAGAAACATCGAAGCCACACCCAGATAGCGGCCGAAAAGTACGAAGCGGGTACTCAGTATTAGCACCGCCATGTTGGGATCCTGACGGCTTAGCCAGATGTTCAGCATGCGGCCGGCCTCGGTGGACATTGATGCAGCCCACAAGGCAAAAAAGAAAATCTCTACCGAACTGCTTTTGCCGATGCCGAGTGCCATTATGGCCGTGCCGCCAACCGCGACTGCCAGGCTAAACAGTATCATCACCAGACCGGCCAGAAACTCCAGTCGGGTAAGGCTCTCATATACAATAAAACGGGCATTTTCCAATTGCTGCGCGGGGGTGCCGAACAAAAGAACTAAGGCAAGCAGCAGCAGAATCAGGCTGACTGCGAGGAAAAAATGGTATAAAAGCCGGCGGCTGCTGATGGTCATGGAAACAGAGTACTATTGCACTCCGGATTTAACAAGCCCCGGCCCGATTATTGATATTACGATTTGTACAGTTCCGGGCTGGCCTTTTTGCGCTGCATATACTAAGATTTTTGTATATTCAGTTTGTTTACTTTAAGTGTAACAGGGGGCTGTATGTCATTGACTGGCCGGATAAAAAATATCTATAAAGACTCGTCCATCACTGTGCGCACCAAAGCACCTAATTTGTTTTTCCTGCAGCTCATCTGCCTGGTGCTTTTGCCAATGATTATTATCCCGGATATACTGATAGCAAATTGGCCGGCTGTAATTTTGCAGGCCGTGGTTATTATTGCTTTTGTATTCTCGATCATTTTCCTTTTTAAGGGGCGCTATCAGCTGGCCAGTACAATGGTATTGGTAATTGCCATGCTGGCTCTGGCAGGGCTGTCTTTTATCATGCCGCCGCGCAATCCGCAGCAATCTTTTGTTTTATTGGCCTATATGCTGGCCCCGCTCATTTTTTCATTAGTGATAAGTGACAACATCCGCTTCATTGTCTTCATAATTTTCTTCGGCCTGGCAGTGATTCTCAGTGCCGGAATGCTGCGTCTGTTTCTTGCCCTTGGGGTGACTCTCGGCGTGTTTCTGGATGAATTTATAACAGCCACTGCTTTGTACCTGCTGTTCAGTTTTTTCTCGTACCGCATCGCGTCAGTAAATTCGCGTTCTATGCTGGAGATGGAGCAGACCGCCAAGCGAAATATGGATGTGTTGACCAGAATTGTAGCCCTTATGGAAGAATCCGCCGGCGCGAATGAAGCTGTAAAGAGTCTGCAGCAGGATTTTGAGGGTGCCGAACAGAATATCCGGGCAATTTTCCACCAGGTGGAGGCCTTGAATAATGGCACCGACTCCTTGCATCGCAGCATCGACATGGCTAATGGTTCGGTACGCAGTACCGCCGATATGGCCAGGGGTTTTGACGCCCAGATAGAGGACCAGAATGCGGTAGTGCTGGAGTCTACTGCCGCCGTTAATCAGATGTCGGCCTCACTTGATTCGGTGGCGGTAATTACCAGCGAAAAGAAAAAGGCATCGGATCAGTTGCTGGTTGTGGCCGGGCAGGGAGTGCAGGCTTTGCAGCAAACCAATACCGCACTGCAGACTGCCAATGACCAGATGCGTGAACTGTTGGAGATAAACAAGATCGTTGGAAATATTGCTGCCCAGACCAATCTGTTGTCCATGAATGCTGCTATTGAGGCAGCTCATGCCGGAGCGGCCGGTATGGGTTTCGCAGTAGTAGCCGACGAAATACGCAATCTGGCCGGGTCGGCAGCGCAGAACTCCAAGATTATTGCCAAAGATGTAAAGCAGCTGCTTGGGTCTCTGGATGAAACTACCCGTTTTGCCGCCAAAACTGATGCCGCAATGCAGGAAATTATGGCCGAGATTCAGGCGGTTTCCGATGCCTTTAACGAAATTACCCACTCTACCCACGAATTGAGCAATGGAGGCCGCGAGATTTTGCAGGCTATGCAGAGTCTGCAGGATTCTTCTATTAAGATTCGGGAAGGCTCTGAGCAGATTACCAGCGAGCAGCAAAAGGTAAGCAGCGAGCTGGAAGGCGTGCAGCAGGTTGCCCGCAAGCTGTCGGGGGCAACCGGGGAAGTGGATGCGGCTCTGAAAACCATCGATACTGCCCTGAACCACCTGCGTACGGTTATTGCCGATACTATCAGCCGTTCCGACCGGCTGCAGGAATCCATCAGCGAGTTAACCGGTAGCCTGTAAGCCGGGCGGCCGTATTCGGCCGCAGGTGGATAGCTGGTCAGCAACGGCCAACTAGATTTTGAGGAGTGGGGTTATTGTATCAGCTGTGCAGGTTTTCAAGATATGCTTTAAAAAGCTGCATGCTTGAAAATGTTTGCTTCCTGAAAACGTTTGGCATAAAAAAGGCGAAAAGTTTCATCTTAAACGAAGCAAAGATGAATTCATTGTGCTGTGTCCATTTGGTTTTGGCTTCGCTTAGCGGAACAAACTCATTCCTGTTGATATTGACGACGCCTTCTGCCTCATACCGGTAGTGCAAGCTGTCCGGCTTATGCCGCTTCTCCAGTGTTTCCAGCATAGTGGAAGTTTTTTCTCCTGCGGAAAAAATCAGGTTCTTTTTTGCGCCGACACTGTTTATCTCACCTTCCAGCAGCTGCCAGTCTATCAGACCTGGTTGCCACTTTTTACTGTGCTCCAGACTTTCCATGGCATCAAAAACAGTATTGATCGGGCAAGCGATTTCGATTGTGGTGGAATAGGTCATCAGAGCCTCCCTTATATGTTACAATACTAAAGAAAGCGGGGAAATCAAAATTTGGTGGCTTATTGCCGAGCATGGCCGTCGCAGCGCCTGATGCTCAGGCCGGACTGCCGTATTCGGCCGCCGGAGGGGGCAGCTGGTCACTTTGGTCAATATGTGTTTACACAGTTTTAAGAAAGGCCGCCACACCGCTCAGGATCATGTCGATGGAAACAGCCGTAAGCACCAGGCCCATCAGGCGCTCCATGGCGGCTATGACATTCTCGCCCACCAGCTTTTTGAGCGCGGTGGACAGGAAGAGCGAAAGCATGGTCAGGGCCATGGCTACGCCCAGCGAACCCATGTGCAGCAGCAGCTGGCCGGGATGATTGGCCACGATCAGCATAACGGTGGCGATGGCCGATGGCCCGGCGATAAGCGGCACGGCCAGCGGAACGATCAGGGGCTCACCTTTATCGCTGCCCGCGCCTATTTTGGCTCCGGCGCCGGGGAAAATCATGTTAATGGCAATAAGCAGCAGTATTACGCCGCCGGCAGTTCGCAGACTGGCATCGTCCACGCCCAGGAGGCCGAAGGCACTGCGCCCGCCCAGCATGACCAGCAAGAGCAGCAAGGTGGCAATGGCGGTTTCGCGCAGAATTATTTTCCAGCGGCGGGCCGGCACAACCCGGTCGAGGGTGCTGATGAACATAGGGATATTGCCCAGTGGATCGGTTACCAGTACCAGAATCAGGGTGGATTGCCAGAAAATCGAGCTCATGCTTACTCCTTGCCGCGTTGCGCTACTGCGTTGTAGCATGCCAATGGCAGATTGACAAGCCATCGGCGACCCGGCAGGCACCAGCAAGCATCGGCGGGCTCTGGCAAGGCCGGCCCCGCGGGGCGGGGGGGCGACTGGAGCACAGGCCCAGACCGTCGTAATTCGGTGGCTGATAGATCTGGCCTGGCCCGGCCGCGAGCCCTGGAGGACTAACACATGACAGAGAGCGAAAAAGACAGCATACAGATTACACTAAAGGCCGCCATCAGCCGCCTGCTGCCGGAACTGCGCACCCTGAACGAGTATATCTACGCGCATCCGGAAGGCGGAAACGAGGAACGGCTGGCCGCCGCTGCCCACTGCACGCTGCTGGAAGCTCATGGTTTTAGCGTGGAACGAGCGTATCTTGGCTTGGAAACTGCTTTTCGTGCAGTATTCGATACCGGCCGCCCCGGTCCGGCGCTGGCTTTTCTGGCCGAGTACGATGCCCTGCCTGGTCTTGGTCACGGCTGTGCCCACAATCTGCTGGGAACCGCCTCCAGCGGGGCCGGCTTGCTGACTGCCGCACTGCTGGCCAGGCTGCCGGACACTGCCGGCTCGATCGTGGTTATCGGCACCCCGGCCGAGGAAACCGACGGTGCCAAGGTGCTGATGGCGGAGCGCGGCGCTTTCGATGCTATCGATGCCGCACTGATGGCCCATCCGGCCGAGGATTATTTCCGCAGCGGCCAGTCGCTGGCCATGGATGCTCTGGCCTTCCGCTTTTATGGCAAGGCCGCTCACGCCGCCGCCTGCCCGGAAGAGGGCATTAACGCGCTGGACGCCTGCATTCAGACTTTTAATGCT
>Ga0180007_10002870_pt1 | contig 19973 bp, 17 predicted proteins | sample MM_PC_MetaG_FD_121122 | JGI IMG/M metagenome (GOLD analysis project Ga0180007, IMG submission 121122) | Groundwater microbial communities from the Aspo Hard Rock Laboratory (HRL) deep subsurface site, Sweden - MM_PC_MetaG | ecosystem: Environmental > Aquatic > Deep subsurface > Groundwater... | reverse complement strand
GGATTTAAGAAAGCCGAGATCATTGCGCACAGGATCGGGGTAGATGAGCTTGATGAAGAAAGGCTCAAAGCTGCTATCATTTTTTCCATGCGGTCCGCTTTGAAGATGACGGGCCATAATTTTATCTATCTGGATGAATTAAAAGAGGCCATATCAAAATTACTGCACCTTCCCAGGGCATTTATCGAATCAGAGATACTCTCTCAGAAGGACCTGGTAATAGAGGAGGCACGGGTCTACCTTCCGGAATATTACCATGCTGAACAGAGCGTGGCAAAAAAGATAGCCAAAAAATTATTCCTCCCGAAAAGGGAGATCAAAGATTTTGATGCAGTGATAAAAAAGATCGAGGAAGAGGTTAAGATCAGTTTTTCAGAGGCGCAGAAGGAGTCAATATCAGGGGCTCTGAAGAATTCTATCACCGTTATCACCGGGGCAGCCGGTACAGGAAAGACCACTATCTGCGTGGGGCTCTTGAAGTACCTTGAAGAGCTGGGTTCGTCATACGCTGTTTGTGCACCTACAGGAAAAGCAGCGAACAGGCTGAAGAGCATGACAGGTGCTGAAGCTTCTACTATTCACAGGTTATTAAGATATGCTCCATCCATCGGGTTCAGGGTAAATGAAAAAGAACCTCTCAAGGTCGATTATGTGATCGTGGATGAAGCGTCCATGGTCGACCTTCTGCTCCTGAAGGCACTTTTTGAGGGGATCAGTGACCGGACACGGCTTGTCTTTATCGGGGATCCCCATCAGATCCCGCCGGTTGAAGCCGGGAATTCGCTTCAGGCGCTTATCGGTTCCTATTCCGTCTCCCAGGTCGTATTGCCCGAGATATTCAGGCAGAAGAAGGAATCCACCATATTGAAGAATGCAAACCTCGTTAACATTGAAAAGATCTTTCCGCTTGAGAATACGGATGATTTTAAGTTTATTAATGTAGAAGCTCCTATGCAGATGATCAAAGCGCTGTATGATTCCATAGAGGAATTGAAGAAGGAGGGGTTTCATCCGATCAGGGATATTAATGTGCTGACACCCCTTAACACGGGCGGGGGAGATATCTCTGTTTCCAACCTTAATTTCCGGTTGAGGGACTACCTTAATCCGGTAAAAGGCGAAAACTCATTTCCTGTTTTTGAGACTGAATTCAGGCTGGGTGATAAGGTCATGCAGAGGAAGAATGACTATGAGCTGGATATTTACAACGGGGAGATCGGGATCATTACGAACAATGACAGAATGAACCGGACAGTGGAGGTCGATTTTTTCGGGCGCAGTATCTCTGTACCATACGCAAAGATGGAGAATATAGCTTTGAATTATGCCATGACCGTTCATAAATCCCAGGGGAGTGAGTCCCGGGCCGTGATCTTTTTGGCGACCAGAGCAGGATGTTATTTTCTTTTAAGTAAGAACCTCTTTTATACGGCCATTACAAGGGCCAAGGAAAAGCTGATTATGATCATGCCGTATGAAGTGGTCAAGATGGCGATCCGGTATAATATCCCCAGACAGTCCACGCTTTCACAGCGCATTCAGCAGTTCACGGTGGGCCGTGAGCCTGTTAAGTAAAAGTATCGGGACAGGGGGCCTGTTGAAAAAGTTGATTTGTAGGCACAAATTTATTTGTACTTTTTATAAGTGTATTTTATACTACCTAAAAGAACGATTAAAATCATGCCTACAATTATTTTATTTAAAAAATAGACTTTTTCAACAGCCCCACAAGTACAATACTTTTATTACCTGTCCAGGTTCTCGAATTCATTTGACATCATCCAGCCCTGGGGCCCGGAAACAAATTCAATGATATTCTCCAGCAGAAAATAATGCCTTCTTTCATCCTCGGCCAGTTCCATGAAGATAGCCTTCAGTTCTTTTTCTTTTATCTTTCCGGCTTCTTGACTGTAAAAGTTTTCGTTCTGCATTTCCTTATCCTGGGCCTGCCTGTACACTTCGATCAGAGTGGTATCAGGTTCAAATATGAAATCTTTTCTTTTCAGCTCTGAAAAGATCTTTTTTACCTGTGTTAAAATATCTGTTTCATAGAAATTGAATCTGTTTGACTTCTTTATGTTTTTCAGTATTTCATAATGTTTCACTTCATCATTGGCCAGGAGGTTGAAGATGATGCGCAGTTCTTCCATTTTACATTCCAGGGAGAGACCGCGGTAAAACGATTCCTCATTTTTTTCCTTTTTCATGGCTTTATCCAGAATATCCATGCATCACTCCAATGTGATCTCTCTTTCAATGATCTTGTAAAAACGGGTCCGGGATGAATAGGTAGGTTCGATCCTGCATTTCAGCAGGTATTCACCCTTGGGGATCTTCATTCCTTTATTGTTTAGAAGACCGATGATGAACTCTCCCTGCCAGTCCATTATGAACTTTTTTTTATATATGGATTTGACCACATTATCATCCTCATCAAAAAGGTCCATGGTAATGAGGAAAGGATCAGTGCAATGATAATTAACTTTGAATTGGTCTTTCCCGCTGAGTACCTTGAATTGCAGTACATCGATCCCTGTCCAGTAATACCGCCCGCCTTCTTTTTCCACTATGAAGACCTGGCCGAACCTCCTTCCAATATCAATTCCTTTGGGCCGGGAGAGGGCAGGTTCTCCTTCCAGTTTTTTAAATGATGCGATATATTTAAGATCTTTATCAAGTTTATGGATGCAGTTGTTTTTTTTATCTGTTACCAGAATATTGGCATAATAATCGATCGTCAGGTATTGTAAAGATACTTCCTTCTTAAAAAAGCTCTCCAGATTATTTGTTTTCAGTATCCTGCCCTCTGCGGTCATCGTAATGATCTCATTCTTATTATTGATCACAGCCAGAAAATCAGACCGGTAAAAGTTCCATTTATCATTTGTGCTGATGAATTTAATACCGGTAGGGGACTTAATAGCGGGATCAGAGATCCTTTTCGTAATGGATGTTTTTTCTATTTTAGCAATGTGCCCTTTATCGGGGACTGAAACATACAGGTCTCCTTCCTGATCGTGTGTTATATCATAAGGAGATCCGTCCAGGAAAACCTGATTCACGGGTTCGATCCTGTTCCCGTCATTGGAAAGAAAAACAACACGGTTATTATTTTCATCAGCAACAAATATTCTGCCTTGCTCATCCGCATCTATACCCGAGGGAGAAGAGAATTTTTCTTCAAAGTTGGTGGCGCCGTAAACCTGTATGGAAGCAGGAGTTCTGTTGTAGACCATGACATTCAATCCGGAATCCGTTGCATAGCCGGTGAGTTCATCATCATCAGAAGCCGTTTCAGGATCATCAAGGCTTGCAAGCTTTACCACGGCAATATCCGCAGGAAGGGAGATGGCAATACCTGTGAGTATTTCCAGCTCGAACCGTGTTACACGGTAGAATCCCAGGGTTGCCAGAAAGGCCGGCTTGACGAACATATCCGGCGCAAATATCATTTTGTCAGCTAAGAGGGATCCGGGAATCAGCATACAGAATAGAATGATCGAGCTTTTAAATAATTTTATCAAAAACATATTAATTAGGATATTATAATTAAAAGGGATTTCAATGATAATTTGAAATTAGCAGAATAGATTTCCATACCCTTGCTTTATACTTTGTTCCTTTCCTGACAGTTTAACCGGATCAGTGAAAAAAAGTAAGGAAATTTTAAAGATATCGATAATAAGTATTTGTAATCAAAAAATATTGAATTTTTATTAATTTGTGATATACTATAGTTCTGGAGGATGGATATGAAAGGAGCCCGTAATATGGTAAATACATTAGGAGAACAGACTAAAAGTAATATATATATATGCAGTAAATGTAAGAAGGAAAGAAGCAAAGATCATGCTCTTAATGAAACATGGTATTATTCAATAAAAGGTTATAATGCCACTGATGAAGAAGGAGCATCAGAGATGGTCCTCTATCCGGCAGAAAATGCAGAGTACCTTTGTAATGAACATTTTTTAGAATTATCTAAAGAAGAAGCTTCCAGATTCGTACAGTTGGGATATCCGTATTCTTCCAAATTCTTCGGCAACAACGATATGTTGACGTTTTAATTCATTTTATTATTATAAGTATCAATGGATATTGTAATGAGCCTTCCCGGTTTAAATGTAATTTTTTATCTGTATAATATTTAATTACTATCAATAGCAGTTCTATGTAAAATGCCTTATGAAAACCAAACGAAGTTTATTTATTAATAATACGCTGGTGCAGGGAATATGTAATTACAACTGTATAATATGCGGTATAAATAAACCAACTTATTCAGGCCCAAAAGCTTATCAGAGCCAGGAAGTTACTAAAAAATTAACAGAGAGAATAAAAGAGGCTATTGCCGAAGGTATTAAAATCAAATATGTTGCTAATTCCGGGGATGGAGAGCCTACTTTACATCCCGAGTTTGGAAAAAGAATGAACCTGTTCGGTGAAATGATAAAGGAATTACAGAAAAAACATCTGCCTTTGCCGGATGTATATGTGGTTACTAATGGATCAAATTTAAGGAAGCCGGGAATTCTGGAGGCGATCTCGGATAATCATCTGGGCCTTAATATTTCATTTCCTACTTCCCATCCTGAGCATTATGGTGAGATCATGATGATGAAGCCGGCTGACGGGAAGAGACTTCTTAAAAAGGTAGTACCCTGTATCGAGAAGGCCATGCAATTCTTAAAAAACGGAAAACTTCCATATTTGAATTTTCATATCTCCCCTCCGTATAGGGAATATGTGAGGTCCGATTTTCCGGAGACTCTCGAGTTTTTAGCAAACCTGGCTAAAAAAAACAAGATCAGGGAGATACAACTTGTTATTTTTCCGTCAACTTCTAACAGGACAAGTCTGATCAAACATTTCAGCAAGCGAATGGATTTTTTTAAGGATTATTTTCGAAAATATAACAACAAAACAGTTTTTGGTGTTAAAATAAAGATGATGCTAACAAATAAAAAATTTTACCCAAAAAGAAAAGACTTAATAGATATTTTATCTAATTTTAAATTTCCTTGTTTGGTTTATGGAAATCCTTTTATTACTGTATTTGGAGACTCCTGCTGCTGTAATGACCAGAATCTTGCATCAATTGAGGGAAATATATTAACAATGTCAATAAACCAATTAATGAATATTAAGGAAAATTATCTGCCTTCTGATGTATGTAAAAGGTGTGATCAATCACCGGAGAGATTATCAGGAAGCATTGATTTTATTTGTTATAGCAGTTTTTCTTTCATAAAAAAATTATTTTTTTGGTCTGTTTTTTAATAATCCTAAATGTCTTAAGAATAACCAGTCTCTAAATGATATAGGGAAAAATTTAGCAACAAGAGTAAAAATTTTAGCATCCATACCCAATAGATAATTATATTTTGGGTTTTTGGAAGTTAAAGCATGTAAAATAGCTTGATTTATTTTAGCTAAAGCCAACCCTTTTTTACCTAGAGCTTTTCGAGCCTTGTAAGCAGTAATAATAAAATCATCATAGAGATTATGTGCTTCACTTGAAAAAGATTGAGCAATCTGTTCAGCAGTAGATAAAGTTTTTTTCCACATAGAAGTTGATACATTTCCCGGTTCTATCAAAATTACGGAAATATCCCAAGAGCGGAGTTCCATACGAAGAGAATCCGTAATTGATCTTAAGGCACTTTTTGATGCAGCATATGGACCAATAAAGGGGGCTGATATTCTTCCGCTAATAGAGCCAATATTAATGATTCGTCCCTTCGACTTTCTCAATAATGGTAAAAACAATTTAATGACCTCAAGAGGTCCTATTACATTAATATTAAACTGGTTCTTGAATTCTATAATGGGTAATACCTCAAGAGGCCCGGAAATATTAACTCCTGCGTTATTGATCAACCCCCAGAGCCCCCTATCCTTTATATAACTGGAAATTATTTTTTTTGTTTTTAATAAAGTCTCTTTCTTTGTAACATCTATAATTACTGTAATAAGATGTTTTGAAGCCATTTTTTTCAGTTTCATTGCATCTCGTTTTGTTCTTACGCCGGCGAAAACCTGAAATCCGGATCTATCCAGAGACAGGGCAATTGATCTGCCGATACCTGATGAGGTGCCGGTTATTAATACAGATTGGTTAATTAATAATTTTCTCATAATAAATTGATTATATGCAACTTGTGATTGTAAACTATTTTATACGTTTTATCCCTGAACTATACGGGACTTCTTTTTTATTTACAAGTTTATGAAATCTTGAATTAATAAAGAGGGAAAAGATAAAATCTGATCCTTTAGATCCTTTTAGTCGTTTTAAAATATTTTTATAACTGTAAAATTTTTGATAAGTTTTCCAGTATTCATTTTGCAATTGATCGATAGTCATTTTTTTTGGCTTAAAAACAACTGTGGCCCCATCGTACAATGATAGATCTCTTTTTACTATTCTTCCATTCTTTATCATCTTTCTATAAAATTCGGTTCCGGGGAAAGGTGTAAGAATACTGAATATTGCCCGCTGTAAAGTGACGGTATCTAAAAAATTTAATGTATGGGAAAATGAATTCAGATCATCAAAATCAAATCCAAAAATGAATGCAGGACATATGGGGATATTATATCGTTTAAATATTTCAAATATTTCTTTATATTTTATAATTTGATTATGGCTTTTTTTTACAGAAATCAAACTTTCATGATTTAAGGACTCAAAACCAATAAAAGTTGATATACAACCTGCTTTTTTTAATAGAGAAAGTAAATCCGAGTGGCTAATAATAGTTGTAGAGACTTCACAATGGAATTTTATTTCTTCCTTTGCTAACTCTTTTAGTAATTCTTTAAAGTAGCTTTGATTATAAAGAAAATTATCATCTGTAAAATTAAATAAAGTGGCACCATGTATTTTTTTTAAATCTCGTATTTCTTGTATTACATGGGATACAGGTTTACATCGTTGTCTGGTTCCGTGTATGACTTTTACACTACAAAAAGTGCAGTTTAACGGACATCCTCTGCTTGCTTCAATTGCAAAATAATTTGATTTTTTTCCGAATCCTACTTTCATGTAACGGTTTGTATCTATTAAACTATAATCAGGCAGCATCAAATTTAATCTTGTCAGATCGACGAAATTATTATTCTTGTATATTTTTTTTATTTTTTTCTTTGTTAAAAAATCATCAATCAGAAGTTCGAAATTTTTTTCTGCTTCTGCAACAACGATTGAATCTGCATACGGAAGACACTCCTGATAATTACATGTTGCATGAGTGCCCCCCAAAATAACTGGGATATTTCTGCTTCTGAAATAATTACTGATATCAATTACCCTTGGGAAAGTACTTGAAAATACTGTTGTGATCCCTACCATGTCGAAATCTTCTTTGAAAGGTATATCTTCAATAAATTCATCAACTATTTTTGTTTTTACCTGTGGATATTTTTTTACTAAGGAAGCGAGAATAAGAAGATTCAGGGGTGGGAATGAACCTAACTTAAATTTAATCAGGTTCCCTTTTTCATCATATTTTGATGGATTAATAAGCAATAATTTCATAATATTCTCTACACTATAGGTAAATAAATTTTAAATACTGTTCCATTATTTAAATTGCTTGAAAATTGTATATCACCATTATATTTTTTTATTATTTTCCTGCAAAATGTTAAGCCGAGGCCAAGGTTTTTTGCGCTTGTTGAAAAGAAAGGATTAAAAATTTCGTGCCTGTGTTTTACGGGAATACCCGGGCCGTTATCCTGTATGCTAATAACAATATTCTTTATTTTTTTATATCTATTTGTATTAACGCGGATATCAATTTTTTTATTTTTATTTTGATCATGGGTCTTTAAAACATTAAATGAATTGTTTACTATATTATTTATTAACATTAATATATCTTGTCTGTTGAATTTTTTTTTAAGGTTATTATTAATGGTTAAATTAATGGCAATATCGTACTGTTTTAAATAAGATTTCCTGTTGTCAACATATTCTTGTATTATTGATTTTATGCTTTGGATGTCATATGCTGTTTCATGGTAATTATTCAGGATCGATTTGCTGATATTTAAACTCTCCTGAATGATACTGCTGGTACTATTAATTGTATAGGTGATATCTTTGTAATTATTATTAATGATTTCTATTCTATTAAGTATATTGGCAAAACGGTTTTTATTGATTTTATTTTTTGACAAACGAACAAGTTGAATTAATATACTCTGGTTTTCATCCAATATGTTTTCCCTTTTTAGATTATTATACAAAATATTTATGGAGCTGGTACTGCTTTTTATTTCATGTGCGATTATGCCGGCAAAATTTTCCTTTATGTAGTCTCTTTCCTCAGAAAGATATACTTTATTTTTATTCAGCTTTTTTTTATATATTTTTTCCAGTTCCTTAATTTTACTATTGATCACTCTTTGTAGTTCAATATTCTTTTGGCTCAATAAATTATTTAATGCAATATTTTCTTGAGTCTTTAATCTTAATTCTTTATATTTTTTTTCTAACAAATTATATTTTTCTTTTACAATTTTTTTTGTTTCAATTATTGTTTTTAACTTAACGAAAGTAGAATAATATAATCTCTTAAAAAATGATTTTTGCGGTTCCCATTCAATTTCCCATGTACAGCGCTGGTCACCTTTTCTTACACATTTGGTTTCAAGAGCTGTTGTTTTTAAATTCCATATTTCAGGAATTGATATAAATATACCTCTGTTCCATTCACATATATCTTTAGATGGTATAACAGGCCCTTTACTTAAAGTTATTTCTACTTTATTTTTGTTTATAATTTTTGATGATGCAGATTGAACCCGGTCCCAGAATTCCAGCATTTTGGGAACCATTTTAAAAGTCAATAATGGATTACTGAATAATTTATATAGAAGATTAATAATACCAACAGTATTCTCTTTGGTCGATGCTTGTCCAATATTATACCCGATATTATTATCTTTTAATAATAGCTTTGCATTTCTGAACAGATCAATAATTGTCTTGCAGTCCATCCAGTTGTTCTCATCAGTTAAAAATTCTTCTGAAAAATTTATTCCTTTCAGCAGTTTGTGGATATCCCCATTGTGATGTTTTACATACTGGATAATAGCATTTGCACTTCTGCAGTTTATCTCTTTATTGGTCACTAGAGATGATTCCTGTTTGAATTCGTTTTTAAGATTTTTAATTTTTGATTTTTCCACTTCAAGGAACATTGGAATTACATACTTTTGAAACTCATTTATATATGTCGGAATAGAAGTGATTTTAAAGCCAAGTTTGATATAGAACTGTATATTAAGAGGAAGCTGGAACCCTTTCTTTTCCAGAATTTGTAAAGATTTATAATTCAGCTTCAGGTTCCTGTCTGATTGTTTAATAATGTTATTATCATAAAGTACGAACCGTGGTGTATCATTATTTTCATTGGTATTTAAGGGCAGGGTCGTTAGATCCGGGTGTATTAAGTTTTTTATTTCCGCAATCCGGTAAATAATTCTCACACTCCTGCTGTCATCTGTTCCTGTGTTTGCAATGGTGCATAAGTATTTAATATTCATTTTTTTGATATATTTAAATATAAAGATCAGGAAGTTCGTCAATATATTATTGTCGTTCAACTGATTGGAAACGATTAATTGAGAAAACTCAACCGGATGAAGGTTGTTCTTTTTTAATAAAGAAAGATTAAAGTGATTTTCAATGGGTAAGCTGGATTTTGGATTTGTTCTTGCCCCTTTGATCAGGCGAACATAAGCGTAGACCTTATCACTTTCAACAGCGATGAAATGGACTATCCTGCCTTCTGATTTATTCTTCTCTTTTGATTTTATCTTACTTACAGAGGTGATATCTGGAAAAAAGTGTTTATAAAATATATCAATATGGTTAAAGTCTTCTTTTGAATCAGCAATTCGGTATTCCAAAATTATTGCTCCTTGAGGGGTAGCCGAATAATAAATGTAGTACCATGATTCTTTTTTGATTCCACATCAATAGTCCCCCTGTGCTGGAGAACCATTTGGTTGACAATATACATTCCCAGACCAAGCCCGTTAGAATTTCGATTTGAAAAGAAAGGCTCAAATATATTCTTTTTTACATTCTCATCCATACCCGGGCCGTTATCAGTAATTGAGATCTCTGCAAAATGCTTCAGTTTTTTCGTACTGATGATGATCTCTCCGCTTTTTTTCATAGCGGTTCCTGCGTTGTTCATAATATTCTGAAGTATGCGATGAAACTTTTCTTTATCAATGAGGCATGTTATGTTCAGCTTGAGATTTGATTTTATTGTGATTCTGTTTTTTAGAAATTCTGATTTTATCTTATTTATATAAATTTTGATAATACTATCAAGATTGCCCTTTATCAGATTGATCTTGCTGGACCCTTTCTTTACAAATTCACTCAGTTCATCCATCATATTGGATATTCGAATGACCTCTTGAGAGATTTCACTAAAATATTCCGGATTATCAAAATCATTATCCATTTCCATCAATTGAATATAACCTTTTATAACATGGATTGGATTTCTCATGTCATGGATGATCATGGTCACTGTCCTGCCGATCGCTAAAAGTTCTTTATTTTTAATTTTTTCATCGGTCATAAGAATATTATTCAAGGATATTGATATGTGGTTGGTCAGGGTCTTAAGGACATAGGAATGAATATCTTCGGTATTTCTTTCGGATTTGCTGTTAATTAGCAAAATGACACCATGCAGATTATTTTTTATAATGATTGGAAGAAAAGAGAGGTTTGTAATAAAAGAATAAAATTTTTTAAACGGTTTTATGTTTTTTTCAGGATATATTCTGATTATATCATCCAGTGTGAGAATTTTACGGCTTTTTTCAATTTCTGGAAGAATAATTTCAGCCAGTTCCATTATTATCATCAGGGTCTTGTTATTTTTAGACAGGTTGCACTTGATCATCTTCCAGAGATAATTATTAAAAGAAAAGAAAAAAATATATTTGCAATGGAATATAGATCTTATTTGAGATATGATCTCATTATACAATTTTTTCTGATTATCAATTGAATTGATATTCTGTGAAGATTTATGAAGCTGTTTCAGATCAAAAACAGCTTCTTTTAATTTTTCATTCAGGCGGTCTTTATCTTTAATTAAATTATAATACTCGATGGCACTGGTGATGCTTTCATATAAAATAGCAGGATCAGTGCCTTTGATGATATATCCAAAAGGATGCAGTTCCTGCAACAGGTCCAGAGGCTTATACTCTCCGGGGTAAGCAGTATTAAAAATGATGGGTATAGCCTGATTGATCTTTTTCAGTTCTTTATAGATTTCTATCCCGTCTTTTTTATCCATCTTTATATCCAGGAGGATGGCAGATATTTTATCTTTATGTTTTTTATAAATATTAACAGCTTCAATTCCGGAATAGCAGGAAAAGACCTGATATTTATCTTTAAAGATAAACTCCAGAGATTTTACAACACTCTCATCATCATCCACTATCATAATAGACTCATTGAGAATGGATGATCCATCTTCAAGTTCCATCATTAATTTTTTCTTTTCTATTCTTAAAAGTTTGTCTAATTTATTCTCTGCCATTATTTTTCTCCTGAAGGTAAAGAAATAAAAAATGAAGTACCGTGTTTCTCGCGGCTTCTAACATCAATGGATCCGTCATACAGTTCTACAATTCGTTTACAGAGGCTTAAACCAATTCCTGTGCCATTTCTTTTATTGCTGGTATAGAATGGGTCAAATATTTTATTAATATTTTTACCGGGTATGCCTGTTCCATTATCCGAGATCTCAAGATAGAAAGAAAAGTGATCCGGGCTCGAGGTTCTGATCGAGATCTTTTTTTTTATATTGTTTTCTTTTTTAAGGACCAAAGCTTGAACAGCATTAGAGAGCAAGTTTTGGATTAAGCTTTCGAATTGCTGTAAATTAATATTGATATGCATCTTAGACTGTAAATCTTTTTTTAGTATAATAGAGGACTTTTTAAAAATTATTTTATTACTTTCAAGAATTCTTTGTATCACATTATCTGCTTCAATACAAGAAGAAGCTTTTTCCAGTTTGGAATAATCTAAAAACTGGTTAATGATTCTCATGTTTTTTTCAAGCGTTTGGACAGAGATCTGGAAGATGTCATTTATGCTTTTTTGTGATTCATTTATCCTTTCGATCATTGGAATTGCTTTTAAAAATTGGTTTTCAGGAATAGACTCTTTTAAAACATTAAATATTATAAGTAATGATTCTTTATTCTGTTTAAGGATCTTTTTTTTATAAATGTTATTAATAAGAAGAATGACAGGCCCATACAAATTCTTCAAACGATGGGCAAAACCTCCGGCTATTTCTTTTTCAATAGACTGGATCTCTGTCTGAAAACTGTCCCTTTCTTTTGTAGCCCGTTGCTGATAGATAGTTTTTAATTCTTCTTCTTTCTGTTCAAGCTCTAATTTCAAGTTTTTATTCATTTCTTTCAGTTGATTATATATTTTTTTATTCTCTTCATCCTTTTCTTTCAGTTCTGTATACTGTTTTTCCAGCAGAAGACTGCTCTTTTCCAGTTCATGAATAGATAATTGCGAAAAAAATGGTATATTTTTAAAAAAATGTTTCATTAAAAGCTGAAGATACCTCCTGTTTTTCCTATCATGGTTAGAAAATACGGTACACCTATTTGGACGAATTTTTCTGCTTCCTTCTTATTCAGAGATTTGAAATGCCTGTTACATAAGTAATCTACTTTATCAAGGGGAACATATCCGATCCCGTCTTTCTTTAAATAGATCAGGTTTTTTTCCTTCTCTTTAATTTGATAATACCATTTCTCCTTCTCGACCTGATCATGATTTTTTTTAATCTTACATCGCCGGCATTCATAAGGATTTCTGGAATTTTGCAGGCCTGTTTCATCAACCAGATAGTTTATATCAATTTTTTTTTGCATAAGTTTACATCCTGATAGATTCTTAAAAAAAGATCCTATAGATGAATACTAGATATCACATCGTTAGTGCGTCAGGTTACCGGTTCAAGTTTTTTTTCCACATTGGAAAATTTAATACGGCTACTTTCCCTTTTGAAAAATGTTTTAAAAGGTTCATGAATATGATTGAATTCAAGTATCATGGGAATTGTGTACATTTTAAATTCCGGGAAAATCACAGGTGGTCCGGTAAATTTAGCCCCTATACGAGAAAAATAATCAAGAGTAGGTGGAAGTTTGATCCCTCTGGATTCGAAATCATTTAAGGTAAGCTGTTCTGAATCTCTTTTTATTAATAAATCTTTTTTATGGTGCTTATTAAATAAGATAGAGTGTGAGAAATGCTTGGTCCCTGATTCAGATAATGGATTAGTATGAATAAATGAATGCATAAGACCTTTCAGCTTTAATAGTTCATAAATAAGCTGGGCATCTTCATGATTATCGGTTTCTGTTCCGGCACAGGAACAGAAAGCCGGAGTGTTATGCATAAGACAATAATTAATACAGATCTTCCAGAGGTCAAGAATAATAATAGATGACCTTTCTCCCCTGATGACAGAAGAACGGGAGATTTCATAAGGCACTAATCCGTTTTCCCTGTATTCGGAAAGATCGTACAGGTCTTCCATGGAAAGTCCGAAGATCTTGTTCTCCTCCAATAACATGTTGTTATATCCGATCAAACGTGCTGTTCCAACACCCCTTCCGTTGATCATAGCGATAAAATGGATTGTAGTATCAAGTTCATCATATTTGTCTTGTTCCATTTTATCCGGATACTTCTCCTTTGAATCAAATTGAAGTTCCTCAATGAATACCTTATATCTAACATGTAAACATTGATTTAATTCTTCTTCATTTTGTACTTGTTTTATTTCCAGATTCATTTTTTTTACTCCTCCCTAAAATTTTTTGTATTTTCATATAAAGAATATGAAGATAGTCGCCTTTGTAGAAGTAATCATCTATTCCGGAAAGCAGTGCTTTATCCTGAACTGTCCGGACACTGGATATGGCAATGATCTTTGTTTTATCCAGGATGTGGTTTTTTCTAATTATATCATTAACTTTAAATCCATCCAGCCTGGAAAGAAAAATATCCAACAAGAGTAGATCGGGTTTAATGAGCGATATTTGAGATAAAGCATCCAGTTCATTTGAAAATGTGTATAGTTTAAATTTATTAAATTTTTTAAAGTAGCTTTTATATAATTGAAGTATTTTTTCATCATCATCTACCAGGAAGACGCTATAATTTGTAGTTGATAGTTTTTTCTTATGCTGAGCTGATCCTATTTCTGAATTCATTTTTATCACCTTTCCCGATTAATCTTTTCATCTTCCTTTCAAGTGTACTCAGATCCTCCCCCTTAAAATAAAAATCATCAATTCCTGCCAGCATCACTTTTTCCTGAATAGTTTTTACATTTGATATAGCAATGATTTTTATATTCTTTAATATGTTATTCTCTTTGATCTTTTTTGCAAATTCAAATCCATCCATTTTCGGGAGAAAGATATCCAGTAAGATCAATTGAGGATTAAGATCAACTATTTTTAATAATGCATCAAATCCGTTTGAAAAAGTGAAAAGTGAATAATTTTCAAATTTGGTAAAAAAACGTTTATATAGTTTTAATATTTTTTCGTCATCATCTATAAGTATAATATTATATTTATTTGAGACAAGGTCTTCGGAAATGGGAAAGTTGTATTTTTTCATCAGTTTGATCAGCTCATACTTCGGGATCCTGAAATGGCCGCCAGGGGTTCTTATTACTTTTATTTTTTTATTTTTAATCCAGTTACGAAGAGTGTTGATATGAACGTGCAGATATCTGGCTGCATTGGATATCGTTATTATGTCATTTTTCATGAAATTGTACGTTTTGTAACGTTTTGTATATAATATATTAATATTTATATGATGTCAAGTTTTTTATTAATTAATTTAGATATTCTTATTCAGCATTTCTTTTTGCTCTTCTCAATTTGGAAATGAACTTAATGTAATGCTTCCATTTCAGGCTGATGAATGAAGCTTTCATTATATATGAAAAAGATAATAGGACAGGTCATTATTTTAAAGGGTCTTGTTTCTGTAAATAAAAAAGGCAGCCTGCGATGAGACTGCCTTTTTCAATTGAATTAGAGTTTATTCTACTTTGATCTCTTTTGGTTTGACTTTTTTGCCTTTTGGGATAAAGACTTCCAGAACACCGTTCTTATAGTTTGCCGTGATCTTATACGCTGCCACTTCCTGAGGGAGAGACAGCATTTTCTGAAAAGATCCGTAAACCCGTTCTGTTCTGTGATAATGGGCGTCCTTCTCCTCTTCGGTCTCCTGCTTCTTTTCACCTTCAATTGTAAGGATATCGTTCGATACGGATATCTTTATGCTTTCCTTAGGTATTCCGGGCATTTCCGTCCTGACCTTATAACCGTCTTTTACTTCAACGATATCCGAAACAGGTTCCCAGAAACTTAAGTCTTTACTTCCGCCTTTTCTTTTTGAAAAGGCGCTGTCATTAAAGACTTTGTTGATCTCGGACCGAATATCCTCTAATTCATTAAAGGGGTTCCAACTTATGATACTCATCACAAACACCTCCTCTTTAAATTTCCTGTTGTTTATATAATCCTGAAATTCATATTTGTCAAGGGTTAGTGCGATGGGGGATTAAGGGGGAGGAATAGGATTCCCCCCTTTTTTCTGATTTATGCTGTATTAGTTATAATATTTCAAATTGAAACATATTAATGACTTGACTTTTATTTGAAATTTCATAATATTTTTCTGCACATTAAAAATAAAGGGAAATAATACATGAGTGATAAACAAGAGTACAATATTCATGAAGCTGAAGAGAAATGGTATGCTTTCTGGCAGGAAAAGGGCTATTTTAATGCATCAGTAAAGAAAGATAAGAAACCATACACCATCGTGATCCCTCCTCCCAATGTAACCGGAGTCCTTCATATGGGACACGGGTTGAACAATACACTCCAGGATATCCTGATCCGTTTCAAAAGGATGTCAGGATTTGAGGCCTGCTGGGTCCCCGGAACAGACCATGCCGGGATCGCCACGCAGAACGTGGTGGAAAAGAGCCTTTTAAAAGAGAAGAAACAGACCCGTGACCAGGTCGGCCGGGAAGAGTTTTTAAAGAAGGTCTGGGCATGGAAAGAGGAGAACGGGAACACCATTATAGAACAGCTCAAGAAGATCGGCAGTTCCTGCGACTGGTCCCGGACCCGGTTCACCATGGATGAAGGGCTCTCAAAAGCAGTCAGGGAAGTCTTTGTCCGTTTGTATGATAAGGGACTTATTTACAGGGGGAACTATATCGTGAACTGGTGCCCCCGGTGCACCACTGCCCTGGCAGATGATGAAGTGGAGCATACGGAACATCAGCACAAGCTGTTCTATCTGAAGTATCCGATGAAAGATTCCAAAGAATTTGTGATCGTTGCGACCACCCGTCCGGAGACCATGCTGGGTGATACCGGCGTGGCAGTCAATCCGGGTGATAAGAGATATAAAAAACTGGCCGGAAAGAAGGTGATCCTTCCCCTGGCTGGCCGGGAGATACCGGTTATTCAGGATAAGATCGTTGATAAAGAGTTCGGGACCGGGGTCGTGAAGGTGACTCCCTCGCATGATCCCAATGACTTTGAGATGGGCAAGACCCATAAACTTGAATTTATAAATATAATGGATGAGAAAGGGGTCATGAACGATAATGTCCCTGAAAAATACAGAGGAATGGACAGGTTTGAGTGCCGCAAGAGGGTGCTTGAAGACCTTGAAGAGCTGGGACTTGTAGAGAAGATAGAGGATTATACCCATTCCGTAGGACACTGCTACCGTTGTGATACCGTGATCGAGCCGTACCAGTCCACCCAGTGGTTCGTGAAGATGAAGCCCCTTGCCGAGCCCGCCATTAAAGCAGTTGAGAAGGGAGATATCACTTTCCTTCCAGCCAGATGGAAGAAGGTCTATCTGAACTGGATGAATAATATCAGGGACTGGTGTATCTCCCGTCAGATATGGTGGGGGCATCGGATCCCGGTCTGGTACTGCGAAGACTGTCAGGAAATGATCGTTAAAAGGGAGAATCCAAAGAATTGTCCTAAATGCAAAAGCAGTACATTAAAACAGGACCCTGATGTCCTGGATACATGGTTCTCTTCGTGGCTCTGGCCTTTCTCTACTCTGGGATGGCCTGAAGAAGTTCCTGACCTGGATTATTTTTATCCGACCAATGTGCTGGTGACTGATCCCGGTATTATTTTTTTCTGGGTAGCCAGGATGATCATAGCCGGAATGGAGTTCATGGGGAAGATACCTTTTTCCGATGTTCATATACACGGTGTCGTGCTTGATTCGAGCGGACGGAAGATGAGCAAATCCCTTGGCAACGGCATTGACCCCCTGGACGTGGTAAAGCAGTACGGCGCGGATTCACTCCGTTATACCATGATCGCGATCACCCCTTCGGGCCAGAACCTGCTCCTCTCCATGGATAAGTTCACGATCGGGAAATTTTTTGTGAACAAGATCTATAATGCCTCCCGGTATATCCTGATGAATTATGAGAAGCAGGCCATCACGGAAGATATCTCTTCCCTGGAACTGGAGCTGGCAGACAAATGGATCCTCTCAAAACTGAACAGTACCATTTACAAAATAAATGATTCCCTGAAGAAGTACAGGTTTCAGGAGTATGCATTGACCTATAATGATTTCTTCTGGCACCAGTTCTGCGACTGGTATGTGGAGATGTCCAAGGTCGGGCTCTATAAGTCTGATGATAAGATCAAGAACAAGACACTCTCTGTTCTGTTTTATGTGTTAAGGCAGGCTTTGAAGCTCTTCCATCCTGTCATGCCTTTTATTACCGAAGAGATCTTTCAGGAGCTTCCCAATAAAGATGCAGAAAGCATCATGATCTCTGCCTGGCCTGAAGCAGATAAGAAGCTGATCGACACTTCGATTGAAGACGATATTGAGGTATTCAAACGCCTCGTGACAGCGATCAGGAATATCCGTTCTTTGATGAATATTCCGCCTGTTGCCATGATAGATGTCATTCTCTCCACAAAGGATAAGAGAAAGAGAGAACTTATCAAACAGTCGGAAAAGTATATCCAGTTCCTTGCTAAAGTTGAAAAAATTGAACTGAAGGATGGCCCGGTAAAGATCGAGGAAGCCGGTGTGAATGTGACAGATAATATCGAGATCTTTGTTCCGTTAAAAGGTCTTATTGAAGTGGATAAAGAGAAAGCCCGTCTTGATAAGATGATAGGGGGATTGAAACAGGAACTGCAGAATATAGATAAGAAATTGAAGAATAAGAACTTTGTGGAAAAAGCAAAAAAAGAAGCAGTTGATAAAGTGCATGAACGCAAAGCAAAAATAATGGATGACCTGAAACTGCTTGAGAAGAATATGGCAGGCCTTGGCTCTTAAAAAAATTGTCCTCCCCGAGAAAATGTAGGGGCTCGATTTATCGAGCCCGTTAAATAGCTGCAGGCTTTACGAAAGTGGTAGTCGCAGGCTTTAGCCTGCGTTTTATTATTTTATTTCACTTAATATAATCGTAGGGTACTCGCAAGCTTCACCCTTCGGGTACAAGTAGCTTGCGTTTTTATTTTACTTCTTTAATTTTTTATAAACTGATTCAAATGATTCCGATATCACCTTACTTCCCCCGATCACAGGCATAAAATTATTATCTCCTGCCCATCGGGGAACAATATGCAGGTGAAGATGATCTGCAATACCGGCTCCTGCGATCTGTCCCATGTTAATCCCTATATTAAATCCATCTGTCCGCATTACTTTTTTCATCTTTGCTGTATACTCTTTGGCTGTCTCCATCATCTCAGCCAGGGTCTCTTTATCCAGTTTTGTAAGGTCATCTGTATGCTTATAAGGAACGATCATTAAGTGCCCATTGTTATACGGATACCTGTTGAGGATAACAAAGCACTTCTTCTTCCGCTCCAGTATCAGGTTCTTTTTATCGTTTTTCTGTTTCACCAGCTTGCAGAAGAGGCATCCTTTGATCTTCTCCCCCAGGATATACCCGATCCTCCACGGCGCATACAGTACTTTCCATTTCTTCATTCACGACCATCCTTAATTTAGATTTCTTTTTTAATATATTTAATCGCCTGTCAAAGTCAACTTTTTTTAATGCTTATTAAAAGGATATAAAAATGGTAGTCGCAGGCTTTAGCCTGCGTTTTTAATATAAAGTAAATGTAGGCACGAATTTATTTGTGCCTTTTTATGAGGTCACAAATTGTGACCACCTTAAATGTAGCAAGGGGCTTTAGCCCCGTTCTTTATTTTTGTCATCCGGAAACCTTCAAACCTGATTACTGGGTATAATTTTATAACTTCTGAGTCTGCAAACGTGTGGTGGAGTGGGCACCGGAGGCTAAAATCAAATCCATAATATTTCCACGAATTGTGATAGAAGTTGATATTTGCAATATAATGCCTTTTTTATTTAGTATGTTTTTATTAATGTTTTTAAATTATTTTCCAGTCGTTCTTTTAATTTTGTAAAACTTTCTTTTTCATTAATTTGTCTTAATATTTCCTGTCTATATTTTTCTTCAATATTTGTAAGTTTTTGAGATAGTAACTTTAATTTTTTATGACCAAGAAGCCCGGCTTTTTCTAAAGATAATACTTTATTATTTTTTATCACAAAATCTGCTATTTTTACATAATCATATGCCGTACGCCAATCAATCTTAATTTCATTATCACAATATTCTTTAAAATTATTATATTTATAGTCATAAAATCCATTATCTTTAATTTGCTTTAATATGATAGAAAATTCGAAAAAGGAACGAGCAATATCATTTTTCGCATTTATAGCTTTATTTGTCCACCTTATATAGTTTACTTTATCTAGTGTATTATTAATATCTTTTTTCATAATATCTCCTTTTCG
>Ga0180007_10002869_pt1 | contig 19974 bp, 13 predicted proteins | sample MM_PC_MetaG_FD_121122 | JGI IMG/M metagenome (GOLD analysis project Ga0180007, IMG submission 121122) | Groundwater microbial communities from the Aspo Hard Rock Laboratory (HRL) deep subsurface site, Sweden - MM_PC_MetaG | ecosystem: Environmental > Aquatic > Deep subsurface > Groundwater... | reverse complement strand
GGATCGCGTCCTGTAAATTCCTATCGACCAGTTCATTCGGGGCATTACCGCTGTCCCTGCTTAGAGCTTCACCCGGTGATAGCAGACTCTATCTCGGCGCCCTGCCGATCTGATATCTATTCTCAACGACGGGAATGGCGAGATCTACGTTGGCTGGCCTACGATCACAGTTCTCGGAAATGAGCCTGTGTACCGAATCCGCAAGTTGTGGGAACGGGCGTCCTCCAGGACTGCGAACTAGTTGGTAGCTATGTCGAAGCGAGAGGGACGGTCACAGCGACCGGGACCAATGAGCAGGGCTTTGAATACTACACTCTTAATGATGGCTCCGGACCAGTAATGATCTACATCGATCCAGATACGGGTGCTAGCATGGCAAGTGTGGATATCGGCGAGCAACGCTGGGTCCGGAGTCCGGCCATGCTTTTCTCCGGCGAGATTCGCTTGTCACCTATCAGCCAAGAACACCATGCTGACAATGTCGCTACAGGTGTGGGCGATGTGGACACGCCTCTCGCTTTCCGTATCCATGGGGCGATTCCGAACCCCTTTAATCCCATGACGACGATTCGGTTCGAGTTGGCCCACTCGACAGGAGTCGATCTTGATGTCTACAATCTGTCCGGGCGGTTGATTCGAAGGCTCGTGGCTCATGAGCGGATGGACGGAGGCGTACAGGACCGTGTCTGGAACGGCACAGACAAAAATGGTTTAGTCGTGCCGATCGGCGTATACATCTGTCGAATGATGGCTGGTGGGCACCAGGCTGCCCGTCCTTTCATTGATTTCTTCTACCCTCTGATGATTTCATCCGAGCTTCCTGATCAGTGTCTAGAACATCCACCTGATCCCCAACAATCCCATGGTCCCGGCCTCGAGCTGGAGTCCCGTCGGGTCATGGGCCACCGGGATGCTCACCAGCCCTTCGATGATCAGGGAATCGATGGTGTACTTCAGCCCTGGTGCGATCCGTAACGTTGTCTCGCCGCTGTTCGGCAGATCGGTGCCGCCGCTGGTGTTCGCGCCGACGTCGCGCCAGATCAGTTCGAGTACCGGCGCCAGTGTGGTGCGCCCTGATCCGCCGAGGGGAATCTGTCGGGACAGGGCCAGATCCAAGCCCAACTCGTCGCCCGGTTCGGCGCTGTCGTGCGTGACTCCGGCGATACCCCGCGCGTCATAGCCTACGTTGAAGTCCAGCGCCCATGGACCTGCACGCCCGGATGCATACAGTCCCGCATAGAGATCCCAGGACTCACTCGAGATGTCGACGGCTCCGGTGGGCGGTTCAATCCCCATAATCGGAGCGATGCCAAGTGTATAGGTCCGCGTGTTGACGCGCAGCACCTTGTACTTGGCGAAGAAGTAAAGATCGTTCAGACCGGAGGTGGTGGTTTCCATGCCGTTCATGGTCATGGTGCGGGATTCGTAGATCTGTCGCGCACCGATGATCAGCTTGGGGCTCGTGGCGTGCACGACGACCAGGGGCACCATCAGTCGGTCCATGCTCCTGTCACCCAGGCCCACGGGCGCATCGCGAGACATGACGCGCATCTGGGTCCGCAGGATCCAGCGCCCCTCGGCCGGTGTCAGGCCGGTGTCGAGGCTGATGCCGGCGAGGCCGGCGTTCGTTGTGCAGAGCAGGCAGAGCAGGCAGACGCGGAGGTTCGTGCTGAGTCGTCTCATTTCAGGCGTTCTCCGGAGGAGAAGTTGGCGCGGGCGATGGCCTCGCGGATTGCGTCGTCGGACAGTTCAGCGCCTTCGGCGACCGTCACCGTAAGGCGTTTCTCCTGCCAGGATGCCTGCGCGGCGACGACTCCGTCGACAGCCTTGACCAACTTTTCCAAGCCACCATGACAACCCGGGCAGTCCATGCCGAAGACTTCGTAGACGCGGATTTCGCCTGAGGACACGATGTTCGATTTGGGCGTCGGAGCACAGCTGACCATGAGCATGGCCAAGGACATGGCAATGAAAACGGCGATCAGAACACGGCTTGGGGTGGCTTTCAAAACTGGTCTCCTTGGGGGCAGGTGGATGGATATGGTGTCGAGTGGTTCACCTGGAGAAAAAGGCGCTTCGCCGACTCGAGACTAGGGGAGAGAACGATCTAAGAATGGGCATGATAACAGATAGAAACTGTCCGGTGTTTGTCTTTTCTTGTGACTCGATGGATCTCCTTCGAAATGTCGCCGAGTGAAGCACGATGCTCAGTTGTGCCCAAGGAACATGTGCCGGTGTCACCAACGAGGAGCCCCTTTACCTGGGCACCGGTCCGGAGTACGCTCGGCGCCACACCGATGCCCCCCGCCTGCCGGTCGGGATCAGGGGATCGGCTCGCGGGCGGCAGTGGAGGTCGGCATGGCGGAACGGAACAAGGCGACGGTGGAACGGGAAGAAGCCCTGCTGATGTCCTACCAGGACAGCGTCGACCGGGTGCCGCTCCTGTGGATCCACGGCTATCCCCTGAGCAATCTGTTGTGGGAGTTCCAGGTCACGGACCTGGCGGATATCGCGCGGCAGATCACGCCGGACCTGCGCGGCCACGGCCGGACCGAATCGGCGCCGCCGCCCTACAGCATGGCGCTACTCGCCGATGACTGCGTGCGGCTGCTCGACCACCTGGGCTTCGAAGGCCCGGTCGTGATCGGCGGCCTGTCGATGGGCGGGTACGTGGCCCTCGAGATCTGCCGACGGTATCCGCAGCATGTGGCCGGCTTGATCCTGGCGGCCACGCGCGCGGGCGCGGATTCGGAGGCCGGCAAGGCCGGACGGGACCAAGCCGCCGAGCTTGTGAAAGATCAAGGTGTCGGGGCCATCGTCGAGGCGATGCTGCCCAAAATGCTGGCGCCTGAAACATACGCCGAGCAGCCGGATCTCGTGGAGTTCGTGCGGGACATGATGATGGAGACTTCAGTGGAAGGTGTCGTCGGCGCTCTGGCGGCCATGCGGGACAGGGTGGATTCGACGGGCGATCTTCCCTTGATCGATGTGCCGACGCTGGTCGTCCACGGCGCGGAGGACCAGTTGATTCCCGTATCCGAAGCGGAGATCCTGGCGACGTCTCTGCCCGACGCGGAGTTGGTGATCGTTCCCGGAGCCGGGCATCTGCTGAACCTGGAGCAGCCGGACGCCTTCAACGATGCGGTGCGCGTGTTCCTGGAGCGTTATTACGAGGACTAGTGTTTCCGGCGGACCGGGCGTCATCGGCGAAGTGATCCGACGATCGAAAGGGATATGACGCCAGGATCCGCAAGGTTGAAGCTGATCTCCGTCATGGGATTGAATGGGTTGGGGCGAGCCCGGACCGATGTGAGTTCAGGCAGGCCGGATCGGTTCGACCGTCACGGGCTCATTGGCGACGATCTCGCCGTTGGCGTGAATCCTCTGCGTGTAGATGCCGACGGTTTCCCCCTCGAGTCGCTGTTGGAGCCCCTCCTTCGATGTCCATCAGCCCAGGGGAGCTCACGATGCTGAAAGTGCAGACGCCCAAACGAAGGCGGTGGTACAATCTCGGATACTTGCTGAAGGACGAGGAACTGATCCTTCCTTCCGCGATCAGGGGACGTGTCTCGTATTTTATGCGAAAGTGTTTCGCTGGAGCTGGCAACGTACAATGACCAGGTCGGTCTTTATCAGCCACAGCCACAAGGATCACGTTGCCGCCGACGCCGTGCGTGTGCTGCTCGAGTCCGCCGGTGTGAAGTGCTGGATTTCAAGCAGGGATATCACGCCCGGTGCCAGCTGGGCGGACGCAATCATGGCCGGTCTCGACGAGTGCCGCTTCGTGGTGCTTGTGCTTTCCAAACGATCCCAGGAATCAAAGGATGTGATGCGAGAGCTGAATGCGGCGTCGACCCGCGGCATGCCCATCATCACGTTTCGGATCGATGATACGCCCGTTCAGGGCTCGTTCGAGTACTACACGGGTGCTCAGCAGTGGGTCGACGCCCACTCGCCCGTCAAGCGGAAGGATCTGAAAAAGCTCCTCGACGCGGTCCAACATCAGCTCGCCAAGAAGGAGCAGGTGTGGGCCTACGGATCTGAGGGTAAGGGAAGACCGTGGTCGCGGCGGCCTGTGATCCTGGCGGCCTTGGCTTTTGTCGCAGTCGTGACGGGTGCGGTCTTCTGGGATTCGATCTTTCCACTGCGAGGACGGGGGAGTTCGGATCCCATCAGGCATCCCGATACGACTCTTGTTGCGCGCGACAGCTCGGTGACCGTAGCAGGCGGCGCGACCGGAAATGTGGAGCAGGTTCTTCGTCACGAGCTACCCGCCGATGGCCTTGTCACATTTGTGTCGAATCCCTCGGGTGCGGCTCTCACCGTCAACGGAGAATCGTACGGCAGGACGCCTCGCCGCAACATGTCGATGAGTCCTGGCGCCTATTCGGTGGTGTTCGTCTTGGAAGGATTCGCATCACGGTCACGCCAGATCGTCGTGAGCCCTGGGGCGACTCTGCCGGTCGAAGTCGACATGGTACCGTTGACCTCCACGCTGACCGTGACTTCGACTCCGGATACAGCGCTCGTGCGGATCGGCCGCCTGTCCGACACCACGCCGTGCACATTTCCCGGCCTGAGTGGTGGCCGGCACGTGGTACGGATCTCGCGCGACGGCTATGCCACCAGAACAGACACGTTGACTCTCGTGACCGGTCAGGATGCGCGCCATAGTGTGAGACTCACGGCCGAGAGAGGGTGGATCGAGGTCAGTATCGTGCCTAAAGGGATGGTGTTTCTCAACGGCGAGCGTATGACCGGTGACACGAGCCGTCCATTCAGCGAGGAGCTGTCACCCGGCACCTACGAAGTCGAGGCTCGGCATGTGACCCATGGGGCCTGGCCGAAAACCGTGACCATTGTGGATGCTCGGGAGGAACGCCTTGTCTTCGATTTCACTGCGCAATACGACGTGACGGTGACCTCCTTGCCCGGCAATGCGGCAATCTATGTCGACGGTCAAGATACGGGGGAGGTCACCCCCGCTACGCTCAAGCTCCGACCGGGATTGCGCCGGATCGAGGTGTTTCGCGAACATTACCGCGGTGTTAATCCTATCGAGCTATTGATCGAAAACGCCGATATCCAGCCCGTGCACTTTGAGTTAATAAGAGCATCATAGTCCACTATAGAAACACAACTGTAATTATTTTCGACATAAGCCATAGCTAGATGCTAGGATGCCGTTTCCGGCACTCGCCCTTCATGCCGGATTCCATCTCACCCAGATGGCCGCAGCCAGGGATGGCTCGCGACAGATCAGGTCCTGCCGATCGCCTTTCGCACGGAGTCGAAGCGGTCGACGCTGCGTGTCCATCGTCATCATCAGTCAAATGCCAACAGGAACCGGCGTGCCGCCGATTCCAGATTCGTACGGAATGTTGGAGGTTTTCCATGTCCCCACGCTCACATGTCCAGGTCGGTCGGGCGATCTTGTTGCCCGTCCTCTTCGCCATGATCGCCGCACCGGTCGCGCCCGCCTTCGGGCAGGGATGCGCCAGCGTCCTCGACGACGCCAAGGAGCAGTACACCTATGGTCGCTTCGAAGAGGCGATCGCTCTGTTGAGCTCCTGTGTCGAGGATCAGAACGGTGATCCGACTGTACGTCAGGAAGCCTACCGGGTGATCGGCATGGCCTATGTGGCGATGAGCATGGAGATGGAGGCGAAGATCACGATTCAGAATCTGTTGGATCTCGTTCCTGGGTATGAGCCGGATCCGGAGAACGACCGGCCGGGGTATGTGGAGTTGGTGCGTGAGTTGAAGAGGGAGAGTGATCCGAATTATGTGGCGCTGGGGGAGGAAGCGGAGAAGGGCGGAGGGATGTTCAAGTGGATCGCTGGTGGAGTTGTGGCCGTGCTCGCCGTGGTGCTCCTGATTGGCGGCGACCCCCTCCCCGAAGACCCCAACCTGCCGGACCCTCCTGTCCTGCCGGGGAGGTAGCCACATGCGTTGCACAACCGAAACTACGGGTTCTTCAAGGGAACGAGGATCGATCATGAAGAGGATGCTGATCATCATCGCGGTCCTGATCACTGCCGGGGCGGCTTCCGGCATCGATATCGACGGCGGGGTCATTCCCTTCGGATCGACCTGGGAAGTGACGACCGAGCCGTATCACGTCAAGGGCGACCTGGACATCCAGGGCCTGACGATCAGCGCCGGCGTCGAAGTGCTCTTCGACGGCAACTTCCGCTTCGACGTCAATGGCGTGCTGACCGCCGTGGGCACGGCCGCCGACTCGATCAGCTTCGCGGCCGATCCCGCCAATGTCGACGGGTGGAGCGGCATCAACTTCCATCAGTACTATCCGGTGTCGGAGATCGGATTCTGCGTCATCGAGGATGCCATTTCGAGCGGCGTCCGGGTCAACGACTGCCATCCGATCATCCACGACTGCCTGATCATGAACAACACGTCGGACTACGGCGGCGGGATCAGGATCGTTCTGGATGCACCTTCGTATTCCGGCACCGTCCGGATCGAGGACTGTGTGGTTAGGGATAACTATGCGAGCTACGGCGGCGGGGGGATCCATTCAAAACAGGAGAGGGGCTCTCTGGAGTTAATTGGCTGTGACCTGATCGACAACCAGGTCAGTACTTCAGGCGCTCAGGTCAGTGGCTATGCCGGAGGCCTTTTCGCCGACGCCTACGAGGGCATGTCGACACTCGTCGATAGGTGCACGTTCGTCGATAACCAGGTATTCGCACGCAGAAACAGCAGTGGCGGCTCATGCTCGGCCAGAGGTGGTGGCATTTTCTTCTCGGGGGTCGGTTCGGCCATACTCTCGGCCTCAGTGCTCGAACACAACAGGGTCTATGCTTCGCGGTACTGGTCGAGTTCCTACGCCTATGCTTACGGAGGAGGACTGCTCCACCGCGACGGTACCCTGACGACCTCCAACTGCATCATCAGGGACAACTACCACACAACGGTCCACCACGCTGGCGGCATCGGCGCCTACGTGGAGTCCGGCACGGCTTCGTTCGTCAACTGTTCCGTCCTTCGCAACACGTCCAGCGGCCTCAACGGGGCCGGAGGCACGGTGACTGCCCGCAATTCGATCTTCTTCTATAACACAGGCGACGAGATCGAGGGGACGGTCACCCTCGAATATTGCGACGTGGAGGACGTCTTCTACCCGGGCACCGGGAACGTTTCGTCCGTTCCCGTCCTGGACGAGAACGACCACATCCAGTACCCGTCGATCTGCATCAACACCGGCGACCCCGATCCCGTGTACGACGATATCTGCTTCCCGCCGTCGGTGTCGCCCCTGCCCGGCGATCCCTGGGAACCGATGTACCGCAACGACATGGGTTACGGCGGCGGACCCGGGGCCTGCTCCCTCGTGGACGATCCCGCCCCGCCGACCGACCTCGCTGCGACCTCGGAGGCCGATCGGGTCGTCCTCGACTGGACCTTCAGCGACGACTCTGGCGTCGATCGCTACAGGATCTATCGCGGAACCGTCAGCGGCGAGGAGTCACCCGCGGTGCTGGACAGCGTCGCGGCCGACGTCGTCACCTATGCGGACGACTTGGTGGACGTCGGCACTCAGTACTACTACCGCTTGTCTTCGGTCACGGCGAACGATTTCGAGAGCGGTCTGACCGCCGAGGTCTGCGCGACGCCCGGCGACGCAACCGCCCCTGCGGCTGCGGCCACGCCCACGACCGATCCCGGTGATCGATCCATCACCCTCGAGTGGGCGACGGGCGACGATGAATGCGATGTGGTCGCCTACGTGATCGGGCGCGCCCGAGACGGCCTGGAGATGGCGACGATCGATACGATCCCCGCCCTGGGCCATCTTTCCCACTCCTATCGGGACTCGGTCGAGAACTACGTGGAGTACTGCTACACCGTGAGGGCTCTCGACAATGCGGGCCTGCTCGGCGCTCCTTCGGTCGAGGCCTGCGACACGGCCGAAGGCCCTCGAGCCGACCTGCGCCTCACCAAGACGGTGGACATCTCCGAGCCCGACCTTGGCGCTCAGGTCACCTTCACCCTGACAGTGACCAACGACGGGCCCGATGCGACCGTGAACGCCCTGGCCAGCGACCTGCTGCCGGCGGGCTTGGAGTTCGTCTCCGCCTCCCTGGGCACCTACGATGCCCTGTCTGGGGATTGGGACATCAACGTCCTGGGTCTCGACGAGACCGTCACCCTGGATATTGTCGCGACGGTCACAACGGCCGGCGAGACGATCACCAACACGGCGAGCGTCGCGGATATCGAGACCACGGATACGGACATGATGAACAACACAGACGAGGTCGCCCTGGTGGGCAGCGCCTGCGACCTGGAGCTGGTCAAGACGGTGGACGATGACGATCCCAGCGTGGGCGATGAGATTGTCTTCCACGTAGTTGTCACCAACCACGGCCCAGATACGGCCACGGGTGTCGAGGTGGTCGACGAGCTGCAGCCCGGTCTCCACTATCTGCGGGTGGAGAAGACACCGGGCACCAGCTTCATCGGTGACCTCTGGGACATCGGCACGATGGTGGTGGGCCAGGTGGATAGCCTGAGGATTTTCGCCCGCGTGGACGAGCCGGGCAGCGTATGCAACAGCGCATCGGTCGCGGCGGTCAGCCCGCCGGATCTCGATTCCGAGAACGACTCCGACCAGGCCTGCATGGCCGGCCGCAGCGCAAATCTGGTGCTGGCGATGACCGCCAGTCCGATCGGGCCCGGAGTCGGCGATCCGGTGACGATTCTGCTGACGATCCTCAACGACGGACCGTCTTCCGTGGGCGATGTCGTTGTGATCGATATGATTCCGGCAGGATTGATCAATCTGAGCATCACGGATCCACCGGGATCGTCGTTCAGCGTCGACACCTGGTCGATCGATCACCTGGCCGTGGACGAATCGCTGACCCTCGAGATCAGCGCCACCATGGACACGGAAGACCCTGTGACCAACTCGGCGCACATCGAATCGTCGAGCCTCAGCGATCCCAACCCCAACAACAACGTGGCGTTCGTCACGCTGTCGACCGAGCAGATCGATCTGTGGCTGAGCAAGATTGTGGACGAGCCCTCGGTGTCGGTGGGCGATACGGTGACCTTCACCGTGGCGCTGACCAACGACGGCCTCGTGCCGGCCAGCAATGTTCAAGTGCTCGACAGTGCGGCGCCGGGTCTCACCTTCGTCTCGTACGAGACAACCAACGGAACCTACGAGGTGGGTACCGGCATCTGGAGTATCGGTTCGATGGTTGCGGAGTCGGCCGATTCCTTGACAGTGCGGGCCACCGTCGACCAGGCGGTGACCGTCGAGAACACAGCTACGCTGATCGGCGTGGACCAAGCCGACATCAACCATGGCAACAACTTCGACTCCGTCGAAGTGACGGGCATGGCCGCGGATATTGCGATCATCGCTACGGTCAGCGGCAGCTTCAACCCGCGGCCGGTGGTGGGCGAGGTCGTGACCTTGAACATGCTGGTGCGCAACGCCGGGCCGAGCGTGGCGGAGATGGTGCGCATCAGCGCCCTGTTGCCGTCGGATCTGGCGCTGCAAGGCACTGTGCCCGACGATGGTTCCTACGACTACGTGAGCGGCTACTGGGATGTCGGCACTCTTGCTGCCGGCGCATCGAAGAACATGGCCTTGAGCGTTGAGGTTCTCTCTGTTGATCCCATGTGCTTCGAGTGCTCTGTCGACCGCAGTTCGGTGCCAGATACCTGGGCGCCAAACGACGTCAGCAGTATCTGCTTCAACAGCGACGACGCGGACCTGGCCCTCGACAAATCGGTCAGTGACGCCGCACCGCCCGTCAACACCAACGTCACCTACACGCTGAGGGTGACCAACAACGGTCCCGACGACGTGACCGATGTCGTGGTGACCGACGAGTTGCCCGAAGGGGTGACTCTGGTGTCGTCGACGCCGGCTGGCGCGTATGTGGGCGACGTATGGACCGTGGGCGACCTCGCCGACGGCATGACCAAGACTCTTGCCATCGTTGTGACGGTCGACGTGATCACTGAGATCACAAACGAGGCCGAGATCACCGGCTCATCCGGACGCGACGACAACCTTGACGACAACACCGACTTCGTCGACATGACCCCCCACGATCCGGTGCCCTTGGTGACGATCTCGGGCGAGTACATGATCGCCGCGGGTGAACCTGTGGCAGTCAGCGCCGTCGCGATAGACAACGTGAGTGTCGCCGAAGTGACGTTGCACTATCGGGCCGGTTCCGCGACCGTCTACACGACCGTCACGATGACGCCCTCAGGCGTCGCCGACACATGGGAGGCCGAAATCCCTGCCGGTGTCGCCGGTGAGAACGGCTTGGCTTGCTTCGTGAGCGCCCGCGACAATGCCGGCGGAGAAGGGTTCTCGGACATGGTGAGCGTGTCGGTTACCGTCGCCCAGGTCGTCAACCCCCAGGCCCAGCCGGGAGGCTCGGCTCAGAGCGCCTACCGCATCATCTCTGTGCCACTCGACTTGGTCGATTCGCGCCCCGCAGCCGTCTTGGAAGACGACTTCGGTACGTACGATCCCCAGAAGTGGCGCATGTTCGGTCTGAACGCCTCGCAGAACTGGGAGAACTCGGAATTTCCCAACTGTGGGAACATGGATGTTGGCCGGGGCTTCTTCCTAATCCTTGGCGAGGCCGGCAGGGTGATCGACACAGGTGCCGGTGCGACCGTGCCGCTGGACGAACCTTTCGTCGTGAACCTGCAGGCGGGCTGGAACCTGATCGGTAATCCGTTCAACTTCGATGTGCCGATGGAGCACGTCTCGATTGTATCGGCTGGTTCCCTCAATGTATGGGATTTTCAGGGCTCCTGGGGCGAGTTGTCCGGCTCCTCGAACCTCGAGCCGTTCCACGGTTACGCCGTGGAGGCACAGGCCGACAACGACCGGCTCCTGATCGATCCCACGGGAACTTTCCTCAAGAGGGAGCCCGTCGAAACGCCGGATCCACTCTGGTCACTCAATCTTGTCGCCTCCGCTGGTGAATCTCGAGACGGTGACAATACGGTGCTTGTCCACGAGAACGCCGTCGAAGGCTGGGACCTTCTGGACAGGGCGGAGCCGCCGGCGATCGGCGGCTATGTGTCGCTGAGCTTCCCACACCACGACTGGGAAGGACCATCCCACCAGTTCGCCAAGGACGCCCGTCCCGTCGACGCCGAAGGATGGTCGTGGGACGTGGAAGTCCGCACGAACGTCGCAGGCACAGTGACGGTCGACTGGGATGGGCTCGACGCTGTCCCTGAAGACCTTCAGGTGTGGCTGCGCGACGAGCTCTTGATGATCAACATGGATCTTCGCGAGACGGAAAACTACACCTTTGTCGGCGCCCACGAATCGCAGACGCAGCGGCAGCTGCTCCTCGTGATCGGCAGCGAGGATTACATCGCGGCCGAGCTGCCCGAGAGCGAGTCGATCCCCGCCGTGTTGACCCTGAAGGCCAATTTCCCCAACCCGTTCAACCCGGCCACGACGATCCGCTACGGTGTGCCCAGGGAGGGCCGTGTCGAGTTGGGCGTGTACGACATGCGTGGTCGGCTGATCAGTCGTCTCGTGGACGAAGTGAAGCCTGCCGGATATCATGCCGTGATCTGGGAAGGAACGGACTCATCGGATCAGCGCGTGGCCAGAGGCGTGTACCTGTACCGCGTGGTCTCCGACGGCGAGTCCCGCAACCAGAAGATGCTGCTCGTCAAATGATCCGATCAGCGGACCGTATGTGGACATGACTGCATGGAGGCATCGATGAATCGGGACGATTCCCGGAACGAGCGTGCGGTGGCCCTGGTGGGTCACCGCACACTCGAAGATCCAGATAGTGTGCGCAGAGCTTTGGCAGACCTGATGGCCGGATTAGGCACGGGTTGGACCCTGCTGACCTCCCTGGCAGAAGGAACCGATCGCCTTGGCGCGGAAATCGCCTTGGCCATACCCGATGTGCGCCTGCATGCCGTGTTGCCAATGGTGCCGCAGGAGTTTCGCGAGGACTTCGCGACTGCGGCTTCGCGTCGTCAGTTCGACGATCTTCTCCGGTGCGCAGCTGTGATCGAGATCACGCCGCGGGGCCTCGACCGGCCTGGTTGCTACGCTTCGGCGAGCCGAAGGGTCGTGGATCTGAGCGATGTCCTGATCGTGGTCTGGGATGGCAAACCGGCCAGGGGACGTGGCGGCACCGCAGACGCCGTGGCGCAGGCGCGCGTTCGCGGTGTGCCGTTGTGCTTGATCGACGCCGGTAATCCTGAGAGAATCGTTTTCGAACGCTGCAAGGATCCCTCAGGACCATCGAACGGAGCATGATGATGGATCGAGGCCGAACCTTCGAGCTCTCGCCCCAGAGGGTTGACGACCGCATCGGGGAATTGCGGGTGGAGTTTGAAGCCGCTCTCGAGCGCAGCCTGAAGCGGACCGCGAATCTCACACCTCTGGATGTCGGGCCTGTTCTCCACGATCGTCTCGGACTTGTTCTCGATTACTTTCTGGAGCGGTTCGTGCGGGCGGACCTCGTTTCCCAGCTCTATCACACGCGATACCGCAGGGCTTCACGGCTCGTTTTCCTTCTCGCGGCGGCAGCGGTCTTGATCGCCGCCGCCCAGTTTATCTTTCAGTTGCCGCAGTGGATCCTTTCCGGCGAGGTTGGCGCCATAGCCCTCGTGCTGCTGATTATTCATCGCGGCAATCGCCAGGGCTGGCATCGAAACTGGGTTGATCATCGGCTGCTGGCGGAACGCCTGCGCTGCGGGATGTATCTCGCGTTCTTGGCAGGGAGGGCATTGGGTGAGACCGTCGATCACTGGTCGTGTCGCTGGGTTTCCCGCACATGGAGTGTGAAGGAATACGAGACCGTCTGGAACCGCCGGCCCTGTCTCGAGCAACTCGAGGAATCGTCGCTGGCTGTCCTCAAGGACTTCACATGCGAATCCTGGATCGGTACTCAGCGGCACTTCAACGAACACAAGGCAATCGCCGAGAGGCGCCGTCACGCGAGGGTCTCGCTCGTGAGCGAGGTGTTCTTCTGGCTGACTTTCGTTGCGGCCTTGACGCATCTTGCGCCGCACAGTTGGTACGAACAGATCCATGTGGATCAACACGAGGTCGGTCGGGTGCTGGCCTTCCTCGTGATTGTACTGCCCGCTGTCGGCACGGCGTTTTCCGGACTGCGTTCCCATTTCGGCTACAAGAAGATGGCCGACCGGTGTGTTGTGATGATGGACCATCTCGATGTGTTGCGTGATCATGTCGAGGCAACGGAAAGCATTGACGCCTTCTGCGTGATTGTTTGGGACATCGAGTCTCTCATGCTGCAGGAAACGGCTGACTGGCACGTCGATATCGGGTTCAGGGTCATCGAGGCCCAGGGCTGAGTTCGATGGAATCATACGCTGAACTATGGGAGACCGGATCATGAACAGGATCATCGTCGCTGGAGATGTCTTCACCGAACATGCCACTTATCGGGGTGGGCGGTATCGTGCCGCCGATCGGTCCCCTGGCTCCTTCACCAAGAGCGACGATGGTGGGGCGGCCCTGACGGCGCGTCTGATCGAGTCCGCCTTCGCCGCGGGCGGGGGCGTCGAGGTGCTCGATTGCTCCCCAACAGGTCAGCCAGAGAGTCGTTATTCCGTGTGGTCGCCTTGCCAGAGGAATCCGAAGAACCCAAGGGAGATGGTGTGGCGCGAGACCGACGACCTCGGGTTCTGTTCCCGCGTTGTCGCCGAGGCCGATGCAGCCGTGATCCAGGATCGCCGCTTGCGAACGTGCGACGTCATTGTTCTCGATGATCGCGCCGCCTGTTTCCGATTTCGATCGGACTGGTGGCCTTCCCTTCTGGTCGGGAACTTGGGCAATCATCCTTGGATCGTGTTGAACATGTCCTTCCCGGTCGTGTCGGGGGACCTTTGGCTGAACGTCCGAGACAGCCACGCCGATCGGCTCATCGCCGTCGTGTCGGCGGAAGATCTTCGGCGCGAGGAGGTCATGATCTCTACGGGGCGATCCTGGGAGCATACTGTCCAGGGCCTGCTCGAGGAGCTGTCCTCCAACGCCAGGCTGGCCGACCTCAAACGTTGTCGCCATTTGCTGATCTCCTTCGGGTTTGAAGGGGCTCTCTGGGTCGAGGGTCCTGGCGACAAGACACCGAAGGCGACGCTGGTGTTCGATCCGGGACGGCTTGAAGGAACCTGGATCGACATGTTCGATGGATCCGTGCGTGGGACGGCATCCTGCATGACCGCTGGAATCGTGCGCGCCGTCATGAACGATCAGAAGTCACCGAGCATCGGCGAGGGGGCGGCCCTCGGCTTGGCGGCGGCCCGCGCCATGTTCGAGGCTGGGCACGGTTCGTGCCTGGCCGGGGAACCGGGTCCGGACCTGAGAACGATCGGCGCAGTGTTTCGCGATGGTCCTGGTACGCTGTTCAGCGTCTCGGAAATCCGACGACCCAAGAATGAACGCACCAAGGACTGGTCCCTGCTCGATAGCCACCAGATCGGCAAACCGCGGCCCCTGTACGGTGAGGCTCGGCGAGTCGCCTTTCTGGGCAATGGCGCGGTGTCGGGAATTCCCTACGGCGAATTTGGCAAGCTCTTCACCGTGGATCGGTCGGAGCTGGAGAGTTTCAACGGCATCCGCAGTCTGATGATCGACTACCGGGATAACAGCAAGGGATCGAAGCCCTTGAGTCTTGGGGTGTTCGGTCCACCCGGCGCCGGCAAGTCGTTCGGCATCAAGCAGATCGCCAAAGGTATTTTCGGCTCGAACGTCAAGGTCCTCGAGTTCAACCTGGCCCAGTTCAGCAACACGGACATGCTGATCAACGCCCTGCACCTGGTCCGAGACGCCGTCCTGAGCAGCGACATGCCCCCGGTGATCTTCTGGGACGAATTCGACAGCGCGGATCGCACCTGGCTGCAGTACCTACTGGCCCCCATGCAGGACGGTGCCTTCCTCGACGGCCAGATCAACCGCCCGATCGGCAAGTGCATCTTCATCTTCGCTGGCGGTACGGCTTACACCATGGAGAGCTTCGCGCCGACCGCGCCGGACGCCTTGGCTGAATTCCGGTGCAAAAAGGGTCCTGACTTCATCAGCAGGCTGAGGGGCTACCTCAACGTACTGGGCCCGAACCAGCGCCAGCTTCTCGCTTCCGACGGCGTAACCTGGGTCGACGATCCAACAGACACGGGGTTTCCCATTCGCCGCGCCCTGTTGCTGCGTGTGATGTCGAAGCACTTCGGCAACAAACCCATGGTCATCGACTTCGGTCTGCTCAACGCCTTCTTGAAGATCGACCGCTACACGCACGGGGCCAGATCGCTCGAGACCATCATCGATCTGACGTTGGGAGCAGGAGGCCTCGTCCGGTCGTTCCTGCCTCCCCGCGAGCAGGTCGGCCTGCATGTGGACTACGATCGTTTCATGGAACTGATTCAGCAGGACCAGGAGTTCAAATCAAGCTGTACCCGACTCGCGCCCGCGATCCACGCCCAGTACGCCGCGAACAACGCGAAGGGCCGGGCTGCCGTGTATGCCGCGACACGGTTCGAGGATCTGCCGGTTAGTATCCGGGCCGACAACGAGGCGGCCGCCCTGCGCATCCCCGAAGTCCTTTCGTTGGTCGGGCTCTATGTCGTGAAGAAAGATCCGCGGGTGAAAGGAACACAGGCTGCGGTCAAGGGCATCATCGCCGATCACATCGAGACGCTGGCCTGCGCCGAACACGACGGCTGGGTCCGCTCGAAGCTCGACAGTGGCTGGGCCTACGGCGATGTGCGGGACGAGACCAGGAAGATTCACGACGCCCTGAAGAGTTACGCTTCCCTGACGGATATCATGCGGCAGAAGGACCGCGACGCCGTGATAAACTATCAGGAGATCGTCGGCCGTGCAGGATTCGTGATCGCCTTCGAGGGAGAATAGGCGGAACCCGTTAAAGGCCGATCGCAGATCCCCCCAAATCGTCAACGACAGGACCAGAGCCGATGATTCCAGCCAAGGAGGCCCTTGCACTGCTTCGGGACGGCAATCGCCGATTCGTCGCCGACGTCCATGGCCACGATTCCGTCATCTGCCAGACACGTCAGGGCAAACTGGGCGGTGAACAGGAGCCGTTCGCGGTGATCCTCGGCTGCTCGGACTCGCGGGTTCCGGTGGAGATCGTCTTCGACCAGTGCCTGGGCGATCTCTTCGTGATCCGCGTGGCCGGCAACATCGTGGCCAGCACCCAGATCGGCAGCGTCGAGTTCGCGGCTGAGAATTTCGGCACGCGGCTCGTCGTCGTGCTGGGCCATTCGCGGTGCGGCGCGGTGCTGGCCACCATCGACGAGATCGCGCGCCCATCCGCGAGTCCGTCGCCCAACTCCCTGTCGATCGTCAATCGCATCCTGCCGTCGGTCACGCCGTTGCTCGATGGCGGCCTCGTTCTCGACCACGACGAGCTCGTGCGTCGGGCCGTGCGGGCCAACATCCGCACCTCGGTCAAACAGCTGCGGCACGGGTCGGAGATTCTCGAGGCGCTGATCCAAGACGGGGGGCTCAGGATCGTGGGTGCCGAATATTCGTTGGAAACAGGGCTGGTCGAATTCATCGATGACGAGACGGGGGAGTAGGCTTGCACGTCTGCCTGAACCGCCAGAGCAAACTCCTTGATAAGCCAAGATTGAAAATGAACCAGAGAGTGCGAAGCTTGTCCACAGAAGAGAGCCCCCACAGCCTCATGATTGCCCGGAATCACACTTTCAATACCAGACCGAATACGGCATGATCACGTTCATAATATTCCTGCATCCCGATCGCGCCGAACCGAAGGGGAACCCCCCATGGCAACAATCCGGATTCGAGTGAACGGCCACGTCCATGAGTTGGACGTCCCGCTCGACAAGCCCCTCCTGTGGATCCTCCGTGACGACCTCGGACTCAAGGGCACCAAGTACGGCTGCGGTGTATCCGAATGCGGTTCCTGCACCGTCCTGGTGGGAGCCGAAGCCGTCCGCTCCTGCGTGACCACGGCTGCCGATGTGGGTGACGCCGAGATCACGACCATCGAGGGCCTCGGCGGCGATCACCCGCTGCAGAAGGCCTGGATCGAGGACGAGGTGCCCCAGTGCGGTTACTGCCAGCCGGGCCAGATCCTCCAGGCCGCCGCCCTGCTGCACGAGAACCCGCGCCCGAGCGACCAGGACATCGATCGCGCCATGAGCGGCAATCTCTGTCGCTGCGGCAGCTACCAGCGCATCAAGCGGGCGATCCACAAGACGGCCGGAGGTGGGCGATGAAGACCGACACCCCGATCACCCCGGTGAACCTGAGCCGCCGTCGATTCGTGCGGAACTCGTCGCTGCTGACCGGCGGCCTGGTGCTGGGATCCGTGCTGCCGTGGGAGAAGATCATCGCCTCGGCGAACGCCGCGGTCATCCTCGAGCCCAATGTCCTGATCGCCGTGCGGACCGATGGCCGCGTCGTCATGCAGTTCACCTGGAACGAGCTGGGCCAGGGGGCGCTCACCAGCCTCGCGGCCGTGGTGGCCGAGGAACTCTGCGTGGACCGGGACGACGTGGATGTCGAGGAACCCATTTGGGAGCCCAAGTACGGCTCCAACGCCACCGGCGGCAGCCAGAGCATGCGCAACAGCTGGGATCCCCTGCGCAAGGCCGCGGCAGCGGCGCGGGTGATGCTCGTGGAGGCGGGAGCCGCCCGGATGGGCGCAGCTCCTGGGAATTGCAAGGCCGAGGACGGCCACATCGTGGGTCCCGGTGGACGACGCGTGCCCTACGGCGATCTGGTCGCCGACGCGGCAGCCCTGGACGTTCCCGAAGATCCGCCGTTGATCCCCCGCTCCGAGCATCGCATCATCGGCACCCGCTACCCGCGCCGGGATACGCCGGCCAAGGTGCGCGGCGAGCCGGTGTTCGGCTCCGACATCACGCGTCCAGGCCTGGTGCGGGCGGCGATCCTCCGCTGTCCCGTACCAGGAGGCAGGATCAGCTCGGTGGACGACGCCGCGGCGCGGGCGATTCCCGGCGTGCGCGGGATCGTGAATCTCGAAGACCGCGTGGCCGTGCTGGCCGACGACACCTGGACGGCCCTGCGCGGCCGCGAGGCCCTGCGTGTCGAATGGGATGAGGGCGAGCACGCCGCCATGAGCACGGCATCCATCTGGTCCGCCATGGCCGCTCGCGGTGTGGAGCCCGGCTTCACCCTGCGTGAGGACGGCGACATGGCTGCAGCCCTGGCCGGCGCCGCTGTAGTGCTGCGGGCAGAGTATCGCGCGCCCATGATCGCCCATGCAGTCATGGAGCCTTCCACCTGCACGGCCCATGTCCACGACGGCTTCTGCGAGATCGAGGGGCCGACCCAGATTCCTGCTTCGGTCCATCGCGGCGTGGCCCAGGCCCTGGGCCTGCAGGACGTGCGCGTGCGTTCCACCTGGGCGGGCAGCGCCTTCGGGCGGCGCCTGTTCCCGGATGTCGCCGTGGATGCGGCCCTCGTCTCGCGCGAGTTCGGCGGACCGGTGCAGGTGGTGTGGACCCGCGAAGACGAGATGCGCCACGACTTCTATCGTCCCTGCAGTCTCCACCTGTTGGCTGGCGGTCTCGACGCCGACGGCCAGGTGATCGCTCTCGACCACAAGGTCGTCGCGGCGCCCATCGGCGGGTCGCGCGATCCGGACAGGTCGCTGAACCGGGCTGACGAGGGCGTGATGAGCGGCATCTCGGACAGCGCCTACACGCCTGAGGCCTACCGCGCCGTCCACGCTCCGGTGCTCTCCGGCGCGCCTCTCGGGTATTGGCGCGGCGTATTCGACGTGCAGAACGCGTTCGTGCAGGAGAGCTTTCTCGATGAACTGTCGGTCGCCGGCGGCATCGATCCCGTCGTGATGCGTCTGGCCATGCTGGCTCCCGACGCTCGTCTGCGCCGGGTGATTGAAGAGGCGGCTTCGCTCAGTGGTTGGCCGAGGCCCTCGGTTGCGGGCCGTACGGTGGGATTCGCCTGCCACGAGTGCTTCGGAAGCGTGGGGGCGCAGGTGGCCGAGGTGACCCTCGACGGCGATCGTCCTGTGGTGCACCGCATCGTAAGCGTGCTGGAGTGCGGTCCGGCGGTGAACCCCGACGCGGTTCGGGCCCAGATCGAGGGCGGGGCGGCGATGGCGCTGTCGACGGTGCTGCGGGAAAGGATCACCTGGAAGGAAGGACGGGTGGAGCAGGGGAACTTCGACGACTACGAACCGTTGCGCATGTCCGAGATGCCCGTGATCGAGTCGCACATTCTCGAGAGCGACCGTCCCATCGGAGGCGTCGGAGAACCTGTGGTGCCGCCGACGGCGCCGGCGGTTTGCAACGCCATTTCACGGGCGCGGGGGGAAAGGGTTCGGGAACTGCCGATCGGCTGACCCGGATTCACGTTTGCTTTCCGTTGGCCCCCAGCCTTTTCCCGTGGATCTCGAGGAAGCGTTCCTCCGCCTCGGTGGTGCCGATCAGCACGATGTCCGCGTTGGCGGACAAGGCCACCGAGGGATTCGGAACGACCTCGAAGCCGCGCTCAGTGCGGATCGCCACCACGCTGCAGCCCGTGCGCTCCCTGATCTGGGACTCTGCGATGGTTCGACCAGCCAGTTCGGCGGGCATCCGGACTTCGAAGAGGTTCAGGCCTTCCTCGACCATCAGGATCTTGTTGTCCTGAAGGACGTCCATCACCGCGCTCGATCCCATTGAAGCGTAGGAAAGCACGCTGTCAGCTCCGGCGCGGTGCAGTGTCGCCACGTTCTGCTCGTAGGTGGCACGGCTGAGGATCTGAAGATCCGGACGAAGCTGCCGGCAGTAGATCGTGAGGTACACGTTCAAGTCGTCGTCGTTGGGCGTGATGATCACGGTGGATGTTTCGCGGATGCCGGCCTTCTCGAGCACCGCGAGGTCGGCGGCGCTTCCGAGCACGTGCTTCTGCTTTTCAAGGATCAGTTCGGGCCGCACCTCTACGAT